>MDSW01149449.1_pt1 | contig 12346 bp, 11 predicted proteins | sample 811171 | NCBI WGS metagenome assembly MDSW01 (sample SAMN05326641, study PRJNA326480) | marine metagenome | isolation source: seawater | place: Atlantic Ocean: North West | collected 2012
TAAGATTAAGAAAAAATGGAAGTGCTGGTGGACATAACGGTATAAAATCAATAATCAATGAGCTTGGAAGCAATGAGTTTAGAAGAATACGTATTGGGATCGGTCAGGATCGAAGCGAAAATACTATCAACTATGTCTTAGGCAAATTTAGAAACGAAGACCAGGTAATCATCAAAGAAGTAGTCGATTCCATACCAGCAGTTATTTATAGTATCTTGTCCTCTGGATTTGATGTAGCGATGAATGAGTATAATGGAAATTCGATCAAAAAATAATTTCATAATAATAATCTTACTATTTCTCGTTTCATGCAGTACATCTGAAGTAACAATTTCTAGTGATACTAATACTTTTAACCCCATTCCTACTTCAACTGTACAAAAAAATATTAATACTAGCGATAATTCCGAAAATAAACTTTCAACTCTTTCTCCTAAAACTAAAATTATTACAACCCCTACCCCAATCAAAGCAGATATAAAACCCCTTAATGAAGATTATCCGTTGTTGATTAAATCTTGGGGTGTTCCCAATTATTTTATGGAGGAAAGATTTCAGCCAATTACTAATATATATGAGAAGGAATCTAATACCTTAAATTTAGAAAAGGTAGTTAATCAAATAAATAATACTCAGGTTAACACTCCAGGTTCAGAATATTTAATTCCAAACAAAAGTTGCAATATCAAAGAAAATGAAAAGTTTTTAGTTGTCGACATTAGTGAATACATAGTAAGACCTATTATTGCAAAACAAATTAGCACTAGAAATATTGGAGATAATCGTTATTGTACCTATATTGAAAATCAATATGTTAAAGATGTAAATATCTCTACTTTTCAAATATGGCTAGAGAGATTTTACAGTGAAATTCACCCATTTATACATAATATTTTCAGTAATCCTAAAACTGATGCTAACACTTATATAGTCATAACCAATTTAAATTCAGGAATAGCTGGTTATTATTCTGATTCTAACAATTATCCGATTGATATACATTATCGAAGTAATGATATAAACATAGTTTTTATTGATATCGATCAAATCAAAAATGGAGAGGATGACTTTTTATCCACACTTACACATGAAGTTGTACATTTATATCAATCCCGAATTGATTCATATTCTAATTCTTGGATTAAAGAAGGAACTGCTGAACTTATTACTAATTCAGCTGGATTTGAAAAGAACCTAGATTCTAACATTTTTTCGAAACCAATATCATTATCAAATCTCAATATTCCGAACCTACGACAGTATGATTACTTCACATTGTTTTTTTTATATCTCGAAGATAGATTTAATCCGATAGATTTTAGTAATTTATTACACTATAACAACAAATCTATCGAAGGCATTAGCGATTATTTAAAAACTAATCACAATTATGAAAGTAAGAGCCATACCTTATTTAAAGAGTGGGGATTAGAAATATTAAATTGTATTATAAAAGAATGTGCGTTTTATAAAAATTTTATAACTACTACATCTATAAATGAAATCAATGAATCTAAATCAATTGAAATGCTGCCATTATCGCTACAGTTTTATAAGATTATGGAAGGAAGTAATCTTGATGTTCATATTGATACAGATATCAATAATATTAACAATGAAATATGGTGGAGTGGTACTGGTGATCTAATTAATAACACTATAACTTTCGAATTCGAAATTAATGAGATCTCTGATTATACTCTATATTTTGACACCTATTATGATATAGAAGATCGATTTGACCTTACTTATCTTCAAATATCTAAAGATGAAGGGAATACATGGGAAATATTATCTACTAATAATATGAATTCACAGAATTCTAGTTTTTATGCTTTAGGTAATCATTATACAGATAAAGTTGAAGATTGGATTAATCAAGAAATATTTCTTGGTAACTTACCTCGGATAGAAAAGCTTCTTGTTAGGTTTCAATATATTACTGACGACTCAGTTAGTAATAAAGGTTTTTTCGTAAAAGAACTTCTAGTGAGGGATAAAGGCTCTAATACAATAAATCCGAATAAAATCTATCTTGAAGGTTTTAAAAATCATAGTGATCTAATTTTACCATCATGTTATCTTAATATTATTGAAGATGATAATGAGAGTGGCCTTACTATTAAAGATACTAAATTAATAGATTATACTGAGGTAATAAAATATACTTTCAAAAAAGATGAACAAGTTTATATAATGCTACAATGTAATGATTTTGAAGGTGAATATTCCACTAGTATTAATCTAGAATATACGGTATAAATTTATTTACAATTTTCTATAACTACTTTTAAGGAGAACTACGTGAAATTTGATATTATGGTATTACCTGGCGATGGAATTGGTCCAGAAGTTGTCGAACAAGGTGTTAAGTTACTTGACGCAATATCAAAAAAATCTGGTCATGTATTTAATTTTGAACAAGATATAATTGGCGGCGCTGCAATCGACAGTTATGGTGTTGCTTTAAAACCCGAAACCGCTGAAAAAAGCAGTAAAGCTGATGCTATATTATTTGGTGCTGTTGGTGGACCAAAATGGGATGACCCAACTGCTAAAGTAAGACCAGAAGACGGATTGTTAGCTATTAGAAAAGCACTTGGTGTTTACGCTAATATAAGGCCTGTCAAATCCTATTCATTTTTAAAAGATTCTATTCCTTTGAAATCAGAACTTGTCGATGATATAGATTTGATTATGATTCGAGAACTAACTGGAGGTCTTTATTTTGGAAAACCAAAAAAACAATGGACTAATTCTAGAGGAAGAGTTGCTGTAGATACTCTTAAATATACTGAAAAGGAAATTACTCGTATATTACGAGTTGGTTTTGAGTTAGCAAGAGGTCGAAATAAAAAATTAACTTCTGTTGATAAAGCAAATGTGTTAGAGAGCTCACGATTGTGGCGCCAAATAGCTATTGAACTTAGTGCAGAATATCCAGATGTCAAATTAGAACATCAATTAGTAGATAGTTGCACCATGCAATTAATTCAGAACCCTCGTCAATTCGATGTAATGGTGATGGAGAATACTTTTGGTGACATATTATCTGATGAAGGTTCAGTCTTAGCTGGGTCACTAGGAATGCTACCATCTGCAAGCTTATCAGGTATACCTTCAGCAGATGGATCAATAAAAGCAAAAGGTTTATATGAACCAATTCATGGTACAGCACCTGATATTGCAGGGCAAGGTAAAGCTAATCCAATTGCTACAATTTTAAGTGTTGCTTTATTGTTAAGATATTCCTTAGGTTTGCCTGAGGAAGCAAAAAACATTGAAGATGCTGTTGATACAGTGATAGCCCAAGGGTATAGAACTGCAGATATAGGTAAAAAAGAAGAACAAATTGTTACCACCGAAGAATTGGCTAATAAAATTATAGGAATAGCTACTAGTTATTAGTTATTTCAACTTCTGATATTTCACCATCATTTATTTCATAAGCCCTAGCATAAGGGTTATTTTGATCCTGTAAAGTTACAAGAAAGTAATACACATCTGGCCATACTGAAGTGCCATCTGGCCAAGTAGCTATCCTAACATCAGTATCTGATGGATATGCTTCTGAATGTGTATGTGAATGATAAATTGCATATAATCTACCACCGTCGCTCTCAATTTCCGTTAAAGTGTCTAATAACTCTTTTGGGTCCATTCTATATCGATATGGACTTTTATCAACATTGGTCATTCTATAAACTTTTTGTTTTTTTTCGATGTTAATTTTAATTAACCCACAACATTCATTAGGGTTTTCTTGTATAGAGTGTTGGATCATTTCATTTACAATATCAATTGGTACATTTATTTTTTTCATACTAACTCACTATTATTTTCGAAGATTCTGAATTATTGTCTATTACTTCACCAATGACTTTTGCGTCAATATTATTTTTTTGCATTTCAGTAACAAGGTAGTCTGATCTATCTGATGCCACGCTTATAAGTAGCCCCCCAGAAGTTTGGGCATCATATAATAATACTCGTTCATCACCATGTATTGAATCAAGAAAAACTACATGTTCTTCAATTGAGTGTTTATTGCTTAATGTTCCACCAGGTGTATTTTCTTTGACCAATCCGAGGGCACCTTCTATCAACGGGATATTATTATATATAAGATTAGCAGATTTACTACTTGCTTTTAGCATATTATAAAGATGGCCTAAGAGTCCAAATCCAGTTATGTCCGTAGCACTATTTACCCCAGTGCTTTTCATAACAAATGACGCATCTCTATTAAGAGTATTCATAACATCGATTGCTTTTAAAACGATAGAACTATCTGAATTCAATTTTTCATTTTTCATTGCTGTTGTAATAATTCCAGTCCCAAGAGGTTTTGTGAGTACTAATAAATCTCCGGATTTAGCGTTACTATTTGTAATTTCATCACCGGGTTTAATAATCCCAGTAACTTCTAATCCATATTTGGGCTCTGGATCATCAATAGTATGTCCACCGGCAATAACAACATCAGCTTCTTTAGCTTTTTCATAACCACCAAGTAAGATCTTACCGATGATATCTTTAGACATTGTTTTGGGGAAGCATGCAATATTTAATCCAACAAGTGGAGTAGCACCCATACTATAAATATCACTTAATGCATTTGTTACAGCTATGGAACCAAAGTAATATGGATCATCAACGATAGGTGGAAAAAAATCCAAAGACTTAACAATAGCTGTTTCATCTGTAAGCTTGTAAACAGCAGCGTCATCATTGTTTTCCATTCCTACAAGTAGAGATGAATGATTAGATTGTGGTATATGAAGCAAAACTTGCTCCAAGTCACTTGGACTAAATTTAGCAGCTCAACCTGCACAATGAGACATGTGCGTTAATTTTGCTGAATCATCATATTTCATATATTGAATTCCTTAAAAATGAATGTTTCAAAAGTAACTGTAGTATATACTAAGAATACTAGAAAACCATATTTGAATAAAGTGTTTTATTGTTATGACAAATAGATTAGCAAATCAAACAAGTCCTTATTTATTACAACATTCTGAAAATCCTGTTGATTGGTACCCATGGGGTAAAGAATCACTAGAAGCGTCAAAAAACCTAAATAAACCAATATTGCTTAGTATTGGTTATTCTTCGTGCCATTGGTGCCATGTAATGGAAAAAGAAAGTTTTGAAGATACTGAAACTGCCCATTTAATGAATGAGTATTTTATCAATATTAAGGTTGATCGTGAAGAACGCCCTGATTTAGATAATATATATATGCAAGCTGTGCTCGCACAAAACGGACATGGTGGATGGCCTATGACAGTGTTTTTAACTCCAGAAAGAAAACCTTTTTTTTCTGGTACATATTTTCCTCCGGAACCTAGGCATGGCATGCCTAGCTTTAAACAAGTATTAGAAGCTATGAACAATGCTTTTCATAATAAATATGATGAAATATCCCCCTTGGCAGATAAACTAACAACTCATATAAGTTTTGAAAACAACAACGTTGACCTTTCTTCAATTAATCGTAAACATTTAGTTGATTCCTCTCTTTCCCAGTTGATAAATCAATTTGACCAAAAATATGGTGGTTTTGGAACGGCTCCTAAGTTTCCACAACCAACAATTTTGAATTATTTATTGGAAGTCTTTTATTCAACCCAAAATAATGAATATTTGGATATGGTTTTACATACTTTAACCAATATGGCTTGTGGTGGTATTTATGATCAACTAGGTGGAGGCTTTCATAGGTATTCTACTGACCAGCAGTGGTTCATACCTCATTTTGAAAAAATGTTATATGACAATGCTTTAATATCTTCAATCTATTTAGATGCTTATAAAATCACAAAGAACCCACAGTATTTAAGAATAGTTAAAGAAACGTTAGATTATATATCATCAGAAATGACTGGAGATTCATATCAATTTTATTCTAGTCAGGATGCCGATTCTGAAGGTATTGAGGGAAAGTATTTTACTTGGGATATTGCTGAAATTGAAAAAATATTAGGGAAAGATAATAGTGAAATATTTTGTAAATATTATGGAGTTCTAAAAGATGGTAATTTTGAGGACACAAATATTTTATACATACAACATGATCATTCTCTATTATCTGCCGAATTAAATATTGAACCTGAGTATCTTGCTAAGACCATAGAAGAATGTAGATATCTTCTATTGGAACAAAGAAATCATCGCATAAAACCTTCAACAGACACCAAAATAATAACCTCCTGGAATGCCATGATGGCTAAAACTTTTGCCAATGCATCTATTTTTCTTGGTTCACGATATCTTGATATTGCTACTAAAAACATAGAGTATATTTTAAGTAATTTAAGCAAAGATAACCGATTAATCCATACAAACAACTTTTCTGATTCACATGGTTATTTAGAAGACTATGTATATATATTAGATACCTTAATAACACTACATTCAGTCACTCTTGACTACACATGGATTCAAAAAGCAGAAACATTTTCAGAAGCAATGATAGGACTATTTTGGGATGAAGAGACCAGTCGGTTTTATGACACATCAAATAACGAAATAGATTTAATATTTAGGCCTAGAGATTCTCACGACGGCGTCATCCCATCAGCTCATTCAATGGCGTCTATAGTATTAAATAAGCTTTCACTATTATTAAACAAAGAATCATATAAAGAGATATCAAATTTAAATATAACATCTGTTACAGATTTGATCGATAAAGCTTCATTATCTTTTACTAACTGGTTATCTTTTATCAATGCGAGTCAACAAAAACCTAATGAGTTAATTATCTCTTATCCGAAGCTTTCAAACCGATCTACTCAAATATTAGCATTAGCATCAAATATCAATCAATTTTTTCATCCAAACCTTTTAATTTCTGGTATAAATCAGTTTGAATTACCAAATTTAGAAGAAAATCCATTATATAAAGGTAAAACTATAGTCGATCAAAAAATTACAGGTTATTATTGTAGCAATTTTATTTGTGATGAACCATTGACAGATTTAGAGAAACTTATTGATAAAATATCAGAACCATATGACGAAATCTCTAATGATTGGGTATATATTAAGGAGAATTTTAATGAGTAGAGTAGAACACATAAAATGGAGTCTTGCATTTGTCCATAGAGCATTACGGGATGCATGTAATGGTACAGAAGAGCAAATTCATTTTGTTCCAGATTTTGGCAGCCATTCGATAGCATGGTGTTTATGGCATACAACTCGTGTTGAAGATATGATAGTTAATGTACGTATTAAAGAATCTGATCCTATTTGGAGTGAAGAATGGGCAGAAAAAACCGGATTGCCGTTTGATGGGAATGGTAATGGGCAATCTGATGATGATGCACAAAAAGTTACGATAATTAGTATGGAAAACTTTATCGAATACCAAAAACTAGTTTGGGAATCGACAGCAGAATTATTAGAAAAACTTACAGATACAGATTTATCAAAAGAAATAAAGTCTCGTACAGGTACTGAACAGGTTGATGAATCTATTTCATTACATATGTTAGGACATTTTAATGGACATAGAGGCGAAATGAATTTTTTGAGAGGTATGCAGGGAATGGATCCTTTGTTAGTAAGAGAAGGAACCCATTAAATAAAAGGGGTTAATATGCAACAGCGTTTAGTATTATCAAAGCAAGTCGATAGGATTAAATCCTTAATTATTGATTTAAACTCTGATGAAGAAGAACGATTTATTGAAATAATGAATAAGGTTATAATGATTGACCTTCATGAACATCCATTAGTTATGACTGAAGATATGACTAGATTGCAAGAGTATCTTAGTGTTGGAGATTATACTTGGGGATACGAAGCAGCAAAAGCTGGAGGTTGGTCAACAGTCACTACTGCAAATGGATTTAGAGGCAATATCACTAAACGACATCCTTCTTCATCTGATTTTCAATTAATGTTAGAAGAAATTGGTCTTATGTTAACTGATATTAATAATCAAGAAGATGTCCTAGTTGTTCAAACACCGAACGAAATTAAAGAAGCAAATAATTTGAATAAATTAGGGTTTTTCCCCACAGTTGAACATCTAGCTATTGGAAATCAACTATATCTAATAGATGTTCTTTATAGTATGGGAATAAGAATGGCAGGCTTAACCTATTCCTTTAGAACTTATATTGGTGATGGATGTTATGAACGTACAGATACAGGGCTAAGTGAATTTGGTATCGAGGTGGTAGAAAGAATGAATAAACTAGGGATGATTATAGATTTAGCTCACGCAAGTCATGAAACAAAAATGGATACGATTAAACATTCAGAACAACCAGTCATTTTCAGCCACAACTTTGCACATACTTTAACTCCTGTCTCTAGAAGTACTAAAGATGAAGCCTTAGTAGCATGTGCTAATAATGGTGGATTAATATGTATTACTGCCGTTCCAAATCAAATATGTGATGGACCAGATCAAACTATCGATTGTGTATTAGATCACTATGATTACATGGTCAATTTGGTAGGTATAGACCATGTGGGTATTGGCACGGATACTCTAATTGGAGATCATGTCGCTTTTGCTTCCTTAAATATGACTGGGCCAGCAACACCTGTAGTACCATATATGGATGGATTAGAATCACCAGCGGATGGAAAAAATATTATACGTGGATTAATCAAACGTGGATATAGCGATGAAGAAATTTATAAAATCGCTGGCAATAATGCATTAACATTTATGAAAGATATACTCTAATTTATAAAAGGAGTTTAGTATGATTCGTTTTATTACCCTATTTATAGGTGCTTTTTTAGCAGTAATGATGGCTATTCAAGAAATTGCCCCCTATTTTATTACTGATATCAGTTTTCCTCGGAATGAGTTAATCATAACATTAGGTGTTGCCCTTGGTTCACTATTAGTTGTTATTTTACCTAGAGTCGCTATGGTTGTTTTTATATCTGTTGCTCTCTACACGGTACTTCAAGTTCAAATTGGGGCAGAAGAAGATTTATATATCTATGCTAGCGCCTCAGGGATACTAACAATAATGAGTTATATGAGTTTTATAAGCTTAAGAAGAGATAAGAAGAAAATAAAGGAACAAATCAATACAATTGATCCATACGATGCTTAATTACGATATCTCAATCTTGCCAAGAGTATTAAAACAAGCGTAGATATCAGGATAAGAATAGCTGATAATGCTATCCCTAATTCAAAATCTGATTCCATTGTAGAAATAATTGCTAATGGCATTGTTTGCGTTTCTCCAGTTAAATTGCCAGCAAATACTAATGTCGCTCCAAATTCAGAAATCGCTCTTGCCCAACCCAATGCAGCTCCGTTAATTATTGATTTCCATGCCAGTGGTAAATTTATATAGAAAAATCGCTTTAACGGGTTCATCCCTAAGCTACTACCTATATCTTCAAAGTCGGTATTGATATTGCTCAAGCCTAGTCGGACTGATCTCAAAAAAAATGGGAATGCTACAAAGATCTGAGCTAATATAACTGCGAAAGTAGTAAACGGAACAGATATACCAAATTCGAGAAGGTATTTACCAACTGGTCCATTTCTTCCAAATGTCATTAACATTGCAAATCCTACTACAACAGGAGGAAGAATAATTGGTAATTCAATCGTATAGTCAACATATTTAATGAATTTTGAATTACTTTTTGTAATGATATGTGCAACTGGTATACCTATTATAATAACAATTATTATAGCTATAAAACTTGTAATAAGGGATAAAAATAGAGCAGAAGTAACAATCGGATTAGTAATAGCATCTATTAAATTAGAATTGTTAAAAGCATTAAATAGTAAAACTGCTATAGGTAATATGATGAATCCTATATAAATAATAAGAGGAATATATTTAATATTTAAAAAATATTTAGTTTTATTTTTATTCATTAGCAATCACAGTCAGTAATAATAAAGCCGTTTTTCAACCATATATGTTTTACTTCTTCACTTGATACATATTTCAGAAATTCTTCGGAAAGATTATTTTTTAAACTTCCCTTCAGTACTCCTCCATAAATCGAAGTGTTTATATTAATATCTGTTGGTATATTAATTCTGTAAATTTCATTACTATCTATTGAGGCATAATCAGTTTCATATACAACAGCAACATCTATCTCTTTCAATAGCACTTTAGAAGCAACCAATTTAACATTGCGTTCTTTAGATACTATGTTTTTTATAAATGAGTCAGCATAATTTTCCCCATGGATCTTTTCTTGATTAATATTTGATAATAATTGATTAGTATAGTTTCCTATTGGAGTTTCATTCATCCCTACCGCTATAGAAACATCATCGCGGATGATATCTCTAAGTGTAGATATGTTATTTTTATGCGTAATTATTGATAATTTGTTCTCAGCAAGTTTGTAACTTGTTATGTCTAATAGATTTGACTCTTTAATTTTTTCAAATTGAATTTGATCTGCAGATATAAAAATGTCAGCATTGGCGCCATACTCAATTTGTTGTCTCAATGTTGAAGATCCCGCATATGAAATTAAAATATTTGTTTCTGTATTATTCTCGTATTCATCAATAAGTTCATTTAATACTTGTGTTAATGATGAAGCTGCATAAATTTGTAGTGAATTCGCATTAGGTTTATTGCAACCAATTGGCACAATTAATATAAAAAATAAGATATATATATATATATTTTTCATTTGATGAGTTTAGCAGAGAATATAAAGAAATACATCTTAAGTTAAAAGATGATGAATTTGGTTCCAGTGGTGAATTGTTGGACGATTATTATACAGAGTTAGTTGAGATTCTATTATAGAAATACCTGCGTTATTAGTTGACATAGATATAGGTTCCTCAACTGATATTCCTAATAGCATTTTTGCAAGTATTCTAATTGTGCCTCCATGTGATACGACTACTACAGATTTATCATCATTATGTCTTAATCGTACATCTGAAATAAATTGAGTAAGTCTTTGGATAAGACTGTCCATATTTTCAGCGCCTGGTATCTTTTCAAGAATTAAACCTTTGCGTATCCAGTGACTATATTCAGCAGGATATTTAGTTTCAACTTCATTTCTTTTTAGTCCTTCCCATTTTCCGAACCCGATTTCGCGAATGTTTTTCGTTCTTTCAAGAGGAAGATTTAGTTTTGTGTTTAAAATCTCAGCTGTATTTTTTGCTCTATTTAAATCGCTTGAATATATATAATCAATCGGTATTCCTTTTAGTCCTATATGGATTTTGGATGCTTGAATAAGCCCATTAGCACTTAAATTCGGGTTTTTCTGACCTTGGAATATACCCTTTTTATTCCAATTACTTTCTGCATGTCTGACAATTATCCAGTTCATAATTATATCTAATTAATTGATTTTATTTATTGATACTGTTTGGTAATTTAACTTACCAGGTTTTAGCATGGGATTAAAAGCATCATCTTCTTCTAATTGGGTCATATATTCAGCAAATAAGTCAGTGCAAGCAACAAACCCGTTATACCAATGTCGATCGATTTTTACTTTAGCAGTTATCGAATTAGTGTTAGAAGATATAGTAACATTATCACCATTATTAAGAGATAGACTTGATGCATCATCGGTAGATATTGTTAATACTTTATCAAAAATAACCCTATTTTTATTGGTTAATGGATTTGTTTCTATTTCAGTTCCTTCAATAGATAAGACTCTGCCCGGTATTAGTAATAATGAGTTATCCTGAGAAGACTTTATATTGATTTGAGGCACAGATGTTATTTTAAGTAATGAATTGTCTATTGATTGGCTCCATTCAATTCCAATTAAAATTCGTTCTGAATGCAATAATTGTGTTGGTAGTGGATTATCATCTTCTGGCTTTAATATGACTTTCGCATTTGAATTTAACCTAGCATGAGAAATATCGTTATATTGAACTACTTCTTTGGATATTTCATCCATAATATTTGATGAAGAGTTATAGTTGAATTCATGTGAGCCCATATGATTTGCAATTTTTGAGAGCAATCCCCAAATTGTTGGAACATCCTTATTATTCTTAACGATATTATCGGACAATTGTATTTTTCGTTCTAAATTGGTGTAAGTTCCTATCTCTTCAGAGTGTAACGTAGTTGGTATTATATAGTTAGCTATGTCCTGTTCCTTATCAGATATTGAAGGCGATAAAACAATTACATTTAGCAACGAGTTATCAATATCCTCACTAAATAAAGCATGTTCATTAGAAAAAGATTCTATATCACCAATTATAAATATATTTTTCAGTTTTCCATTGCGTAATAAATCAACAAATCTAGCGTAATTGAATGGATGTGAGTCAGTATCTGTCAACATCTTATGACCAGGTATAACTTCAGATCTGCATCCCATA
>MDSW01079565.1_pt1 | contig 12345 bp, 14 predicted proteins | sample 811171 | NCBI WGS metagenome assembly MDSW01 (sample SAMN05326641, study PRJNA326480) | marine metagenome | isolation source: seawater | place: Atlantic Ocean: North West | collected 2012
CGTCGGATTCTTCATGCAGCACCTGGAAAATATGCGGAATTACATTGCCGCTCAACCCAATTTTCAATCGCGTGCCTGGTTGAATTCGATTCTCCACAATATACTTTGCGTTGAATCCGGTGACAAATTGAATTTGGGATTGATCGCAGGTGATGGGCGTGTTCAGCTGAATGGTTGGTTTTATGTAATTGTCTTTCGACACCGCCCAGCATATTGTTTTCACCACACCAATGCTCATGTTTACACACAAATCATTGTTTTTGTATGCAAACGCAAAGTTCGGATTTTTATGTGCATTTCCATGATGATGCGCTTCATAGTTGGATATAATGATACCATCAATAGCATAATCCAGCGCGGTGCCTTTCCACTGGCTCAGTAACAAATCGCAATGATGCAGGGTGAGCGTGTTGATTTTCCGTTGATGCGGAACGACCGTAAATCCTTGCATGCTTAGCCAATCAAATTTATCCTCGTATGAAAGACAAATTTTGTTTGAATGATACACATCATAGGCCACAAAATCAATATGATGATACATATGTTCAGTAGCATCAAAGGAACGATTGAGTAACCCACACACAAGATTTCGTGCATTTGCATAAGTATCCGCATAATGAGCCTGAAATATGCTTTTGCGCATGATCAATTCTCCACGAACGCCACAATGCCAATCCCAAAATGGAGACGAAGCAGGAATGACAAAAGGAATTAAATAACTAATATCTCGCCCCTGAGAGCCGTTTCCGCGCGTGTATAATTTTCCGTTACAAAACATGGCACTGATGCCGTCAAGTTTTGCGGATATAATGTATGGCGCTCTATATTTTTTCATCCAAGCATGCACTAATTTTTCGCTTTTAAACTTGTTCATCGACCCCATGAAATACGGTAGGGAGACGGCATGTTGTTGCGCAACTTCGGCACCGATGAAATCGGTTTCTACATCCAATTGAAAGTGTTCTTTCAAAATATCAACAATTGTATCGTACAGCGTATCACTCCACGGACTGGTGCCATCATTATGATATTTTTGTTGAATGCGTTGAAACAAAGACCGCACTTCGTGTTGAAAATCTTCGCGCGCACTCCACAAAGTGAGCTGATCCAAAATATGCTTTTTTGAAACACATGAAGCAAGTACGCCTTCCATCTTGAATTGATATATGTGAAAAGATTTAAATGGTTTGTATGAAATCAATTTTTTTATAGAGATAATATAAATCAATTTATCGAATGTTTTCTCAAACGCAAAAAGAGATTCGCTTGACAAAGGACGGCGACAAACATCTTCTATATGTTCGCGATGATGATGAAAGCGAGGAGTTTGACTTAAATAAAGACACCTACAGCAATATATTTGAATACCTTAAGCCCCTCAACAGCTTTTCGACGCCGGATTATATGATTCAGCGTCTTCTGAAAGGCACCGCCGTGGTTCCCAGTTTTTCAGAAAACAAAAGATACAGTATACAGGAATTGAAAAGCACAATTGTACCCGCAAAGACGGATTTAAAAGGATTGATAAAGCTCAATGAGAGAATGAAGAACAGTAAAAATAATAGAAAAAGAAATAATCAAACCCGCCGTGGAGTTAAAAAGACAAATGCAAAACGAATCTTGATTGAAAACATGAACAAAAAAAAGAAGAAACCGATGAAAAAAAGACAAAAGACATCGAAGGGAAAAAAATAAAGCAATTATATATTGATGTACACTTATAATGTGAATCCGCTTGCCTTTGCAAAATCCTTTCACAAATACGATTCTCTTTTCATAACACTTCGTGGTGTATTTTTAGCGATAATGGTATTTTGTGCAAGTTTTTTGGCACCATATATTGGATGTAACTACCAAAGAATTATGAAATTAAGTCCATATGTACGATATTTCATGTTGTACTTGGTGATTTTCTTTTCAATCAATCTTGGCACGACGAATACGAATAAAATAGAGCATCCTATGGTGGCCATAGGTCGTTCTATTTTTGTATTTTTTATTTTTATTTTACTGAACAACCTCTCCGTGAACATAATTATTATAACAATGATCTTTTTTGCAATGCTTGTATTGACTGCAAAATACTACGAATATTACGAACAAACGCAAAATGATGACAAAAGTACAGTCCAAAAATTACAAATTCTGCAAATTATTCAAGGAATGTTGGTCGTGTCTATCCTGATCATGTTGATGTTGAGTCTTGTATTTGAGCATCACTCTTCGGCGTCGCTGAGCCTGAAGTCATGTTCAAAATGAAATGATTTACATCGAGAAAATAAGATTGAAAGGAATGGTGACAAGCCCACATCCGATGAAAAATAACATTCCGATACACAAATAAATAAGTCCAATAAAGAGGTCAAGAAATCCCATAAATATATTAAAAATATCTGGCAACTTGAAAATGATTAAATCAAATTCGCCGGGTTCTAAAATAATTTTGAAGAATTTAAGAATATACATGGCCGCTTTACACCAATAATCATATACTTGTTTGAGCAAAGACAGAATGATGAAGAAAAGGTAAAATAAAATGAAATATTTGATGGGATATTTGAGGAGGATATACACGATTAACCAGAATGCAGAAAATGCTGTGGGTGAATGATCATCGCTGCCTCCATACATTGTCAATTCAGAAGAAGACTTATACATTTAATCGTAATAAACTTATATATAGGGTACATAAAAAATGGTAACCGAAAATCCGATTGTAATGTGCTACTCCTTGATCATTTCATATTTAAGCATGTATGAAATGTTAGAAATAATGAATTTGGGTAATGGAAAAATAAAAGGAACCACCACCCATCACTTGAATAAAATGAAAAAAAAAAGCCTCTTGTACCAAAAAGTACTACATCAGGTCTATAGTAGCGATTTTGTATGTTCATGTCCATTACTCAAAGTGAAATGTATATGCAATCCAGGAGTTACATTAACGAAGTTGTTTCAAGTAAAAGAAAACCACAAGAACTATTGTATGTTTGTGACCACCAAGGATAATGATTATTTTTTTGTAAAAATGATCAATAAGAATATGATATTAATCTTGGTACAAAAAATACAAAAATCACAAAAAATACAAAACATCCATTGTTGGACGATTTCCAATAATTATCACATACCTTCTTCCATGTCCTATATCTGGAGAGATGGTAAGCAAACAAAGGAAGCAAGCAATATTTTACATTTATTGTAGAATAAATAACAATGTACCGAAATATTATACAAGAATAGTATATAGAATCATGATGATGATATGGCTTATAGTGCTACTAATAGTTCTCGTAGTTCTATGTTATCACAAGGATATGTATCAATACTTTGTGTCCATAGAACCATTGGATCACAATCATGGTCCATTGGATCCTGCCAATATGGTATCTTCATTAAAATACCCAGAATCGAATGGAATATCCTCATCTTATGATACGGATAAATTTCACGAAGATAGCAAAAAAAAGTACTATTCGGATGGTGAAATGAAGACGGATATGAAAATGTTCAATAATGCCTCGAACTTAACATTATACCATTCCTTCAACGAAATGACTGAAACTTATGATATTGCGGAAATCAATGGCATAACCTTTACAAATAAAACGAATGAGAATGATTTCGAAGAAGAAGCAGGAGGAAATTGTTACATGTATAAAAAAGACAACGAATATCTTTTGGTATTTCCTTCCAGTACAACATTGAACCTAAAGCAAGATTGTAGCGCGGAAATATTCGTGGTAGGAGGCGGCGGCGGAAGTACTGGAACCCCACGCCTTTTCGATTGGAGCCACATACCTGCATACCACTATCAGTATGTGAATCGTCAAGGAGGCGGAGGTGCAGGTGGAGTGAATGAAGCCGTTCGTGATTTAACAAGAGATACAAATTATACAATAACAGTGGGGAAAGGAGGAGCAAGAGGCAATAGACATGGTGATAATGGTGGAAAATCCTCGTTTTATTATGCCGATAAGTATGAATTGATTCAGGCTGGTGGTGGGGGTCACGGAGGTACTGCAATGCGAGGGGTAGTGCGTTCGCACTCTGGTGGAGCATTTGATTTTATAAAGGGTCGTATCGATTTTACTGGAAATTGGAATGATGGTTGGTGGAGAAGAATTTTACGGATCAACGCAGGCAACGGTGGTGCGGGAAGTGGCGGAGACCATCCGTCGAAAGGAAGGGGATGTGGGGGTGGATCTGGTGGATATAGAGGAAACGACGGTAATAACATGTATACCATAAACAAACGGGTAATGGTAGGTTTTATTGATCAGAGAAAAGGAACAGGTTACCGCAATGGGGGATATTGTGGTCATGTGGAGGGTCGAGATCACAATAACCAATATCGTGGAAGTTATGGCTCTTCTGTGTTTGTAGATGGCACGCACAAACGAGGTGAAATAGATAAAACGGTTGGTGGTGGAGGTGGGGGTGTAGGCGGTCACGCTCATGGGCAACATATTGCTATTTCGATAGGTCGCCCAGGCCCTGGAAAAGAGAAATTATTTAAGACCGAGGGCGGTTCGTTATTCACTGAATTTGGACAAGGAAGTAGCTTCAATGACAGATATTCAAGTACGCAAAAAGGAGGCATCAGTTATGGTGCCGGCGGTGCTGGGTCAGCTCGGCGTTACGGACGCGATGTTCTGGGACCTCCTTTTGGTAGTGAAAGAAATGATAGAAGGCCTCATGCATATAAACACCGCGCAACGATTGGTGTTATCGCCCATAATGGTAGAAAGAATAAAAATAGCCCGTACCCGTACAAAAGTGATCGCCTAGATTTTGATAAATCGAGCGGTCATGGTGCTGGTCAAGGAGCTAATGCAGACGGTGGTGGTGTGGGCAGCGACGCAGCAAACCAAGGGATTGTAATATTGCGTCTTTACAACATGAAATTTAGAGGTTTGAAAATTCCATCGGAAAACATGAATCAATTAAAAAACAGAAATGCAAAACCTGAGGAGATTCCAATTTATTCCGATTCTATAGATTATAACAGTATTTATGACCGAACAAATGCAACAAGCGGAATACATTCCAAAGAAGCATTGATGAGAAATATAGATCAAGCAGATATCAACCGTGACTTGAATTACTTCTTCAATGGAAGTGAAATCAAAACTGGTCATATATTCAAGAATTAAGAATTGACTGAATTATTGCTGTAGCACTTTATCAAGCAAATAGTCTCCATCATCATCCACATACCCAATGTGAGTACATTTTCGATATCCCTGTGGAAGTATGTTTATGGAGGTGCGCAAAGGGCAACATAAGGATTTCAAACAATGAAAAAATGATTGTAAGTAAAAAATAAACCAATACTTGGAGCGAAGTTTAATATTAATAATTTCTTGTTGTAACATGGAATCAATGAGCGTGTATCCCTTGTTGAGTTCAAAAAAGTCTCGTAAAATATCGTTTTTCTTCTGGTAGAGTATGACGCATTTTTCCTGAACTTCATTAGATGGCAAAGAATGACCTTTTGCATAGAATCGTATTTCATTTTTGATATTGCGCAGTTCATTCAAGAGAACATTTTTGTATGTATCAATGCTTTTGATGTACAAAAAGATGTTCATATTGTAAATGGTGGAATATTTATTAATGATACGCTGTGGTAGTGCAAAATGATTATTATCCTCAATATTTTTCAATGATTCTTTGATGCCCATCATGATGCTTTCTACTTTTTCAATAAAGGCCTTTTCTTTTTTCTTCTTAATGGCAATACATTCTTCATATTTTGTCTTTTTGTCTTTTTCAAAAGTAGAAGGATTCTCATCGTACAAATTATGGTTGTGTTTTGTCCAGGTGTTCATTTCTTCAGCAATATGAAATGCGTTGCTTAAATAAGGATCATTTTCCAAAAGGAGAATATCCCCCGAACTGAACTCGATTTGTGCCTTTAGTTTGGAGTATTGATATGCGGATATTTTGTGAGCTTCGGCATTTGCGTCGAGTTTCAGGTAGTTGATGATCGCAAGTAAAAAAGTGATGACACCATTTAAAACGGACAACAAGACGGTCGTCTTGACGGTAGTAAATTCAAAGTTGGTCATGACGCTACAGCACGTGGACAAAAACATGCACGGCAGCATAAACATGTTTAACTTGTAATTACAATGATACGACGCTTCGGAATACAAAATATGATAACATTGAATATAACGAACAAACACATCGAGAGCGGTACTGTACTTATGGACAATGTTCATATCATATTGTCGATGAATTTTCCTTTTAAGTTTCCTAAATGTAATTTTGTCTTTTTTCTCTTCATCTTCGTGGGATGATTCAGACTCAGATTCACTATTGGCTTCCCAGAACCCGTTAATATTCTGCTCCATCAAGTGTTGATGTGAAATATCGGAATGTTGTTCAACATTATTAAATAAGTTCAACATTACTATATGTAAAGAAAACAAGGAACAAATGTGATTAAATCATCTTGTGGTATTGTATAGGTTGATGATAATGAACCCATATGTGTTGTCTATATTTGCGGCGTTCTTGGTCGGTTTTCATATATTTTCAATAAAATATTTGCGAGTGACACGCGTATCTACCTTTTTGTTCTACGTGTTGGCGATTGCATCGTTTGGAATATTTATCGCCTCGCGATACTTTGCTTTTGTGGCAAGTTCAGCGTTGCCCATTACGGTAATACATTTAATTTTAAATTTAAGTATTATAATAAGTACTGCATTGTCCATTTTGGTCTATAAAACGGAAATAATTTGGTCATATTTTTTACTTGGAGTGGTATTAATGATGATTGGTGTTTGTTTTATTGAGCTTTCCATAAAGTATCATTATGGAAAAGACATAAAAAATTGAATCATATATTGCTTAAGAGCAATATATAATTGAATAAGAATGTTAACGATAAAGCAGGAAAAGATATTTTCACAGTCTTTAGATGAGGCAAAAAAATCAAATATGTTATTTAAGCATGGTTGTGTGGCTACATATGGCGGTCATGTGATTGCGTCGGGTTACAACACGCACAAGAATTACTCGTCGCACGACAACTTTATCGACAACCAGTGTAGTTTTCACGCCGAGATGGATGTGTTGCGAAAGATTTATTGGCGAACCTACGAAAAGGGCAAGCGTCGAAAGCAGAATCGCATCATGCGCCGAACGACACTGTATATAAGTCGTTTTTCGAATGGCGGTGCGAGTACAAATTCAGCCCCTTGTGTAAAATGTTTGCGTATGATTAAAGAATATAATATTCGAAAGATAGTGTTTAATCTAGACAATGATTATTATGAATGTAACCCCCAAAACTACACGACGTCACACGAAACATTTGGAGAATTGTGTTTGCGAGAGAAGCGAACAAACAAATAAATATCTTATATTTTGATACTATCGTTTTTTTTGTCTTTTGTCTTTTGTCTTTTTTATTCACAAATGACTCCGAATGATTGGGCTGGAGCGGTGGCACTGGCGCCGGTGCCAGTAGTGTCAATCAAACTGGAACATTGCCCGCTTTGCGGAATGGGATAATGCAATTTACTGTTTGGAGTAGGCAAGCAATTCTTTTGTAAGAGTTTAGTTTGTAAGTATTCACCTTGGCTCATTGTCGTGGCATCTTTTACAATAACAGATGCTTTTTTACGGCACAAAGTAGAAGATTCGCAGGAATCTTGAAGAAGTGCCTTATCGCTGGATGCATAATTTTGGGAGGAGCTTTGCGCATTTAATTTCGAAATGTAGGTGGCGTAGTCCAGGGGCTCCATGTTCTTTACAATATAGTGGGGGTAGCCGCGTTTCAGCCACTTATGTCGTACAGCCATGGATCCGTTATGATTTTTAACGGAAATACCTTGATTGGATTTGTCTCCGTTATATTGTCTTTCATGAAAGTCGTAATTTACATATTGACTTTTGTTGATGCGAATTGGATATTTACCACAACAAGACCCGTGTCCTCTTGGAACATTTCCTTTCATTGGCGTTTGTGTTTGTACTTGATTCGAGTGAGACCTAATGCGACGAGGATTGTTGAGAGAGAATCCATTTTTGCTATTTGAGGATAGCTTGCCATATTTTGTACCTGCTTTTTTTTTCAATACTGCTAAGGACATACTATATATAGAAAAGACAAAAAACATAGAGTAACATAAAAAGTAACAAAAATCCTTATGAAAAAAATTGAAATAACATCCACAAAAAAAATTGAAACAAACTTTCTCAAAAAAGAATCGCCGTACAATACACACACAAACATGAACACAAACATGAATTACAAGACTGCTGTAAAGAACTTATTTCAGAAGAAGAAGAAGAAAAGGTCCACATCGGACCCCTTTTGTATTTTGAAGCAACTTCCAAAAGGATGGATATACTTACCTCGTCACGACAAAACGACCAAGTATTATGAAAATCGCACAAAGGAGGAAATCGAGGAGTTTGAACACGAACTAGAATGCAAAAGAAAAAATCAAATTGCCATGCAATACATTGAAAGATTCATACAGAATACGATTCTGAAAATGAGATGTGAAAATTTTACGGACGAAGAAATAGACGATTATATTGAGGACATCTTCCAGGAAGAAGAAGAATACGGAGAATACAGTGAAGAAGACTATGATTGGGAGTACGATTCAGATGGAAGTATGTATTCTGATAATTAGTTCAATTGTTAGTATAATAATAATCATTTTACTTAATGACAACTACAATCGACAATCAAGTCATCCCCATCAAAGGCGAAGACATCGTAGAAAACATGAATTATATTTTGGAGAATAGCAATGTATTTCAAACAAATGCAAACATGGAAATGTTGAAATGCTATATTTTTTATTATGATGGGAAAAAAATGCTTAATTTTAAGAAGTATGAAATCGATGTGCACGAAAACAAGGTGTCTAAAAAAGAGTTGCTGGCTCTCGTGTTGCGTCACAACAAGGTGCAATATAAAACATTTGACTTAACGGGAATCTACAAGTATGAATTAGATCTGGAAAGTTCTAAAATAAAAGATTTTTGCAAAGAATCGGGAAAATTCTCATTCATTACACAGTATCATAACATCCAAGACATCGTGTATCACCCTTGTATAGAAATATTTAATGAAAATAATGCACTTTTGCTCTTTTTTTCGCGAAACAAGAATTCAAGTGATGAAACAAAACCCATTACACCGATGAATAAGAATAAGACACAAAAAAAAGTAAAATTTAACATTAAAGAATCGGATAAAATGTCAAATAAAACCATGAAAACATTATAAGAAAGTAGTTTATATGTATAATTTTTTGAATACATTTCAAAGATCAACTCGTAATCGTAATCAAAATAGACCGCAAGGACCACGACCAAATACATCAATGGTGACGCCTCGATTTTTTCTTTCGAGTGTAATGCGCAATCGCGGTCCTTCGCAAATGCGCATGGTGCTGCCCCATGGATCGTCTTTTCCCGCATCTTCGCCGTCATCTACGCCGCCGGACCCAACATTTCCCCAATTATCTTCAATATCCAGTTTTGACTTTGATAATCCAATATTTACTTTTGATTTGGAAGAATCAAACATCGATGTCCTGGAAATGATGTATCAAATTGAACAAAATATAATTCGAGAAAGTAAAATATACGCCAACACGACTCCCGTACGATACGGAAACAAAAAAAATAAAATAAAGAATGACATGTGCCCTATTCTTCAAACATCATTTGAAGAAAATACGATCGTGTCGTGGTTTTTGCCATGTCATCATGCCATTGATTTATCGACCTTCGAGAAATTTGTCTCTCATTTCAGTAAGTGTCCTTTATGTAACACACCTCTTGCCGTGTAAAATAAAGAATATATGGTTCAATATATCAATTCATCTTCGCTCACTTGCCCGGATGCGACCAATTCATCAATAATGGTAGCTAATTTTTCACTTTCAAACACCCCATCACTTGGCGGTCCATGCTGTTCCAAATAGACTTGATACCACAATTTGATTTCCAGATCATTGGTATAGGTTGCTTCCGCGGAAAACAAGAAAGAAGTGGTTTGTATTTCATTAATATATGTAAGTAGCTGACTGCGGTCTTGGAGTATTTCTTTGTAACTCAGAAGTTCTGCATTTTCCGTTTCTAGGCTTTTGACTTTATATACCTCTGAAATTCCTTTTTGTAGCACGTCTATCAGCGTATTGGATACATTGCGAAAATTCGGAACCAGTTCTTCATCGTAATCATATGATCGTAATAAGTAAGAAGAATTTAACCCATAATAAAAAGTATCATCGCTATTCAATGTGGTCATATAGGGTAAAATCTCCCCGGAAATATTGTTGATAAAAGTGTCAAAATCGCCCGAAGAGTACAACAACATCGGCGGTCTGAGTTGCCCTAATATTTCCGTGTATAATATTTGCATTCGGGCATAGTCTTTGAGTAAATCTGTATCAATGGAACTGGTTAACACGAGCGATTCTCCATGGAAGTTTTTATTTTGTGCTAAATTTCCATCTACGAAACCTGCCATTGTTTACAGTATTCAATATTTTATATATCATACTTAAATCAAATTCAGGAGCACTTTGTAGGAGCGGTCAACAATCGTATAGTTGGTCATGTCTGTTTTGTACAACAATCGAAGAGCAATTTTGTCGCCACTGGAAAATCGCAATGGGACCGTGATTGTTCCAACGCCCCCGCTGATATTGGTCGCGCTCGTGGAGGCAGCGCTGATGTCATCCAAAAGATCCAGGAATCTTTGCGAAGAACTTCCGGAGTTTGCATTAATGACAAAAAGAGCATTAGCCGCTTTGTATAGCTCGTCATTTTGCGTCAATTGAGCGATCTCAGAAATCGTCTTAAATCCATTGGTGGATGTATCTTCGATTAAATCATCCAGAATGAGCTGGAATGAAGCTTGAAAGCTTAAATCCATATCTTGCACGCCTTGTGTGAGGGCGGTTTCGTTTGTGAATAAATCCACTCCGCTGTATCCGCTGGTAATTTGAAATGCAAGGTTTCGAATGTAATCGCTGTATATTTCTTGATCAGAATAGTAGGAGTTGATTTGATTTTCAACCACCGTGGCAAAAGAATAAGACACATCCTTAAATACATAAGACAGATCAGAACTGGTGATATTCACTCCGTAGGTTACGTCGACGGAATCCAAATCATTGATGGAGTCGGAATCGGACTGAAATGCAAAAAGATTATTAAATACGGACAACGATACATCAATAGTTGCAATTGCGGAAACATCTTCAAGAGCTAAATCTTGTTGAATTGCGGTATCAAATGTGGGTGCAACAATCACAAGTCCATTGGATGTATCAAATGAAGATATTTCAAAAACATAACCCGAAGTGTCGCCCGTATCTAAGAAGTAAATATTATTACACAAATCGCTTTGTAGCAGCATAGTGTTGTAATTGGTGACTTGCTGTAAGCTGGTCACGTCAATCGAGGTACTGCTGAATGCAGTGGTGAATGTACCAGTAAAAGAATTGGTAGTGTCGTAGTAGCTCACGATACTAATATCGCTCACAGAATTTGTGGTGAACTCAATCGTGAAATATTCGTCACCAGAAATACCATCTGTATAAGTGCCCGACGAGTCAGTGATGTTGATAAAACTCGAGTCCTCCAGATGAAATGGAAATGATGACGATTGATTTATCCTGTAAAAACGATATAATTGATCTAGATTTAATATTCCATCAAATGCGTTTAAGGAAGAAGCATCCGTAAAAAATGTATATTCAGTAGAAGTAAAATCTACATAAATGAGGTTTATTACATCGGTTTGAACCGTGGTCATATCAATAAGTATATATAGATATACAGATATATATATTTATTATTAACACGCAATATACAGGAGTAGATTAGATTATTACTTATTCGCATCAGACAAAGCCAGATTGGTTATTACTCTGAGTAGTAACAATGGGATTCATAGTAACAATGGGATTCATAGTCGAGCTGTTATTTTGCGCGTCTCCTCGATCCAGCAGTGGTGGAGCTTCTGATGTCACTGCGCTTGTTTCTGGTTCTGGATTTGAATTATGTGTGCCATGAAATGGTGACTGTATTGATGCGTCTGCGCTGTTGCTATTTGGCGCATCTTCTGGGTTTGCGTTTTGGATGGGATTCTCACCCGCCGAGTTGTTTTCTGAGTTTCTTAAATTTTTATAGCGCTTCTTTAACGAATTACTTGCTCTATTTAATTTATTCCCTAATTTTCTTACCGTGGAGGTTTTAAAGTTTTTAAATCGAGTTTTCCCACTATTTAATTTATTCCCTAATTTTCTTACCGTGGAGGTTTTAAAGTTTTTAAATCGAGTTTTCCCATGA
>MDSW01080131.1_pt1 | contig 12345 bp, 14 predicted proteins | sample 811171 | NCBI WGS metagenome assembly MDSW01 (sample SAMN05326641, study PRJNA326480) | marine metagenome | isolation source: seawater | place: Atlantic Ocean: North West | collected 2012
AAAAGGAAATTGCAGAACAAGGTGACGAAATTTTTGTCAATTGGAATTTCCAGGACTTTCAAGACGGCGGATATCTAAACTTCAAGGCAGACCGTTCAGATCTTTTTGCACTAAGCATAATGATTGAAAACTATGCATCAAAACACACAGCCCCACTACTCGCATCATTTGAGACAGACAAGCGCTATGAGTTCGTAAAAGACAGATACCTAAAACTCATGAAAAAACTCCCAAGAACATGGGTTATTGGTAACTTCAATAATCCACACTTGGCTCAAGAGACACCAGATAGTTGCGTGGTGCTTAGTTGTGTAGGAACACCACTATCAACAGTGTGGGCAGTTGTAACACGTGGGCCAGATGGTCCAATTGGATTGATTGCAGAAGAATACGGAATTGGAAAATTCAAAGGATTCTTCTCAACACAACCAGATGTGGTACAAGCTGCCGTTGATGCAATGGGCGAAGTACTAGTGACGCAATTCGACTTTAACAAAAAAGAATATGGATTTGTTAAAGGTGGATACTAGTGTAAAATGACTGAAAAATCTTCTTCTTTTTTCCCAAAAAATGTCTTCGGGGCATTCAGTATTTTATTTTTCATTAGTGGTGCAATAATTCCATTGCAAAATTTGATAATATGGGGTCCAGAATTTGTTGTAAGGTATTTTACATCTTCAGACATTACTGCCGAAAAATTATCAATCGTAGTAATAGGAATTGGTGTATTAATGATGATTTATGGAAAGAAAAAACAAAATCAGATTTAGGAAGAAGCACGATCTCTAGGATCTAACTCTAGAGATTTATTATAACAATCAGATGCTTCGTCGTATCTTCCAAGACTTCGTAATGTAATTCCCTTTTGATTCCATAAATCCGGATTTTCAGGGTCTAAAAGTAAGGCCTGCTCAAAAAAACTTAGTGCAGCCTCAAAGTCACCTTCGCGTAAATGTTCTGCGCCTTTTTGAATCAGAGTTTTAATTTCAGTCACAAGACATCTAGAGGTTTACTCTGAAATAATCCCATCGCTCAGGATCAAACTTTTTTACAAAGACAACATTTTTGTCATTTCGTTTTCGTTCATCTATGACATCTCTCATTGCAAAACTAGTCATGAATTTGTATCCTTTTGATTGAACCTGCATCATGAATAATTGCCGAATTTCTCTACCTCCATGGAATCCCCAATAACCATTTTTTATTGCGACAGGTTCTAAGAAAACAGTATTGTTTTTTCCACGATTCCTATCTTCAAATTCTAGATCAAAATGATATTTTTCAAGTGGACCGCCTTTAGCAAATCCAACTATAGGACCTTTAGAATTACCTACACGTAAGGTATTAAGAATTGTTTCAGGATCATTGATTGATTCAATAAAGTCATCACGTGTAAATTGTAATGGTTTTGGCAGTTCACGATAAATGGATAACAATACATCCGCGACATCATCAGTTACAGCATTTTTTTCAATAGAAGGAACAAGTGGCAATCCATCATAAACGAACTGATTATAGATTTGGATTTCTTCTTGCCTTAATTTCATGAATCCAACAATATTGTCTAGGAAGTTTTTCCTCATATGCTTTGGGAGACCGTTTAGAACTCTCTGACACATATCTGGTTCAGAGTTTAACATATCTTCAAAGAAGCCAACAGAACGTCGTACAATAAATGCCGGATGCCAACTAGATGAATGTGCATTCATTTTTGCCATTTCCATTGCTTTTTGGAAATCGCCTAATGAATAACCGCCAATTCTATCAGATACAGACAAGAAATGGCCTAATTCGCGAAAATGCTTTTGTTGTTTTTTATTTTTCTTGAGCTTTGATTTAGCAAAATAACTATCAATTAATTTATCAGTGGTTGTAATTACATCACCTTTCCAAGGATATACCGTTCTAGAGATAAGTGCACAGATCAGATTATGATCAAGTTTTGCAGCTGCTAGAAGCTTCTGAATAGTTTTATTTTTTGAGATAAATTGGATAACATTTTTTTCATGTGGTTTATCAATTTCCTTCTTAGGATCAAAATCATGTAACAAAGCTGCAGCATAGAGGTAATTCAAATCTTCAAGATTAAGGTAGCCATCTTTTAGGGAATGAATACCAGAAAGAAGTGTAACGTAAGTTACCTCAAGTTCATGATCAACATTATGATAGCCGTAATAATCACTGAATAGACCATTGTTTTTGAATAATTCCACAGTGTAATCTAATAATTTCACGTTTGCATCATTTGCCATTTTTACAGAAGAAAGTAAATCAAATATTCCATTTCTCAGTGAGGGAGAATTTGCAAACTCTTGCATGAGATTAACGATGGATATGAGGTTTTAAAGTTATTTGGTTTTTGTCTAGCCACAAATCGGTTATAAAGTAATTAATAATATTTTGAGTGTGGGTCTGAAACGATATCTAATCACAAGAGGGATTACGATGTTTGGAGTATTAATGATAACATTACTGCTTACAATTTCACTGGTTGGTTCAAACATGGACACCATATTAAAACAAGGAGTCATTTATCAGGTAAGAGCGGAGATTACAGAGAATACTACAATTGCACAAGGATTCAATGATCCAGAAGAGTTTGAAAAATTTGTACAACAAAAAATTGATGAAAGAATTAAGACATTAGGATTAGATACGCCCTGGTATTCTCCGCAAAGACTTGGATATACGATGTATAAGATTATGATTTTAGATTTTGGAAATGCGACTTTTTTGACAAGTGATTCAGGTTCATCAAATGTAGGAGAAATTATTTTTGAAAAAATGCCAAAGACAATTCTGTTGTTTACAACCGCAACCATAATCATTTCAATAATTGGGATTTTGTTAGGGGCCGCATCTAGTAATAAAATTGGTTCAGTGACAGATAGAATAACATCAACTTTTGCAGTGATAAGCAGTAGTTTTCCAGTTTGGTGGATTGGAATGCTGATGATATTCATTTTTGCATTTGTTTATCAAATTTTTCCAGCTAGAGCAACTCCAAGTATCGAACCTGATGATCCAGGATACATCTTAGCATTATTGTATCATATGGCACTTCCAGTAATTACAATTGTTTTAATTGGATTTGGAGCATGGGCATATCTTGTCAGGAATTTCATGGTAGGAATTATGCAAGAAGATTTCATCAATGCCAAAAAGACCATGGGCATTTCAAGAAAAAAAATAGTTTATAGTCATGCATTAAGAAATGCTGCACCGCCAATTGTTACAATATTGGCACTAAGCTTGTCAGGATCATTAGGAGGAGCCATAATTACAGAAGCTGTTTTTGATTGGCCCGGAATGGGCAGATTATACTTTGAAGCGATTAGTGTTATGGATCTTCCGGTAATTATTGGTGCAACATACATTTTAACGGTATTATTTTTGATTAGCATATTCATTGCAGATTTGTTATATGGATATTTTGATCCACGGGTGAGGACATCAAATTGAGTAGTGTTCCTACAAGTGAAATTAAAAAAGAGTTTTTGAAAAGTAAGTTGGGTCTTACAGGAATTTTCATACTCTCAGGATTAATTCTTGTATCAATAATAACAATGATAGTAATTCCTGCTTCAACATTTCAAGACTGGAATAATCCTGAAAAATGGATTTCATATCCTAAAACTTCATTGCCAAGTTGGGTAAACCTGATTTCATCAGAAAAGATTCCTGAGCATATGATTATCAATGGTCAAATTTCAGAAATTCAGGAAAAGGAAATATTTCTTGCGTCACAACAATTTGGTGTATTCTTTGAATATGATGATTTTCCAAGTGACTTCATATTTGAAACTAAAACAAAATACTCAGATTCACATCTAATTGAGATCAAAGTGATTCGTCCTGACGGAAACATATTGGAACTGTTATCCACAACATTGCCATATTCTGAAACTGAAGTTATACATGATCAAAGATATTTTTCAACTGACAACATGATAAAGAAGAATCTCAATTTACAAAAAAATGATGCGGAGTTATCTAAAGGAGTGATCGAAATAGTGTTTTCAGATTCGAATACAAATCAAGTTCTAAAAGGAGATTATGTTTTCATAATCAATACATATGGAATCAAGCAATCTGCCGATATTCTAGAATCAAAAATGATTCTAGGAGGAAAAGCATTTGGCATAATGGGGACAGATGAACTACGCAGAGATTTAGCAATTGGATTACTGTGGGGCACACCACTTGCACTAGTAATAGGCATTTCAGTGTCAATTGGTTCAGTCGTGGTAGGGTTAATCTACGGAGTATATTCAGGATACAAAGGTAAGAAAACAGACGAAGTCATGATGAGATTCAATGATGTAATTTACGCATTACCTGCACTTCCATTTTTGATTATTTTAGCCGTTACAATTAGTAATAGCATATTTTTGATGATAGGATTTCTTATGATTTTTAGTTGGGTAGGAATTGCAAAGGTTTCAAGAAGTATGTCATTACAAATAAAAACAAGGCAGTATGTTGAAGCAGCTAAAATAATGGGTCAGAAAGATTCAAGAATAATTTTTAGACATATTTTACCACAATTATTGCCGTATGCATTTGCAAGTATTGCAATTTCAGTTCCTGCGGCAATCACTACAGAAGCAGGTCTAAGTTTTCTAGGATTAGGAGACCCATCATTTCCAACATGGGGGCAAATTTTACATGATGCTAATACCTACGGAGCGGCAGCCCAAGGATTTTGGTGGTGGATTGTTCCACCAGGCATTTTGATTGCCATAACAGGATTAGCATTTGTGTTTATTGGAAATGCACTAGATAGTATTGTCAATCCTAAATTGAAAAGATAATTATTCCGATATGGAAAATTTTCTAATCAAATCAATTGATTTATCATTTAGTTTTATTGTATAGGTTGCAGCGTTTGGATTAGTATTTTTTTCTTCCGCCAATAATTCAGTAAATTTAGTTTTTTCTTCTTCTGTAGCACCAGCTTCATGGGCACATAAATTGAATGCTTTGAGTTGTAGGTTATTTTTTAACAGATAGTCAATGAATTTTTTATAATTCTCAGTGCTATTCCAATCCATATTTTTTTCCTCGCATGCAGAAATCCAGACATCAACCGAATTATGAAAGAAAACTTTCTTTCTAATCACATCTAGAGCCAAATCAGTTTGAGACATATTAAATCTAGAACATTGCACGTTTCATTGTGGAACCACAACGTGGGCATTCTCTTGCATTGTACACTTTGTGGCACACAAGACATTCATACTTTACACCAGGTTTGTCACTTTGTTGACCGAATAGTCCTCCGCCAAAACCACCACCACTTGAGCTTCCAGAACCTGAACCAAATCCACCTCTCATTCTACTCATCATTCGTCTTCTCAATAACAATGGGAATGCGATGAAGAGAGCTAATGCAGCTCCAAGGCCATATGGAAATGGCAATATCATTTGTAGACCAATACTTACTGCAAGAGATGCAAACAGGAATATCAAATATGACTTATAGTTAATCAAGATAAGAAAATTAACCCAATTTCAAATATAAGGCTTATTGAGTTTTAGTAATTATTCATCAATGATAGGTATAGGATTTCCCGAACTATCCCATGCACATACGTCTTCATTTTCATAAGGGGCTTTCACAATCACTGATACTAATCCAAAGAAATTATGTAAATCCTCTATAGAAGGTTCAGCACTTCCTACAGGATGAGAGTGTACCATTCCAATATAATCAGCATCAAACGGTAGTTGATTCGCAGGGAATCCTGCAAAGGTAGGGCCAGTTTCGGGGAATGGAGGGACGACTAAGCCTTCAACGAACATTTTGCCTTTTTTTGAATGACCTTTGAGAATCAAAATCATTTCGTCAGGATGATTCATCTTGCAGTATGATATTATTCCATCACGTGTTTCATTAAGAAAGACAAGACTCCTTTCTAATTTTTTGGTTTTAAAAATCATCTAGGATCTACAGATATAATATATGAAATAGACGTAACGTCTTTAAGATTCATTTCTATTTGACGTATAATTCCGGGTAAAGAATTTGTTAGTTCAAGTGTTTCATCTTCAAAGGATTTTAGTTTTGATTCAATATCTGAAATATTATCTTCTTCTCGTTTTAGATCTTTTTCAGCATTTTGTAGGGAATTTAGATCAAAACTCTCTAATTTTGTAACTAAATCTTTCTTTTTTGATTCAAATGTTTCCTTAGTATTGATAAAAGAGCTAAGTGAACTTTTTATCTCATCAACACCTTCTTTCGATTTTGAAACATCTTTTACAGATACTGAACCAGAGTCTATTCCGGTCATGATTGAATCAAGTATATTTTTAATTCCAGGGAGATTGACCTCATCTAAAACATCATAAGGAGATGATGCAAGTTTTGGAGTCAAATCTTTAATTTCTTTATCATGAGAAGAGATATGGACAAATTTTCCTAAGGGTCTTGAGATTTTTGTAAACTCATCATCTATGCGATGACGAATTTGTTTTTCTTCAGAATCAAGATTTGATAGTTCAGATTGTGTATTTTTATACGTATTATAATCAGAAGAGTTTTTGATATTTTCTATAATTTTTTTATAGTCATTAATTTTTTCCTTTTTTTCATCTAATGATTTGCGTAATTCATTAATACGATTTTCTAGTTTTGATAGTTTTTCTAGTGTTTTTGTTCGAGAGTTTATGAGTTCAAGGGTTGTTTGTACATTATCTTCTGTTTCAGAAAAGTTTCCAATTATACTTTCAATGTCTTTTAGATCATTAGTCAATGTAACAAAATCATCAGTGAATTTTTTTGCATATTTTTTTGCCAGAATGTGAATTAACCTAGAATGTTTGCCCAGCATATCACCAATTTTATTTATTCCAGTAGAAAATACTTTTTTGAATCTAATTACGTCTTCAGCAGAGTTAATTTCAGGGAAAGGTTTTGCAAATTCTCGTTTAATTACAGCGACGACCTCTTTTTTTCCACGATTTACCATGATTTGGAAATGGGGGTCTAAATCATCCGAATTTAGATCATCTTGTTCTAACTCATTTGCAATTTTTAATATGAGTTCTCTTTTAGGGTCGAGATGATTTCGGTATGTTTTGATTTCTGCAACGAGTGTTTTTTTTCTCAAACTAACAAGATCATCTAAAACTTTTGGGATTTCATCTAACGTAATTGATTGTGATGTTGGTCGAGCTGATTCTATAGGTTGTTCAACTTCAACCTGCTTCTTCTTTTTGCCCCAGCCAAAAACCATAATCTGTTGATCAATGGTTGAATTATATAAATTTGAGAAGAATTCTAAAATGATATGAATTCAGGTTCAGTGAGAAAATCGGTCATGATAAATGCAGATTTAGAAAAAGTATGGACAAAAATCAGTAAAATTACAAAATTAGATTGGTTACAAGGTCAAGAATCAACAAAATATCTAAGTGAAAAAAAATCAGGAGTAGGGTCGAAGAGGTTAATTTCATTTGAAGATGGGTCAGATGTAGAAGAGCACATAGTAGGATGGAAGCCTAAAGAATATTTTTCATACATTGCAATATCAGGTCTTCCTCTAAACGCATATCATGCCACTATTTCAATTCATAAATCTAATAAAAATACCAAAGTCATATGGGAATCATATTTTGCGTCAGATGATACTAAGAAAGAGTTTGAAGAATTTATTCAATTTTTGTCAGATTTTTACACTCAATCTTTAAAAAATCTAAAAAATGAGTTTACCTAGAATTTCTGAATTAGACGAGTTTTTGTAGAAAGTGAGATTACTGCAATTATGGATACTACAAGTACTAAAGATACAACGACACCAAATTCAGGTACGACTTGGAAGGTAGATGTTTCTCCAATTGGGCCATATACACCCAAAATTGATTCTTCAGTTAAAGAGCCCACAAAATGACCAATTCCTTGGAAGGTGACATCAATATCAACAGGATGAGTTTGTGGATCAAACTTCAATACATCAGTTGTATGTACAGGATATTTGAATAGATGACGATGTGCCCCATTATCTGCAAGTATTACTTCACCATTCTGGGAAGCAACAATATCATAATTCACATGATTAATTATGAATCCATCAGATTCTAGAAATTCAACTTCGATAATTAATGGTGAGTCTTTTTCAGCATTATTTGTTACGATATTTGCAAATACTTCACTTACAACACCAGGTTCTTTTTGTGAGATTTCAGGTGTCACATCCCCATAAATCATTGAAATGGTATCATCAACAGTAGTACCACGTTCTTCAATAGTTACAATATTTTCGCCTTGTTCTAAGATTTCTAATTGTCCAACCATCCATGGATGAACCATACAGAAATAATCAAAAGTTCCCGGATTAGTTGCAATGAACACAAAGTCTACACCGGGTTGCTGTAAACCACTATCCCAAATTCCATTTGGTCCGCTTGCAGGAGTTCCACTAGTTGATGTGTGAGGTGCATCATCCCCATTAAGAAATATTATTTTATCACCAACGTGAGCAGTTGCAATTGATGGAATAAAGCAAAGATTAGTTAATTCACAACCAGGTTCTGATGAACCACGGCCATTTTCAATTTTAATTTCTTCAGCAAATGCACTATCAAATCCAAAGCCGGTCATTGCCAAAGATATTGAAAGAACAATTAATCCAATTCCAAATTTTCTCATGATTTACGAAAGCCAATGGAGTATAAAACTAATGCTAATTTTATGAACTGATGCTAAAAATTATCTCCGGAGGTATTTCACCTTCTTCATATATCTCAGTTTTCATTTTCACAATAATGTCATCATATGAAATTTCTAGTGTTACAGGAGTTGTCTTCCAACCATATTTTGGGATTTTTTCAAGAGGTATAATTTTAGAAAATTCTGAATCAATTATCTCAAATTCTTTATGATATGTGGTGTCCATTCCCAAAATTTCTAGAATTGCAAATGAAGATTTTCCAGTAGTATCAGAAAATGTGATAATTATGGAATTGATATCTTCCATATATACGGCATCAAAAGTAAAGTGGCTGAAATCCAATTCATCATCAGAAAAAGGATTTAGAATTATGAGTAAACTGACTGCAATTGTCGCTATCAATATAGTTAGGAAATTTTTTGGTGAAATCAATTATGAAAACTCTTTCTTTATCGAATTCTGGAATTTGGTGGAGACACGAACACGCTCCATGGTTTGTTCAAGAGTCATTTCAGTTCCTCTCAGAGGATTTGATTTGAAAAATTGACGTATTTCTTTTTCTTGTTTTGCATCAACAACTTGACCAATACTTGCAACCACTCTATTTAGTAAAGGATTTCCAATTCCTGCTTTTTTAACAATTTTTTTCCAGTTCTTTTTTAGCCAAGCCCATAAGAAATCTTTTCCATGTATATTTGCAGCAATTCTCATTATCGGCATCTGAATGTTTTGAGAACGAACATCAGGACCCAATGTAAACTCAAGTGTTTTAAGTAACAAATTCCTTTGTTGGAAATTACACATTGCAGCTAAAAATCGAAGTTTTTCTTCTTGTGATTTTGCCTTTTTGTATAATGATAAAAATTTCTTATATGTTGTTTCATTACCTTGCCATGCAACTAGAACAAATACAGTTTCTTGTAGATCAGCAGAAAGACTATTAGGATTTTTAAGAAATTTATTAAATCGTTTTTTAGATTCGGTAAGAATTTCTTGATCCCCCAATTTCCCCAATCCAGAAATTGCAAAAGTTCGCAATAAAGCATTGGTGTGTGGTTCACCTTTTTTTGAATCCCAACCTAAACGTTCAAAGATTGTTCTAAGGAAATTAATTGCATATTGTTTAATCTCATCAGAGAATTTTTCCTTATGAGTTAACGAGTATAATGAATAGAGATGTTGAGCTAAATTGAGAGAAGAAATGTAGTTATCTTCATCAAAATATGCATTTGTGAAATCAAGATAATCTTGTAATTTCTTTTTTCCAGTCACACATTGAGAATAATAGTCGTTTTGTATACTCCAACGGTCCACATAATTTAGAATTTTTTCATCTATTAGAAGCGATAGATTTTCCAGAGTTTCAGAATCATAATCCATTCTGTAGAAACCGGTTCGTCCTGAGTTTATTATGAAATTGCGATCTTTATTTTTTAATTTTAAGGAGCCAGACTTTTTTTCTAATATATGAGATGTTGCAACATTACCCTCATCAACAATAAGAGGTATCTTCCAAACTCCTTTTTGACTAGACTTTGTTTCTTCAAGCAAATATCTACTTTGTTTTAATGATATTTCTTGACTTTTTCTTTTAACAGTTAAGATTGGAAATCCAACTTGATTAATCCAGGTGTTCATCATTTTATCGATTGGCTTTTTTGCTACATCACCAATTGATTTCCATAGATCCTTTCCTTCAGCATTAGAATATTCGTGTTTTTTCAGATACTTTTGTAATCCTTTTTGAAAATTTTTTGCAGTTACAAAGTGTTCAAGCATTCGAAGTATACACCCTCCTTTGTCATATGAAATTGAATCAAAAATTTCTCTAATCTCAGAAGGATGATTTACCTTTACATCGATAGGATGAGATGTTTTTAATGCATCAAGTGACATTGCGGTATTCATTGCATCTTCAAGGAATTGATCCCACAAATCCCACTCAGGATAGAATTTATCAACAATTTTAGTTGCCATGAAGGTTGCAAAACTTTCGTTTAGCCACAAATCATTCCACCATTTCATAGTGACTAGATTGCCAAACCATTGATGTGCCAATTCATGAGAAATGACTTCAGCTATGAATTGCTTGGTTCTAGTAGAAGATGTTTTTGGATCATACAAGAGAATTGTTTCACGGAATGTAATTGCACCCCAATTTTCCATCGCACCTGCAGCAAAATCGGGAATTGCTAGCATGTCAAGTTTGGGCAACGGGTACTTTATTCCAAAATATTTTTCATATTCACCTAGAAATTTCTTGGTTAGTTCAAGTGAGAGTTTTGCTTTACTTTTGTTTCCTTTTGTTGTTAATACACGGATTTGGATATTTCGTAATTTATCCTCAATGTATTCAAATTCACCTACCCCTAGATAGAGAAGATATGTGGACATGATTGGAGTACGTTCAAATTCATAGATTATTTTAGAGCCAAAATTTTGTTTTTTCTTTATAGGCATGTTAGATACAGCCATATGATTTTTCTCAACGAGAAGAGAAACATCAAATGTCGCCTTTGTAGCCGGTTCGTCCCAGCATGGAAATGCCCGTCTTGCATCTGCAGCCTCAAATTGAGTAGTAGCTAAGTATTTTGTTTTCCCAGATGTATCAGTGTATTTACTTCTGTAAAAGCCCAATAAGCGGTCATTAAGAATTCCAGTGTATTCTATACATAATTTGATTTTTCCAGAAACTTTGGATTTAGTGGATATGGAGAGGGTCTCTTTTTTTGCATCAAGTTTGAATGTAGTAGTGATTGTGTTACTTTTAGAGATAATGTAACATTTTTGAATTTTAATTTCAGCACAATTTAAGACAAATTTGTTTGAAGGGGATGTTTTGAAAGAAAGGATTTCAATTCCTTTGAAGGTAAAATTTGTGAAGATCGGTTCAAATTGTATATCATAATTAATTTCAGATATTCCCATAGAAATACAAGATAAATTGGCTTATCTAAAGATTAAGATTCTATTTCAGGTAATGTTCCAAGATTGTCGCCACTGACTTTATTATTGTCGATTCTAATGTGAGTCTGGCCATCTAGAACGTATGCATTAATAATTTCACCTGGCGCCCATTCGGTTTCATTTTTTTTGTAAATGGTGAGATATTTTTTGCCTTTTTTTATATGAGAGGCAAGTGTTTTCTTATCAATTATTTCTGGTTTCCCAAATTCAGGACCAAAGTCTTCATGGACTTGGACATGAGAAATGTTTGCAAGACCAGAGCCTTTTTTCATTCCACTTACTACAAAGTCAGCCCATTTACCCATAATCAATTTACTTCTCATACAATTATTAAATCATGCCAAGTGATTTGGAGAATTACAACTATCCAAAAACTTCAGAAGCATATTCGCGTGCTTTTTTAACTGTCAGACTGGCAGATTTTCTCAATTCTTGAACAGTTTTTGTTTTTGTCCAACCTTCAGATACAGCAGTTTTTAGAGTATCAATAATCAATTCATTTACAGAGTCTTCATCAGAAGATTCATCATCTTCGGTTTCTTCCAATTGTTTACGTAATTCATTTAATTCATTTTGAATCTCAGTTGCAAGATCTAGTTCAGAAGAAGATGCCTCTGCTTCTTCACGTTCTAGTTGTTCTTTAGCGGCTTTTGCTTCGTCTAATTCACGTTGTAATTGTTCTTGAGCGGCTTTTGCTTCAGCG
>MDSW01115910.1_pt1 | contig 12345 bp, 8 predicted proteins | sample 811171 | NCBI WGS metagenome assembly MDSW01 (sample SAMN05326641, study PRJNA326480) | marine metagenome | isolation source: seawater | place: Atlantic Ocean: North West | collected 2012
ATACCCCCACCAACAATAATTGATTCTGTAAAATTGCTGTATTCTAACCATCCTAATTCAGTTTCAACCTCAACTGTGAATTGAACTGACGTAGCAGTTTCACTACCAATATTCTCTACGGGGATCATTAGTTCAAATTCTTCATTTGCACGAGGCATGTCTGGAGACGTTTGAACTATTCCATCAATTAGATTCAAGTCAACACCATTGGGCCTATCCAATATTGTATATGTTGACGAAACTATATTCCCGTATACATTATCCTCATTGGATAGTGTATTTGCAGGATCAATCAACATCTCAATTGTAGGAGTTCCAGAATCCATAGGAGCCCAAAACATTTCGACATTAACAACTGAGCCTGGTTGAACTCGCGCCACTGTTAATTCGTATTTTAGTGCACCATCAACCCTCAATTCTATAGGTACATCTTCGGCAATCTTATCTCCAATATTTCGCACAACGCCTCTAACTCCAATATCGCTACCAACATATGCTTGATCACGAAGTAATCCATTAATCGTAAAGGACAACGATTGTTCCATCTCAAGTTCAGCAGCAGGAGGATCATTATCTACAACTATATCTCTACGGATTTCTTTCGTAACGAAATCGTTCTCTCCAACTATTCTAACTGCGAAACTATACTGTCCATCAGGAGTAATCCTTACTCCATTTTCTTCCTCAAGTGTATTCCAATACCAGGTCCATTCCTCGTCTTCCTCGTGTTCTCCAATGTCAACAAATTGAAGCCCTGTTTTCCATTCATTATTTCCAACTCGGTATTGTAGTTCATGGTCCCCATAACCTGAACGGAATCCTGTTACTTCTACATCACCACTCACTGAAGAAATTCCAGTAGGTGTTTCGAGTGCTAATTCATACCACCCTAGGTCAAAAAGTCGGGACTTATTTTCGCCATAAGTGTTGGTTTCACTGTCAAAAACTCTAGCTACTATCTTTAATTCGTTATAATAATCATCGATATAGATATCTGGAGTTTTATGCATATCTTCTGAAATATCTAATGTAATGAAGAACTCGTCATTCTCGTTAATATTAACTTGACCATTTTGGCCTTCAACTTGTTTATGACAACCCCCGGGGCTTGCACAAGTTCTGTACCTCAATTGATATTCTACAGAATCCACACCTTCCGGCGCTTTATCAGTTAAATTACCCCTAACTGCTGTCGATAGGCCAGAAGTAAGGAATGCATTTGCTGAAGGAGTCTGAAACATAAACCAACCATTTGGATCAACTGGTTCATCGGGATCTAAACTGCCACTCCCCGAAGAACTGAAATCAAAAATTAGGGCTGCATCTACCATTCCATGACCATATTTTTCATTCCATATCGGGTGAATATCAGAATCATAAGGGCTCCCCATTACTTCAGATTTTGTTTGCAAAATTTCCTTTATTTCTTCAGGATCCAAAGACGGGGAATCTTGCAACATCAATGCGATTAAACCTGAAACATGAGGAGTTGCCATACTGGTTCCACTCATTTCAGTATATTCGTTGTCAGCATTTGTTTCGATAATTGGATTTGAACCAGATGCATGCTCAGGAGCAATAATATCTGAACCGGGTGCTGAAACATCTGGTTTGAGTTCATCCATTTCATCATCATCTCCATCATCATCTCTAGGACCCCAATTTGAATAACTAGCAATCGAATCATCTGACCTGTCTATCGAATTTTTATCATCAATCGCAGCAACAGAAATACATGCATCGGAACTTGCTGGAGAAGGAACTCGTTGTCTTCCATCATTACCCATCGCACAAACCATTACAATTCCATTTTCTGAAGCATTGTTGACCAAACGAGCTTCGGCAGAAGAACCGTTGTCTCCTGTATCATCGCTATTAGGAGAGGAAACAGAACCTAATGACATTGAAGCTATATGTATTCCAGTTTGATTCCCTTCATCCCAATCTGTATTTCGATTATTGATTACCCATTGTAATCCGGTGATAGTTGTATTACTGTTTGTTCCACCAACATCAGTTAGAACCTTTACATCAACCAAATATGCTCCAGGTGCAACTCCCACATGTTGTCGAATTGAGCTGCCTGTTCCCAATGCAGTACCTGCAACATGAGTCCCGTGACCTGCTCCATCATCAGGGTCATCGCATTCATTTGGATTTCCTGGTGCCAATGTTGTAGCGTCAAAACCACAAACAAATTTATGATCAGAATAGGAATATGGATCACTATCTGGTTCATCGTCTTGATCGTCAAAATCATTCAAAGATCTATGCTCATTATCTACACCTGTATCAAGAATTGCAATCACAATATCATCACCTCTCAATGAAGGGTCCATATCATGAGCCGAAGGATTAGAGGTTCCACCAGAACTAACATGCATTGATGGAACAGAGACATCCAAGAAAGGAACCATGATATTCTGTTGTTCTACAACAACTACTCCTGATAATTTCCAGATATCCAAAAGTGCAGAAACAGGAACCTTATCAACAGTGATAGAATCAATGGATTCTAAAACTTGGAACCAAGAATCTCCCTCTGTTCCAACCCATCCATGATTTGATAATACCTCTTTCAAAGAAGAAATTTCTTTGTCTGAAGGATGCCATGCATAATCGACGATGATCGCTACAGTCAAACGGCCGTCTGAGCCTATAATCGAGGTTGGTGATTGAGATTCATATTCTGACGCTATTATTCTCTGTAAACGATCGTCCATTCCATTGGAATCTCGATCAGGACCATAAGAAAACCACCAACCATTCTCCTCTACAGGTAAGATCACGTCATCTGGAATTTCATCAAATGAACGATCTTTGAGGGGACAAATTTCTTCATCGCACATCAACGGTGGAAGGCCATCAATTACTGGAGGGAATTGTTCCTCATCCACTTCCGCCTGAAGTGCATCAGTGGCCTGAGCAAAACCAGAAAAAATGAGTAACGCAAACATGATGATGTTCGACGCACGTACGTTGCTCATGCCTTCACCGTTCCTTGGAAAACCATTCGCGCTATAAGGCACATCCGTATTGGTATCAATTATTTCGTCTATGGCCATTGAATATGGTCTTTGCGAGAAGTACACCTGAGTGAATGTCCTCCATTATCTAATTCAATTGACGATTCGCAAATCGGACATTTTGCCACATCAACCAATTCCTCTAACCATGCTACTCGAGTTTCAAACTCGTCGCCCTCTTCCATTAATCTCTGCATTACTCTATTTGCTTTATCATCTAGAGGAAATGCCGAATCAATCCACGGATGTAAACTATCTAGTTCTGAAATTGAAGGCGGCGAAGTACCCCCCATTGAATAGGGGCTAGTACTGGAATCATCAAGTTCCGTTCGAGCGCCTTTTGCAATTACTCTACCAAAAGCAAAACAAAGGAAAAAACCACCGATATGTGCTAAATGCGCAACATTTGTGGAACCCATAGAACCAGACTGAGTACCATACACGTAGTATACCTCAAAACCCAATCGAATGACAGCAACAAGTCCTACTGGCCATTCTCGAATCAAGAAAATAAGTGGGAAAATAATTCTGTCATTTGGCCAACAGGCCAAGTATGCTCCAAGTAAGCCAAAACAAGCACCTGATGCACCCAATGCCGGAATCCATGATGACATATGACTGGCCCACCATGCAAGATTGCCTCCTATCAATCCAAGAATATAGACCAACATCCATCTTTTTGCACCTAAACGACCTTCTAACGGAAGGCCCACTAATGCAATTACCAGAACATTTCCAATCACGTGCATTGCTCCACCATGTAACCATCCTGCTGTAATCATCCGATGGATGTGAATTGGTTCAGAAACTAATTGTGGGATTAGTGCACCAAAAAGAACTGGATCAAATTCAGATGTAAAATAATCATTCACAAATGCATGGAGGAATTGAAGAGTAGCAACGAGCATCAAGGACAACACAGTAGCAAGTGAAACAGGAGTCTTGTTCCTAAATGCTTGAATGTAAGGACCTAATGCAGCCCCTAGAAATAAGAGCAACCAAATTGAATCTCCAACAGTCAATTCCAGAACTGTCAATGGTTGGCTCAATGCTCTCCCTCTAATGTGTCCTAACCGAGGAAACAGAAGGATTCTCCGGTTATTTTGTCGCCGAGAGAATCAAGTCAAGGTCCCGAATGCAATGACATGAATGGGCAAGACCCACTGCTACGGCTAGAGGGAGCTTCGGTCTTCCGTGGGCGTAATCTGGTCTTAGAAAATCTCAACTTCAAAGTTCATTCCAATGAATTGATATTGTTGACTGGACCGAATGGGGGAGGGAAATCCACCCTACTGCAATCATTAGCAGGACTTCATCCACTTAACAGGGGCGAATTATTTCATGAAGACACAAAAATTCGAGACTCGGATGGAAGGCATGCAATGTCTGGAGGAATCATCGGGTGGTGCCCCCAATCGGCAGGAAGTACTGCGTGTTCAACCGTGGAAGAACATCTACGTACAGCTTTACAGTTGTATGGGAGATCATTTACGAGTGAAGGAGAAACAGACACACTAGTAGAATGGGGATTGGATCACAGGCGCCATGACAGAGTTGCTAACCTCTCTGGGGGATTAAGGCGACGATTGGAAGTAGCAAGTGCAATTGCAATAGGAGATGCTAGCCCTAACCCAATTGCAATATTGCTAGACGAACCCTCAGTTGGATTGGATGAAAAGGGAATGGAAACTCTAATCACATCCATCGAACGTTTACAAAAATCAGGTCATACAATCATTATTGCAACACATGACCCAAGCATTAAATCCCTACAAAAGGACGACTGTGAAACAATAATTCACGGTGATATTACTATCCAAAAGAGTAGGGTGGATGAAACTGAGAATCGACCAATTAGGGAATCGAACATAGAACGAAAAGCATCCATTTTACGATGGAATTTCCGATTGGATTTGCGAGAAATGGCGACTCCTTCTGCACGATGGATTCCAGGGTTACTAGCCTTCGGCATATTGTTGGGAAGTGGATTGATTGATGCAGAAATACCTCATCTCGGATTGGCAGCATTAGCGCTTTCTCCTGCGATGATTTCTGCGCTGGTTCGTCCGGCATTGATTGACCGCTTAGAACATCGAGAAATGGGCAGCATCTGGAGCGTAGCAAAACAGGGTTCACTCGGATTAGAAGTAACGATTTCTTCTATGAGTGTTGTACCATTTCTATTGGGATTAATCGGATTGCTCGTCTTATTCCCTTATCCCAATACAGTTCAAGAATATCTATTGATTATTCTAATCCCTGCAATGATGAAAGATGTAAGTGCGATTTCAGGACTAATCCACCATCGTTTTGGTTCAGGGCAGAGACCTAGTATGATGGTTCTCCTGATGATCCCATTTGCCTGGGTCCTTCTAACATTGTGTAGTGCAGCAGAAGCATTGGCATTAGAAGCTATGAGAGAAGCTTGGACGGGAGTAATAATTGCATTTGCAACTAACTTAGGTTTGTTCTTACTGGCATGGGCTCTTCATGAATGAGAACATACGATGATTGAAACATCAATTACTGCTGGGACAGGTGTGAACGCATCTCGTATGGTTGCTCCTGGGCTGCTATGTTTCGGGCTGATAGGCTTCATGGTAACGATTTGGATGGCTTTGATTGAAGCTCCAAGCATGGGGGATGATTGGAATGCTCCAGAATCGTATCGAATTCTATTCATTCATGTTCCATTTGCATGGGTTTCATTCTCTGGTTTTGCCCTATTATTCGGAGGTTCACTCGCCTGGTATCTAAAACGCTCAGATACCGGATGGCGATTAGCAATCACTGGAGCACAACTAGGATTGTTGTATTCTTTGGGGGTACTGATTTCGGGACCAATTTGGGGAGCAGCTGAATGGGGAGTTCCTTGGGACTTCCAAGATGTTCGACTAAACAGTTTTGCAATTCTTGGAGGAATTGCTCTTTTCGTAGCACTAGGGGAGATGAATTCTGAAGACACCGAGCAACAAAGGGATCTCCTTTCATCTGTAGGCATCTTTGGATTTGGGCTAGTTCCTCTAACATACATGGCCACTAGATGGTGGCAAGAAAGACATCCTGGGCCGCTAATCGGAGGAGGTGGAGAAGATAGTGGCGTGGACCCTTCAATTTTTTTAATTTGGATGATTGGAGCAGCGTCCATGCAGATTCTATTTGTTGGACAGGCAATGATGACTATGAGATTGCTAAAAACAGAAGAAGAACTTGAGAATTTACTTACTACAATGGAGGAAAACACATGAACGACATGATTGCCCTAGCCACTGCATATCTAGCACTAATCGCCTTACTCATCGGACATTCCATCCATACTGCTAAACGATTAAAATTAGTAGAAGATAGGTTAACCGCAGCATTAGAAGCAAATGAAAGATCAGGTAAAGGCCGAAGCCTTCAATCTGAAATCGAAGAAGAATGATGACCAATCGCTTGAAGGCGGACGGTTGACCCGTTCAGAGTGAGGGCGAGGCATGAGTCAAGGCAATCCGTTTTGCATCACATGTGGGAGCCCGCCTCCGCTTACTAATGAGCGACTCTGTGGAACTTGTTTTAGGGCGCGAAATCATCTTTCAGAATTTCCAGAAAGAATCCAGCAAACAAGATGTCCAAAATGTGAAATGTTCCTCATTGACGGTCGCTTTGGACGAATGGATCATGATGAATTGATGCAACATAGGGCAATGGAAGCCCTTACTGTTCACCCTGAGGCAGAAAATCTAGATTTAGAATTACATGCAGAATTTATCGATGATCGAACTTCAAGACTTACCATAGATGTAAGGGGTGAAATCCAAGGATTGGATTTTGAAGACCAGCATGAAGCATTGCTACAAACATCAAATGGAGTTTGTCAAACATGCACTCGTAAAGCTGGAGCGTACTTCGAAGCAGTAATGCAACTTCGTTCTGCAGGAAGAAGATTGGATGATAATGAAATTAAAGAATTGAGAGAATCTTTAGATGATTTACTCAATGATGCACATGAAGATCCTATGTTCTTTATTACAAAAGAAGGGCCTGTGACTGGAGGATGGGATTTGCAATTAGGTTCCAAAGCAATGGCTAGAATGTGGGGGAGGAAATTGGTTAATTCTCATGGTGGTCAAACTAAAGAAACATCGACAACAGTAGGGCATAAGGATGGAGTAGATATTACTAGACTCACTTTACTGTATCGAAAGCCTGCTTATGGAATGGGAGATGTTATTCGTTTCAGAAAACGCTTATGGCGCGTAGATACATGGCAAAAAGATGGGCCAATTTTACTTGCGATGGATCGTTATGAAAGAACGGGCGCTACATGGAGAGATTTAGAGAAATGCGTTGTTATTTCACAAAAGAAAGAACATTGTGTTGTAGATATTCTACGAAAAGACGATTCAGCAGTCGATATTCTTGATCCAAACGATTTCGAAGTTAGAACACTATCCAGCGCGTACGATATTAGCCCTGAAGATACCAGTGTTCGCATCTGTTTGATAGAGGGGGAATGGGTATGCATGCCTAGGATAAGGGGCGAGCGAGGGGGTGAATAACTTGGAGAAAAATGCAAAAATAGTGGAAATGGCAGAAAATCTAGACCATTCCGATATGATTGGGTGGACTAGAAAATTCCCAATTGCACTTAGAGATGCCCTGACTAAAAATCTTGAATTAGATTATGAAAATGATTGGTCTGGAATCCTTTGCTTAGGAGTAGGAGGTTCCGGCGCAGGAGGAATGTTGTTATCAGATATTTCAAACAGAGAAGGGGGTTTGCCATTCGTTAGTTGGAAAGACTACGGCCTCCCTTCTTGGTGGGGCCCGGATTGGTTGGTACTAGCTACATCTTATTCAGGAAATACAGAAGAGACCCTGCATGGTGTACATCTCGCATTAGAAGAAGGAGGTACTGTAATTGGAATTTCTTCCGGAGGAAAATTACAAGACATTCTAGAGGCAAATGACAACTCTATTTGGATGGAAGTTCCAGGTGGACAACCACCAAGAAGTGCTATTGGGCACATATTCGGAACTCAGCTAAACATATGTTGGTCTATGGGCCTCTTGCCTGGTAAAGAAAATGAAGAAATTGAAAAAATGCTCAGAAGACTTGAGGAGGCCTCAAAGGAGTTGGACATCATTTTTGGAGATGGCAACATAGTATCAATCGCAGAGAAGATCGACAAGCAAAGAATTCAGATTATGTCTGCACCCTCTCTCGGGACTATAGGTTACCGATGTAGAACGCAATTTAATGAAAATGCGGGTATCCTTGCTACTTCTTCTATACTTCCCGAACTACATCATAACGAAATTGTTGCTTGGGGTCATGAAGATATGAAAAAGGATGTTCATCTGATTATTTTTGTTTGGGATGGAATGGATGATCGTATCGGTATTCGAACAGAGTGGACTCTGGAAACATTGGATGGTGTGCCCACAACTATTCTTGATTGCCAAGGTGAGTGTCTAGCTGAATGTATGCTGCATGGAGCTCACTTGAGTGATTGGCTATCGATCGCATCGGCACTACTTCGCGGAAAGGACCCTACAAGTATCGGACCAATCAATGATCTCAAAGAATTTCTAGGCAACATCCCTTTAGATCAATAAAGCGGACCCAAAACTAGTCTAGGATCTGGAAAAACTGAAAGAGCCCAATCTCGATCATCTGGATGAACAACTCCTGGTAAATCATGACCCTCGGGCTCGATTAATGATAATTGAAAATGTACATGAGGGGGCCAACCTCCATTTTCATTTTTGGAACCAAACCTGCCAATCAATTGACCTGCTTTAATCTCATTTCCTGCACCCCAATTCTCTGTAGATTTTGCATCAAGATGTCCATATAATGCCCAAACATCATGTCCATCAATTCTATGTTTGGTCACAATTGTGTGCCCATAATCACCTAACTCAGGATTATACCCTGATGCAAATACAATCCCATCAAAAAATGAAAGAATTGGAGTTCCTACTGGGCCACCGATATCCAATCCGACATGTACTGTTCTACCGCCACTAAACAAATCAGAGGTGTAGATTGTTCTGACTTCATCATATTTCCCAATTGACCACGTATATTTCTCAGAATCAAAATTTCCTGAACCTGTTAAATCGAGCACTGCAGGCTCTTCTGGTAGAATCACAATAGGGTGGTATGTTTCACTATCCCACCTCAGCATGGTTGCTCCGAGGAGGGAATCCGCTATGAGGGTCCTCATCAGTTTTCGACCTAAGTGGGACCATGGAAGTGGAAGGAGAGTTTCTTCGGCAATTGGTTGCTATTGCCCTACTAATTACTCCATGTCTTTGGATGGCTGACCGATTATTGAGTCACTTAGATCCTGCAAGAACTGATGCTCAACGATTTCTAATCCTTCCCGGACTCTCGTTATTTCTATTGTTGGGGATAATTGGTTGGAGTGTTTTGATATTCAACGAACTCAGAATTCTATCTATATTATTGGTCTGGTGTTTGATGGAAATTGGTACAAGAAAAATCACTCAATTAAATGAAGAAAAAGGAGAAGTTGTGAGCCCATGGGAGCGATTAGAAACTGCAATTGAACGAACACAACGAAACGATGATTCTTCGAAATTGGAGAAAACGATGCCTGATTTAGAGAAAATACAATGGGAATTCTCCACCGCAGATTATTGGATAATTATTGCATCAGGTGCAGGAATAATTGGATTGTTGCTTCCACATTTTCTTTTTGTTGAACCACTTGGAATAGATTGGATTGGATTTGCCACATTGGCAGACACACTATCTTCAACCGGTACGACAAATTTGCCGCTTCCAAGTATTGGAAAATGGACTTATCCTCCAGCATTTCCTTCAACTGCTGCACTGATAATGACTGTTACTGGAATCGATTCTTCTACATCTGTTTCACTAATTGGTCACCTCGGATTGGGACTTCTCTGCGCAAGTCTTGCAGGAATATTTTCACGATTTGGAGCAGGGGGTAGTATGTTAGTTTCTATTACCTTGAGTGCAGGCTTATTTGCAAAAATGATTGATTCAGGGTATCCATCTGTTCTGTCTCAATTGGGCTTAATTGTCGGTTTATTGGTAGTTATGAATGCTGACAAAAGATCCCCTAAACAAGACTCCATGGCTCTTTTTTCAGTAGCATTAACTGGAGTAATTCATCCCACTGGTTCCATCTATATCATCCTACTAATCTTAGCTAGAACACTAGTCAGAGCAAGTAATAATGAAAATGATCTCAACCAAAACCGTGTGATTCTAGGATCAAGTTTGCTTCTTGGAATCTCACTATTCATAGCTGCTGGAGTATTTGCCCCTAGAGTGCAAGATGAGGCAATTCTTGCAGAATATGGATGGCAAGGTGGATTAGCACTAATCAAATGGAATGGCCCATTGATTCCATTAGCAATTTGGGGAGCATGGAGAAGTAGAAATTCATTGGAAGGACGATTGTTAATATCTTGGTTAACATGCGTTTGGTTACTAAGTTTAATTCATCTCTTGGATGGACTAATTGGAATTGGATTTCTAACACTATTATCCTATATTCTTTACAGCATGTCCATGCACGGATTTCATATTCCACTTGCAGCATTAGGAGCCCTAGGTTTAGCGCCTTCAATCAGATTGAGAATGATGAGTAAAACCGAACAAATTCATGAACAAAATGAAGGCAGAAATGAAGTGAAAAAATTCTTCGATTCGCCTACAAAAATACCTCCAATAATTCTTCAAGGTTCCTTTGCAATTTGTGCTTCTTTGTTGTTGCTAACAATAGGTTGGTTCACAACACTACACCAACATCCAGAACTCTGGGTTAGAACGGAAGGGGATCGAGAAATCCACCAATCACTAAATCTTCCTGATGAGGCAATTGTGTTTGTAGAAAATAGGCCATGGGGCTATTTGTTGGATGTTGATGGTGAATTAAAGAGAACCGCATTTCCAAACTTAGGATTGATAGAAATTGAAGAACGGATTCAATTTCAAGCCTATAACGCAATTTTGAATGATGACTCCGAACGATTAGCCAGTTTGGGAATAACACATGCTGTAACAAGTCCCCGAGGGGAAGTTGGCTTTCTTTTAGCCGCATCAGACTACTGGTCAATAATCACTGATTATGAAGGTAGTAGAATTTGGAAATTCCATGAAAATCCAAACTCTGAATCAACTCGAGAAATTCTAATTTTTGGAATTGATGAAAAGGCATGCAATTCTAATTGTGAATGGAGAAATTCACCTTGGACTGGACTTTACGAATGGCCAGATTCCCCGATTTCTGAAAATCGAGTGTTTCTATCGGATGGTTCAATTGCAATGGACATTGAAACTACTAGAGGCATGAGATCATCTATGGTTCGAGTGTCGGCACTGATTGAAGCACCTCCAGAACAAACCGTTTCCATCACAGCATACAGTAATGGAAATTCAACTACAATAGAAAAACAGACCACAGGATCTGTACAAATGGTAAGTACATTGATTAGTGTAGGAAATGAAGGGAAAATATCAATATTATTTGATACAGATACCGATAATGAAGCATGGATAAATCCCACAGCAATTTCGGGTAGAGGAGATCGTTTAATTGATTCTAATGGAGTTTGGGTTCATTGGTTAGAAATCTCTGCGATTTGAGGTGAAATAATGGCTAAAGATTGTATTACTATTCTGCTACCTACACTTGATGAAGCAAATGCATTGCCGAATGTAGTTGAACGAATACCATTTGAAGAAATCGCATCAGAAGGATGGAATGCAAGAATTGTAGTTGTAGATGGAGGTTCTACGGATGGGACCATTGAATTAGCTTCAGAACTTAATTGTGAAATTATCAGGCAAAATAGTGGGACTGGCAAAGGCCGCGGACTAAGAGAAGCATTCACATTTTTCATAGAATCAAATGATTCTGCTCTTGTGATGATGGATGCAGATGGAACATATCGACCTGAAGAAATTACTACATTAATCAAAAAATTATCACAAGAGAATGCAGATATCGTGATTGGTTCAAGAATGAAAGGGTGGATTGAGAAAGGTGCAATGAGTAGAAGAAATTGGGTAGGAAATCGTATTCTAACTTGGTTAGCGGTTTTCCTTCATGGAACATATATTTCTGACCTATGCACTGGATTTTGGCTTCTAAACAGAGATGCAATAAAAAGAATGGAATTGAATTCAATTGGTTTTGAAATAGAAGCAGAAATGTATGCTTCTGCAGCACATAATGGCCTATTAATTCGTGAAGTTCCTGTCCACTATGATAGGAGAATTGGGCAATCAAAATTGGGTTCAATTGCAGATGGTATTCGTATAGCAATGAAA
>MDSW01207654.1_pt1 | contig 12345 bp, 3 predicted proteins | sample 811171 | NCBI WGS metagenome assembly MDSW01 (sample SAMN05326641, study PRJNA326480) | marine metagenome | isolation source: seawater | place: Atlantic Ocean: North West | collected 2012
CCAGGCCGCCGCCGCAGCTGACCCCAGCGCGCTCGGCCGGGCGCGATCGCTCGCGCTCGCCCAGGACGCGCTCGCCCCCGAGCGGGACGACGCCTGGGACGCGGCGGTCGTCTCGGAACGCTTCAAGAATTACTACCCCCGACGGCCTATGAGACCACTCGCCTCAGTACCCGGACGTGACGATACGAAACGGTGTGAGGGTGTAGTTGTCCTTGCCGTAGCTTTGAGTGAGAGAGGTGTGCACGCCGCTCATGGCCTCGCCCATGCGGCCCTGGCTGGCCTGGTAGGTCCAGTCGGTGGCGCCCATGCTGGCGAGCTCGGCTCGCGCGTCAAAGGGCGAGGCGTGCTGGGCCACCTGGTAGGTGTAGGCGTTTCGGTACATGCGCGTTTGCGGCGACAGCGCCTGGTTGAGCGCGACCTTGGTCGAGATCATGCCAGGGCTCATGGTCGCGGGCGTGGTCGCCACGAGGCGCGTGCCCTCGCGATCGAGGGCGCCGATCGGCTTGGTGGTGATCACGTAGGCGCTGTCCAGGTCGCTGCCCGACGACACGAGCACGCCGCAGGGCAGGGCCTGGCCGCCAAAGCGCCAGCTGCGCCCGCAGCCCGTGTGCTGCGCCAGGCGCAGCACCGCGTCGAGGCGGTCGGCGCCCGCGGCGGTGGCCATGCGCTTCCCCCCTTGGGAGCTGCGCTAGGCGGGAATATTGCGGCGGGGCAGCGCGCTGTGTAGAAGACGGAGGCGTGATGCTGGGCGACCCGTTGCTAGAGGAGTCGCGCACTTGCTCGGCGTGGTGCCCGCCTCAGGAAGACGTCTTTCTCTCGGGGACGCGCAAGGCGTTTGGCGAACCCGCCTACTGGGCTCCGGCACAGCGCACGGAGTATGTAGATCCAACTCCCAGAGCCAAGCTCGTCACCATTCAGATCATCAAAACCGCGGCGGGGTACGAGGCGATCGTTGCCGGCATGCACGTGCCGCCCGTGGTGCCTACAAACGGGGGTCCGGCGTACCATCCGGTGCGCGTGCACCGAGGCATGTCCGAGGACTTTGAGACAAGGACGCACGTGTTCTCGCCGTGCGCGGTGACGCTGTTTGTGGAGGACGGCCAGCGACCTCCTGAACGTGTGCGAGTGATCATGCTTCAGCAAGCGACGCGCCACGAGGCGCAAGACGTTGTGGGAGACGCTGTCGTCTTGGGAGACGCGGCGTTGGAGGCGACAAGTGTGTCGAGCCACACAGCAAACGTGGTGCTGGCAGCCTACCCGACGACGTATCCTCGCGTGCCGCGCGTCATGATCCAGGACGTCACGGCAGGTCTGAAGTTCGATCAGAGGCAAGCCGATGGGTTTGTGTGGCAATGGCTAGCAGACAACGGCTACCACATTGTTGGCAATGCGTTGGACGATCTTTGGAAAGCTTTGAGAAAAGGAAAGCCCGGAGCTTCGGCAAGCCCCAACGACCAAGCCGCGTACGACGAGCTGTGGAAGAATGCGGGTGACGGTGCATTTGTGACTATGATGAGCCTTCTGCCTCTACTTCTGGCGCACATTGGTATCGCGACTGGCATTCCTCCGGGTCTCACAAACCTCATTTTCACCATTCCCCAGATTTGGGCAACAAACTCTAAAATGCCGAACGAAACGGATGAAAAGTTCAACGATCGCATGGCAGGATACGTGTTTCAGACAGTGATGCAGAGCATCAAGACGTACGTCACAAGCAAGCCGCGACCCAAGAACAAGAAGGTGTACTTGACCATTGCCGAGTTTGCGCGGATCTTGGAAACGATCTCGTCAACGCCCGCCATGGACAAAAATGAGCTTTCCAAGATGCAGGACGATCACAGATTTCAACAGGAGGCGTTGGTGTTTCGTTGGCTCACCGAAGACGAGTCGCCGCAGTTGGGCGGATTGTTGGACAAGATAAAGAGTGTCGTGGACCCGACACCAGATCGCAACCTGAACGTGCTAAACCCGATCGACATCAGCGAACTAGAGCGCTTGCCCGCCGCAGCACTCAAGACGAAGTTGCGCGTGAGCATCGACGACTCTGCAATCTGCGACACCACAGAGCGCATCGAGTTTGACTTTGACTGCGATCGAGAAGACGCCGCGACGCTGGGGCAGATTTCGACGGGCCTCATCCAAGACTTGATGCGTCTGCGCCGCGCAATCCAGAAACTGTACACTGCCGTGACGGATTCGATTGCAAACAGCAGCATCCTTGCAGAGGGCAGGTATTGGTACGACTTTGTCTTCTACTCTCCTGCACTCGAGTTTGGAAAGCGCACGTTCAAGGCCGCATATTCAGACAAAAGAAACCTCAATCGCGAGAAGTTCATATCGAACAAGCTGTATCTGCTGCAGCGCATCCGCGATCGGATCGAAGAGAAGCTCACTTTGAAGTTTTGCACCATCGATTCGCCAGGCGGCAAGCTTCTGACCAAGCTCTGGCACCACGAGGGATTGCAGTTTCCCGAAGCGAGCGTGATGAGGCCGTTCCAGGATCATTGGGTGCGATGCTTTCCGCATCGCCTGCAGACTGGACCGTACGCCTTCTTCTCGAGCGAGGCGCTTTCGCTGGAGTATGCGGAGATAGAAACGGGCACCGTCTACGTGCGCGAAAAGTCCATCTTTGACGACGCTGCCAAGGCCCTGAACCGAGCAATGACAGCTGGACGCACGGCGCTGCAACGACTGATGCGCGATTGGGAGCCTACAAACCGCTGCAAGATGGTGGTCGTGACGCAGACGCCTCCCACGCTCGCCAGCCTCTCGCCTCCGATTGCGCCCCCAAACAGCTACGACTTGGTGATTATGCTTCCAGGCGACGTGCGCTTCTGGGTGGCTGAAAAGGTCGTCGAGGAGGACCTCGAGCTGCGCTTGCAGCTGCAGTGCAATCGATTGACGCGCAAGCACACCAACCGCGTCGAGCCCTCGCAGACCCTGCTGGAAAAGCTGCACTTGCCTGGCACCGTCGAAGCCGAGTTTGCGGCGGTGTCGCTCTACGCCGAATTGTGGACGGACGAGCTGATTGCGCTTCACGACGTGTTCACCGACGACGAGTTGGCAGGGCAAGCAGTCGCGACGCTGCAGTCGGCTTCAAAGCGTGCGGCGCAGCGCGCTCGTGCTGCGGGTGATTTTGTGCTTCAAACCACGCAGCACGATTGGACGGGGTTCTTCAAGGAGGACGACCCGGCCATGCACGCCACTCGCGCGGGCCGCGACGCGTTGCGGCTCTGCAAGCGCATGCACTTGCAAATGCCGCTCAACCGGCGCATGGTGGCGCACTTGCGTCGCGTCGCGCAGGCGGTTCTCGAGACGGCCAACAAGACGCTCCACACGGACGTGCCGTACAGCACGCTTCCTGCGGAGCCGCTCGCCTCGCTGTTCCTGCCCAGATGGACGGGCGAGCAGGCCTATGCGCGCGTCTTCCTGGCGACGCGTTCGCTCCGCAACAATGCCAACGCACAGGCCGCGACGCGCGCCGTGAATGCGGCCGCGGCCGCATACCCTGCGGTGCTTTTGCTCGACGACGCCGCTCCGCCCGCGGTCTTCGACCAAGGTCAGCAACCGCAAAAGGCGCCAGACGATGCCAACGCCATGGCAAAACTCGAGAAGCGCGCTGCCGCACTGCGGGTGGACTACACCAGCACGACCGAGCTGGCGGCAAGCGCGCCTTCGGTGCAGCAGCTCACGAATCAGATGGCATGGTTGAACACCAACCCGCTGGCGTGGCGCCGGTTGTTCTACGCTCCCTTTGGGCACGGTTCTGCACCACCCCCACTGCTCTACCCGGCGCCGGCGTGTCCCATGTTTGGATCCGTGCCAATCTGGACGGCCAGCATTGGCAGCGTCGCGGCTCGCGTCCACTTGAGCAATCCGGCTCCGGCCGCAACGACCTGGACGCTGCACTTGCAAGCGGTGATGCACTGCACGGCGCACGAGGACGTCTTGCCCAACCCCCACTTTTTGGTCTTGGAGCAGCGGACAGCCACGGACCAGATGGCCTACTTCTGGGCCAGCGCGGAGGCATCCGACCGTCGGCAGAGTGCGGCGCCGCGTCGTGCGCTCAAAACGACGGCACGGCCTGCAGCCGCACGTCCTGCGCGAGGCGCCGCCATAGAACACACATTCTTGGAGGAAGCGCAGAAGCAGGCGTCCAGCACGCAGACGATTGTGTGGAATGCCGAGCGCGTTGCGCAATGCCTGTGCTTGGCGGCGGGAGCGCAGGGCTCGGCACCGACGAATCTCGAGGTCCATCTTCCCGCTCCGCCGCCGCCGCCCGACCAAGGCGTCGACTTCAAGAAGCAGCAGCAGCGCAAAGACGAGATGCTGGTGATGATGCTCGCGGTTGCGAATGCCGTAGACTCGCACCTTCAACTCTTCGAAAACACGCTCATTGAGGCGCAGCTGGACAAGGCTGCGGCAAAGAGAAACCTGCCGCCGCCGCGACAGTTGCGAGACAACAAAGGGCGGTTGATGCTGGAGGCGCTCATCCAAGTTGCAGAAGGCATTGACGCCTACGAGCAGCTTGGTTGGGGCACCGTCTTGATGCAGGGCTACCAAGCAGACCAGGATCACGTCAAAGCCTTTCTGCAAAAGCCAGCAAACCTCGAGCCGCTCAAGCGCAGTCGCGAGCACATGACTGCGTTGATTGGTCGTTTCAAATCGCTGCGCGCAGACGAGGAGTCGTTGCTCAAGCTGCGCAAAACGCAAGAGGCCGACGCACACGACGCTCGCGTAAGACGGCTCAAGCGCCAGCTCGTGTTGTCTTGTGTGCTTGGAGTCGGCATGGCACGAGACGCGCTCGGAACCGTTGCGCCTATGCACATTCACGTGCCCTCCACCGCCGACGGCATCGACCACGCGCCAACTCGCAACGCCACACGAACGAGTGTGGACGCGTTGGAGAGTGCCATGCAGGACGCAGCCGCAGCCAGCGTGGACGCGCTCCGTCTCTCAGAGGCAGCGGTGATAACGTATGCGTGCTTGAGTTGAAGAGTGTAGTGTCATGTGATGTCCTCGCTGGAGGAGCGTGTGATGGAGGCTCCCAGAGCAACGCCTGGACCTTTTCGTTCTCCGCGCCCGTCGCGACGGAGTGCGGCATTGCCGTATCCAGGTCGTTCTGCAGCGCCAGACGCACAGACTACTGTAGAAGAGCGCCGCATCGAAGAGGTTGCCATGGAGCTGTTCAGGCTGAGCAACGAGCGCTTGGAAAAGGACTGGGTGTTGGATGCCGAGGGCAGCCCTTCGCCCGGGTCGTTTGATCTCGTGCAAAGGTTGCGGTTTGCAAGAAGCGTTCTTACCGCGAAGCACATGATCGGCGACATCAAGCTTGAAGAAGCACTAAACCGCCCGGGCATGGACTATAAGCTGAAAGAATACAGGGCGCATCCGGATCTGTTCTTGGCACCGCCACTTACAAAGCTGAACATGATGTTCGACGACATGGAAGACTGGTGCTACGAACAAGCCAAGAAGGGCGAGAACATGAAGACGCTGTTCTGGGATGTGCTCAAGCCTTACGGACCAACCGAAACGGGAGAAGCGCTTCTCGCGACACTGGAGACGTGGTGGAAGCACGAATCGGGAGCCGACGATTCCAACGAGGCGATCAAGCCCCAGACCGGCGCAGCGTTTGACTTTGAGTTTTCTGCACTGAACGAGAGGTCGGCGTTCCCTCGTCAGGGCGTCGACTTTAGAAAGTGGCTCGTGGCCGCGTACTCGCACTGGTTGGAGGAAAAGATCCGCGGCATCCCGGACGCACTCAACACTTGGAGTGGCAAGATCTTCATCTTCATCGTGGCCCTTGTGGTCGTCATGTGGACGGGAGACGCCTCGTGGCTCCAAGCGGTGCAAGTTACGTTGGGCAACGTGGTGCCGCAGGCCTGGATAGACGGAGTGGTGGGCGAGCAGATGCTTAACGCCAATCGCGTGGACATTCAACATAGGTTTGGCGTGGGCGAGCGATGGGCAGGCAACATACAACGTATCATTCCTCAACAAGCCAACGCCGGAGTGGCTCCCAGGGGTCTCGCAGAAGCGGTCCGCGTCCAAGATGCCCTAGGCCAGGGAGGCAACATTATGCGGATCTTGAGTCAAGTCCGGGCGTTTGTCGATGCAGTCAAGGCGGCGACGTCAGGCGCGAGGCTCAAGTGGATTCTTGGCATTGGGGCGACTTTGGTGACAACGAAGATCATTCACGACTACAATCGAAACTACCAGCCAGACCGCATGAGGGCGTGGTTGGAAAAAAACACCCCAGACGAGGCTCGCAAATGGAAAACAGAGCTCGATGCGTGCATCGGTCGCTGCAACCAGGGCAACGAAAACTGCACTGGCCTGTACGTGTTTGCAGTCAACCGACCACAGCCTGGCGCACCGGACGTGCGTCTGGAAATTCTGACACGCACCATCGAACGCTATCTGCAGCTCTGGAACGAGGCCTACGAACGCGCCAACGTTTGGCCGCTGCCGCGCGGCACGTGGAGCAGGCGCATGGTGCACATTGTGCAGATCGAAACGGCGATTGCAGACATGCGACAATTGGAACGTCATTTGGAGGAGGATTGGCTCGTAAAGTACGTGCCCGACGACCAGCTGTGGATTCCGATGGACCCAGATGCACCACCCAACCTCTTTCTCACAATCAAGAGGTACGTGAGCGCGCGCGATCTTGCTCGGGAAGACTTTCACACAAAGGCAACCGTGAGAGCACAAGACAGGAGGGACCTAATGGACACGTGGCAGGGCTGCTTCCTTCTGTTGATAGGAGCGCTCAAGAACGTTGTCGAATACAGCGGAATGCCCGTTCGTGACAACGCTGCAGCAGGAGGCCCCGCTTGGAATCCTGCCCATCCGTCGCCGCAGGACATTGATCAAGTGACCACGGACCTTCAGCTCATCCGAAACGTGGCTAGTCGTCTCGAGAACGGCATGGATTACGCCAACATGGTTGCTGACCTCAACCTCAGACCGGCACAGCTCTTCTTTGCGATTAAGAATCGCATCAACGCCATTCTTCGAAGAATGGGCGTGGATCTGCTCCAGACGCCAAACTGCCCGCTTGTCAATCCCAATCCTGAAGTCATTCCGCCGCTTCGGCGCGCCGGCAACCGGGGTGGCGGCGGCATGGACGCCAATGAAGCCGCCGCCATGCTCAACGTGCAACCAGCACAAGCGCAGGCCTCGATTGTGGACGAGGTCTTTGCGCGGATGCGCGTGTCATAACCCCGCGGCGTGGACTGTGCGTGTAAAGAGAGGGCGTGTGTGTTTTGAGGGCTGCGCCATGGCCGCCTCCGTAGACGAGGCGGCCCAGTATGCCGCCTTTGTCAAGAGCACCATGTCCCAAGTCCGCGCGGGCCTCGAGCTCGACCACACGGACAAGAAGGCCAAGGTCGCCACGGCGCTCAAGGCCAACGTCCTCGACCCAGACATGCCGCCCGCCGAGCGCGTGCTGCTCGGCCGCTTTGCCCTCGGCGCCGACGACGCCGCGTACCTGCAAACCGGCCTGGCGACGCTCTGGTCGACGGCGCCCACCAGCAAGGACGCCAACGGCGACGACCTCGCGCTCGCGCCGCCGGGGCTGTACACGCCCGACGCCGTCGACGGCATCCGCGCGGGGCTGCTGCGCGCCATGAAGTCCAAGAATCGTGCGCTCGGCAAGCAGTCGCCGGCGCAGCTCGACGCGCTTGCGCCCGCGCTCCGACTGCTCCTTTCCATTCCGACGCTGCGGACCGCCGTGCTCGATGCTGTCAATGCCGCTCGGCCGGCGAACAACTTGAGCAACGACGACGTGAATGCCCTTCTCGCCTTTGAATGGGCCTCGAAGCGCGCCGCCCTGCAGACTGCGGAGCAGACCGGGGCCGGCAATGCACCGCAGCTCCGCTCCGAGTTTGACGCAAACCTTGAGGTGATGCGCGAGCTCCTTGGGCGGCTGCACGACCAGCTCAGCGACGCATACAAGCGCAACAAGTCTGGCGGGACGACGGCGACCCTCACGAAGATGATTCTCAAAGCGGTGGAGGATCAGGCCAAGGCCCTAAAAGACGCCAAGGCGGAGCTTAAGAAACTGCTTGGAAGGTTTGACAAGCTCGTGAAGCGCCTCGATCAAGAGATGAAGGAACACGTGTTGGCCAAGAAGAGCCTCTCGCAGCTTCGAATCCAAAATTCACAGCTGGAGTTTGATCTGCAAAAGTGCAACGAGGAAAAGTCAGCGATGTTGTCAAAGCTCGCCAGAGCCCAAATTCGATTGGCGGGGCAACGTTCGAAAATCACCGAGCTTGAGGGGCTAAACAAAGCGCTTGACGAAAAGGTTAAGAAGCTTGAGCAAGAGCAAACTGGACTTTTGCAGCAAGTGACGAAGCTCAAAGGAGAGAACAGTGCGCTGAGCACTGAGCTCGAGCAGACGCAACTGCGCGAACAAGAGTGCACGCGGCAGCTTGAAGCAGCTCGGGGCGAAATCAAAACTGCAAAAGGCCAAATCGCGGCGCTCGCCTACGACATCAAAGAGAAAGACGCGCGCATCTTCGACTATGCTGCCAAACTAAAGGTGCGCTTGGCTGAAGCCGAGGGCTGCGCAAGCAAACTTGTCAAAGAGGTGGCCAAAACTCAAGCCCTCGAGCGGGCGCTCGAGGAGTCGAGAGCGGCGCACGCCGAGTGCAAGAAGCAGCTCGAGCAGGCAAAAACCAAGGCGGCCGAGTGCGATCTCCGGCGCGAAGAGTGCGAGCGGCTCAAGAGCAGCGCAGACGATGAGGCGCAAGCCACGCTGCGAGCCGCGGAGAAGAAGGCAACGGAAGCGGAGGCAGCGCTGCGTCGGGATTTGGAGGAGCTCAAAGAGCAGCTGACGTCCAACGCCGTGAAGCGCGACAAGCTCTATCGCGAGCTCAACTCGGAAGACGCAGAACGGGCAGGCTTGTGGCGCTCGGTGATCAAGAGCCACTTGGACGAGGCAGGCCCCACTGAGCAGGAACGCGCCGCAAAGGCGCGCAAGCTCGCCGAGGGCCTCTCGACGTCTGCGCTGAAGACGATGCTCGACACCGCCATCGGCGACTATGTCATTCAGAACATGCTCTCGTCGCCCGCATTGGTGGCCCGCGACGCTCGCACGCGTGCGTCGGTCAACCCCGGAGGCGACAACCGGAAGCAGCTCCGAGACGACTGCGCGTCCCTCAAGCGCACGATTCAAAACTCGGCCGTGATTGGCGATCAAGAAATGAAGGAGATCAAGGATCTCTTGGACGACCGCGCAGGCGCCGCAGCACTCGAGCAGCTCTGCCTCAATTTGCGGCTTTGGAAGCTGTACACGCCTCGCACCGATGAGCAGAGCGAACTCCTTGTGCTGCCGATTGGCGTGCCCGAGGACCCCAAAGGAGAGGGCGAGGTCTTTTGCTTTGTGCCGCTCGCAGACGACATTGGCGATGCCCTCGCCGCTTCGGACGACGACGTGGTGCGCATGGGCAAGCTGTTGAGCTGGCTCTTCAACCTGCCGTCCACGACCGAAGATGGAAAGGTGAGCACCGGCTGGACGCTCGAAGTCGTCGAGGACGATCCCGGCACCCAGCCGGTGCTGCACTACTTGCGGTTCAAGCTCGACGGAACCGCACTGGAAATGTCCGCGCGCTCGCAAATGACCTTGGTCGAAAAGGTGCTGGACATTGCCAGTGCGACGGCGGGGAGCTTGGCGGCCGACGCGATGGCAGCCGCGGGCGAAGGCATGAAAGCCGCGGGCGACGGCGCGGCAAACGTTGTCGCAAACGCGACCGTGGCAATCGGAGGCGCGGCGGCGGCGACCAGGGCCAAGGCCGGCGAATTCGGCAAGATGACGCTAGCGAAGGTACTCGAAGCGCGATCGTGGGTTGGTGGCTGGTATCAACACTCGAACGAGGAAAAAGAGGAGGACGAGGAGGACGAGGAAGAACTCGAAGAAGCGGAGGAGGTGGTTGGTGAACCCGACCAACGTCCCACTACGCCAGCCGCCGAACTCGACGTTGATTTGCGGACGCCGGAGGAGCGCTTCGCGGACACGCTGGACAGGAAGGACTTGCGCGACAACCCGCCCGACGGCCCAGCTCCGTCGCCTTCCGACGAAGGCCAAACGCCCTCGGGACGCTGGCCGCGGCTGTTGAGCAACTTTTCAAAGTCAAGAAACGGGACGGGCGCGCGCATGGACGGTTTTCGGATGCCAAACCGCAAAGACGCGCTCACGATGGCGGCCATTGCGTCGGCTGTCTTGGGTTCGAAAGTTGTGGGCAAGAGAATCATGAACATCTCGTCCATGGAAGGCTGCACCATGCACGGCGTTCCGTTGCGGTTTCAAGAACTGCCACTTGCAACGGACGCATCAAAAGTCTTGACGCAAGCGCAAGCTATGTCGCTGAACAAATCCGACGTGGCGCTGGCCCACTACCAAGAGAAGCTTCCTGAGAAGTCCAAGTTTGACGCTCTCACGGTCGCCGTGCCGCAGCAGGTGTGTCCCGCTGTGGTGACGCAGTTTTTGTTGCAAACTGCATCGACAAGCCCCAAGGACGTCGTGCTGCTAGGAAACCAACTGCGCACAGCAGCCGCCATGACGTGTTACGCAAACCATTCCTCGATGGACGCCCTCTCCCCGTCGGATGTGCACACCGTTATTGCCATTGGAAATGGCTTACGAAACGCAAGCTGGACTTCGGGTTCGCGGGACGGACTGATCAACAGCACCGTGCGACGCCAAAGGAGCGCAGACAAATTGGTGATGCAAGCAGCGGCCATAAAAAACAAAGCACTCACCGCATTGGCGCACGTCAATGATCCCCCGCCCATTTCGATTACCGAAACGATTGGAGAAGTCATCAAGCAGAGCCAGTCGAATGTGACGTTTGATTCGATGTCGGCAGAGCACGAAATGAGCTGCCAAAGCGCCTTTGACACGCTGGTTGAGGGTGCAGGCGTCTCATGGGTTGTGCGCGCGCCGCCCACGCGGCCGGCCGTCTGGGAAACGGCCGTTGGTCCCAATGCGACGTTTGCCTTGAAGAATCCGCTCTTAGCTTCGGCACTCGGCACCGACCAGTTTGACACAACCAACATCGAAGAGATTGACAACGTCGAACGGGCTGTCAATAAAAAAGTGGAGCAGCAGGGAGGCATCGGCCCTGCGTTGGAACAGTGCCAGCGGGCAATCGTCGAGGAGATTACCAAGCCGTCGCCCGCGACGTCCAACGAGTTTACGAGTCAGTGCGGACTCACCGAGGACCAAAGCGCGTCTCTCGTCGAGGATCGGTCCATTGCGGAGATGAATGAGGCGTACAATCGAGCAACCGGCATTGGAATCTCCACCGACATCAAACCGCCGAAAACGCCCGAGGAACAAGGCGCGTGCGACGCGGCCGGGCGATCCGAGGTCTACGCCAATCGGTCCGACATTCCCATTTCCGAGGAAGCAACGTCGCCGGTGGCCGACGAAGCGCTCGCTCTGGCGCGCAAGGAATTGAATCCGACGGCAGAAAACTCGACGAAGACTTGGCTGCAGTGGTTCAAGGATGTCGCTATGGCTAATCCGTTTGGTGACGATGAACTGGACGGACCCGAGCAAGACTCTCTCGAAGCCAGCGCCGACGAACCGGCGGCGGCGGCCGCGCTGGCGCATTGGGTCGTCGCGCGCGGGCTGGTGGGCCAGCGCGGGCCGCTCGGCGCGGCCACCGGCGCACCGGCCGACGCGCTGCTGCCGTACGAGCTGCCCTCGCCGACAGCGCTGGCCGCTGTGCTGCCGCACTTGAAGCGCTTCCTGGACGCCTCCGACGAGCCGACCGAGGCGCAAGTGAGCGCGGCCCTGGCCAAGCGCGCGCCGCCGTCGGTGGAAGTCGCGACGTCTGCCGAGGTGCTCTCCGCATTCGACGACGACTTTGCCGTCATCGGACCCACGCCCGCGACAAAGCACGACGATCGCGGCGGCATCGAGGAGCCCCACGTCGTGCGCTGGATGCCAATGGACAATGCGCCGGGCCGGTGCGCCGCGCGCGTCGCAATGCTCGAGCACGTGGCCGCGCGGTGCAAGCAGCTGGCCGACGCCACCGTCGACGACGGTGCTGGCGGCCCCAAGCGTGCGCGCCTGTCGACGAGCCTGCGCGCGGCGCTGCGCGAGACGGCCGCGACGCTCAAGCTGGAACAGATGGCGCCCCTGTACGCGATGCGCGAAGCCGCGGCCTACGGCGACCGCAGCAGCGGCTGCTGGACGCCGCGCGCGCGGCCTGGAGACGCGCCGCTCGTGACGCGGCCGTGCGCACGCGTGCGCGGCGCGCTGGCCTTTCCGACGGCCGCAGGGGTGGCAACTGTCGCCGGCGGCGGCAGGCCGCTCTCGGACGAGACAAA
>MDSW01035678.1_pt1 | contig 12343 bp, 5 predicted proteins | sample 811171 | NCBI WGS metagenome assembly MDSW01 (sample SAMN05326641, study PRJNA326480) | marine metagenome | isolation source: seawater | place: Atlantic Ocean: North West | collected 2012
AAGCACTTGCAGGCTCCTTTGGAATCCGCTCCATACCAACAACCATCGCATTCAAGGAAGGCATTGGTGTTTTTATGCAACCAGGAGCACTCCCCGAAGACGCTCTAAGGGATTTGATTGGAAAACTTCAGGAACTGAACATGGACGAAGTCCGAGCAGAACTTGAAGAGAGAGATTCAGAAGAAACAGCATAATGCGAAAAGCGTCTTATGTCGGTTTTGAGACGGTGGTATCAATGCGAAGCATATCTCTGCTGATGATTTTTCTTCTCCCGTCCCTTCTGTCGGGATGCTTCGGAGAAGATCTCCAAAACATGGGAGAAGTTCCCGGTAACGAGAGTTACCCCGAACCATGGGATCGTTCGAGCTTAGTTTACGACGATACAGACGTATTCTCACGAGTAACTGTTAACGGGACGTTCGACATTGGACCTGTTCAGTCTGTTTACGTTGATGTTCCAAGCATCACCATCGCAGATGGAGGTGCTGGAGCTGCCGGTGGAGCAGTGGTTCACCTCGGCCTTTGGCTACCGGTGATTGAAGGATGCGATTATTCCTCCACAGAGAATTTGAGCGAGCAGTGCTTGGTTCCCGTCATTGCAGAGATTGGACCCTACTACAACGATGGAGACGTTGATGCATTGACGCCTGCCAATCGGTTAGGCCGAATGCTGATTGAAAACTACGTCCCACACGGTTTCGGTGTAGCCCAAGTTTCCGTATTTGGAACAGGTGAGTCAAATCACTGCATGGATCTCATGGGAACTGACGAACAACGCGGTATTGACGCTGCAGTTACTTGGCTTGGCACGCAATCATGGTCAAACGGAAACGTCGGTATCATCGGTAAATCATACGATGGGTCAACGCCCTGGCAGGCAGCAACATTCGGAAATCCACATCTTGCAACCATTGTTCCAATGTCCGGATTGATTGGTGTCCATGAACTGATGTGGCGCAATGGAAGTATGGAAGCCCGTGGGATGATTATGCACAACGGTGTTTACGGTTCGTTTGGAATCGATGGAGACACGGAAGACAGCCATACTCTTTGCGAGGGTTACATACAAGGATACGCCAATGGTCCTGCTGCTTACATCAGCGGGGGCATGGTCGATTACGCAGGAAACACATACTGGACGGAACGTTCCTTCCTCGATCGCGTACTTCAGAACTACAACGGTTCAGTGTACCTGATTCAAGGCATGCAAGATTGGAACGTTGATCCTCACATGTCGTTCCCTGTTCATCAACAAGTCGAAGAGGCAGGTATCGAAATCAAAACACTCGCAGGACAATGGGCACATGATTATCCCGACCGTGTTGAGGGACACTCTTCACAAGGGTCAGGTCGAGGTGCGGAGGCGTATCCTTACACGCTGCGATGGGACTGGGCCGATGAGATGCTTTACTGGTTCGATTGGTACCTCAAAGGAGAGGGTCGTGCTCCTACACTCGGTGTCGAGATGCAGGACAATCGAGGCGGATGGCGGTTTGAACAAACCTACCCGCCAATGGACGTCGAAAATCTTGAATTGACCGGAAGCGACCTCGCTCCAACTGGTTCCACGGTTTCAGCGACCAGTTCAGTAACACTCAGTTACGGCCCATTTGAGGATGAGACTCGAATCATTGGAATGCCAACCTTCCACATAGATGCAACACCTGGTCTGTCCGGTGGACACCTTTTCATTGAAATGACGGATGGTACCGGGATGCACCTTGGCCATGCTGTGATGGATTTGCGATTCCATGCAGGGGGCCGATCTGGCCAAGAAGTCTTGGTACCGTTTTCTTCAGTTATGGCTCTGATGGAGTTTATGCCGATGGATGTCGTTCTCCAAGCTGGAGAAGGAATTATTTTGACAGTAACTCAAACGGGGGAGGACTATGTTCCATCACCTGCAGCCTCTGGAGCAGTGACAATTGATTGGTCTCAAAGCACACTCACGCTACCACTCATCGAGCGAACTTGTGATGATTTATTCCAAGCACCAATGCTCAATTATTCAAGTGATAGCGGTCGAGTGTGCTGAACTAAAACAGTGACAAGATGTCACCAAAGACAGCCTTTGCATCGCCAGACGATCGTTCAACCAATCTGCGGACAATGAGTTCAGGTGTCGACCGAGCGAGACAATTCCGCTGAGGAGTACGGTCAACAATAAGTTCGAGATGTTCATCCAACCCCTTGGCCTCGATACCATCAATGCGCAAATCATCGCTGCCGTAGGCCTCAAGAATTGCAGGTGCAAGGTGGGTAACAAGAACCATGCTTGTATCCGATTGTTGTTGGGCGGCTCGCAACATCCCCGCAATGATTCTTGCACCAGCGCCAGGTTCAGTAATCGCCTCAAGCTCATCAGCAAGAATCAGTTTGGGTTGTGTGTTGCTAACGACTTGAGCAAGATCAACCAGGGTTGTCTCAAGGGCACCTGCACTCTGTGTTCCGCTTGATTTCGCAAGCACATGCAAGGCTTCGACTCGACCGATAAGAGCGTGTTCAGCAGGCACTGGAAGCCCCATGTGTGCCAAAATTGCAATATGAGCAACCAGCTCAAGCAGCGTGGTCTTTCCTCCACTGTTTGCTCCTGTGAGGAGAGCGATGGATTGGCGATCGCCTTTCGGTGCTGCATGGCCCAACCCATAGTTGACGGGTTGAACGTCGCCTTCGATGAACAGATGCCGTCCTTGATCAAACCAAATGCCATGTTGAACCAATTCTGGAAGTGTGGCATTGTTGTGACGCGCCCAGGAAGCGATGCTGTACCACATATCATGCTCGATGAGCCGTTGAATGGCTGTTTCACAGAGCGGTTTGAGGTCTGCTAATTTTGTGGCCAATCGAAGGAGATGGTCATTGCGACTGTCGTTGATACGTCGTTCCAACTCATCATTGATTTTATCCAAAACAGAGCGGTTGAGTTTTACCGGCCAATTCGAGGCGAAGAGATCAAACGGTGTTTGTAATCCACTTGGTTCAAGATATGCAGACAGTTCGCTTCGACCCTGTTCGAGAATGTCCACGATAACGTCCTGTGTGGCTGATGCCAGTTTTCGTTGGAATGTTGCAGCATCAGCGAGGGCTTCGAGCATGTCAGAACCCGTCAAATCAAGGGATGTAGATTCCATACCTGCTGTAATTCTTTGATTCAGATCGTCTTCCAATTGTTTTGCAGTATTCCATAACCCATCGCGAATCGCTTCCATTGTTTCGACGTCACCAGAATCGCTCATCATGGCAAAGACTGTCGAGAGTTGTTCCAAACCTTCAGTCACGTGGAAGATTTTCTCCAGCGTCGGGTGAATGGCTTTGTCGTCTTCGTTCCTCCATTGCATGAGATCGAGGATGACCTTGAGCGCCTTGCGATTGTTCGTGAACCAGTCTAGAGTGTATTCGGGAATCATGACATCTGAACGTCCGTTTTCCGGTAACACCAACCACCCAGGAGGCACATCTTCAGGTCCATGTCGGCCAACCCATGTAACGGTTTTGAAGACAGTGTAGTCTTTCCATGACTCTTGAGCACTCGGGGTAAGGATACGGACGTATTGGCTCCATTCAGGGTGCTCTTGTTGACTAACAATAACTCGCTCATATCGTTGTGCTGGTCTTCGAGTGTAACTCAAATCTTTGAACATTGAACGGAGGTGAACAAATGCTTGTGGGGCTTCTTCGGCAAATGCGAGCATCTCCTTGCAACGTTCGCGACGCATCTCCACTTGATGGAGCGGCATCAACATCTGCATTCGCGAAGAACTCGCCCCATTCGAAGCAAACCGTTGCATGGAAGCAATGAGTTGCCCGTGTAGTTTCTCCGCTTCTGGGGTTGCAAGAAACGTAGCTTCAGCCCCGTTGTATTCACGCGCAAGGGACAATGCACGCTTGATTGAGATTCCATCGACCTCGGCGATACGAGAGATGTCGCCTGATTCAAGGGTCTTAATCAGTTCATGGCGACCACCGAAATGGTCATCCAATCGCTTCATTAATCGCTCGCCGATACCGGGTAAGTTCGTCAACACCATCGGCGTGAATGGTTTGTCAAGGGCTTTTGAGGATAACCCCCAATCCAACTTCATTGTTGGTAAACTGGGAGATGAAGTTCAACCGCAAACAATGGGTCGACATGCGTTGAGTCATGGTATGCTACGACGACACCGCCATCTCGAAGAATTGCTAAACTGGCGAAATCGAATCGAATGTCATTCCCCGCACCTGAGGTTGAATCAAGGTCACCCTGACCAATGTAGGTGAGTGTGTCTGGACTGAGGTCTTGGCTGTATTCTCTGGTGTGAAACAAAACGTCCACATCAGGTCCATCGCTCGATTGGTATCGGACGTTGAGTACAAACAGATCATGCTCACCGTTGGCTTGGAATTCCCACTCTTCAATGCTTGAGGCAGCACTTCCTAGATCGTATGTGTGATTGTTCCAACTGACGGCGCCATCGGTTGATGTATAGTGGGTAAACGTCGTACCAGAGTTTGCGACGCAGTGGATTGTACCGGTCATATCGATCTGGCAATACTCGCTAGGGAACTGTACGGGAAGCTCGTTCCAAGAAAGCGTCGTATCGAGGAAGGCAGCATTGCCGTTATCGAAGTATTGCGGGAACAGAAGCCCACCACTCGGCACAGCGAACGCTCGCATTTCCTTGTGGGGCTTGTTCACGTCCCAGTAAAAGTCAAGAGAGGCGTTCGTGAAGTCCAGGTCAACCTCAATGTCTGGTTGTGCGGATGAACGGCTCGGGAATTGAATCGGATAATAATTCAGTCCATCCACTGAAATTTGTCCACCGGCGTTTTGGGTTTGATGCCAGAAGTTGGAAACGACCAACGAAGCCCACTCACCATCACCGATGCTCGATGAAATGGGTCCAACAACTTCGACTTGCCAGCTGCGATCGTAGAAAGGCTCGGTTATGCGGTTGTAACACCATTTCCATTCCATTTCAGAATCATCGTAAAGGATGGCATAGAATTTGTCCAACTTGAGGTCGCCTCCCACGTATGGGAACCATGACATCGAAATGATGTCGCCATTGGTTGCTTGGACAATGCTACCCTCGCCTAGACCCTCTGTCCCAGGGTTGGTTGGGATGAATGTACGGCACTGTAGGTCCGGTGTAACACCTGGAATCCACGTATCCCAGTCATGACCGCGATCGACTGACCAGACAGGGTATTCACCTCCGATGTTGAGAATAGAACCCGAAATGGTGGTTGCGATGTAATGTTCACAACAATTTCCACCTTTTGATTCATCAAAAACAGCCCACGTCATGTTGGTTGTTTCATTGGACCGTAGATCGACGGTCATAAATTCGCGTGGAGATTCGTGAGTCTGCTCATCGATGAGGACATAATTTTCCCATGCTGATTGGTATTCTTCGTCCTCAACAATTGCTTCACCGTCACCGTAACATCCTGCAAGGAGCATGCTGCATACGAGCATCACGGCGAGAACTCCTCTGCGCATGGTGGCTCTAATCGGTGGCTGTTTTCAAATCCTTGCATAGTGCGTTGAACGTCCGAAGGCCTGTGAGTGTGTGGCTGCCGAACCACGTTAATGCCTCTCCATCGATGCACAGCGTCCAAGGTCGACGGCCGCCGCTTGCTTCGACTGAATCACAGATTGCCTCGCCTTCTTGTTTCGAAAACTCATGAGGTTCACTCGAAAGAAGGAGTCCTTCAATCCCGTTCGAGGTGATGTGCTCCACAGTAACGACAGGGTAACCGTTTCCGTTTGGTTCGATATCAGGAATTCGAAATCCACATGTTTCAAGCAATGCACCAGAATATTTCTGTGGCGAAACGGCCATGAGCGGCTCATGCCAAATCATGGGTAAGACCACTGGCCCAGTCCCTTGCTGACAAATTGCGATTTCTTCTTGAACAGCATCCGCGAGTTTGCGAGCATTGGTCTCCAAGCCCAACAGTTGGCCAAGTTCGAGCAACATATTGGGGACATCGTCGGGTCCCTCAACGTAGCTCACGTAGGTATTGATGCCCAGTCTGGTTAATTCTTCAAAGACTTCCTTTGGGTTTTCCTCCCGATCCAGTAAAACCAAGTCCGGTTTTGCATTTCGTATTTTGTTGAGATTTGGTGTCTTTGTTCCTCCAACGACCTGAACATCCTTGATGTAGTCTGCAGGATGAATGCACCATGGTGTCCGACCAACGAGTTGCGATGCGTCAAGACCCAATTCTGCAAGTGTCAATGTAAGGCTTGGCACGAGCGAAATCACTCGCATGCTTTTCCCTCACACCTTGTGAACGCGATACGCGATCTGCGCGCCATCAACATCGAAGGCTTCGATGTCGGATGGAACGTGATCAACATTGAATGCAATTCCAGACGATCGAGTCTCCTTAGCAATCCATGTCTGATCTTCTGCGAACAATTCAGGGGCGCCTTTCATCCAAACCTCGACATCGATCATGGCTTCAATTTCCAAATTCATGTCCTTTCGTTTGGATTGAATTCGACGTGTAATGTCTCGTGCAAGCCCTTTCGAGAGAAGGTGAGGTGTGTCCTGCATATCAAGGACTAAACTAACGTGCGATGCGTCATCAGACTCGCCAATCGTGATGGTGGCGGCTGCGTATCCTTCGCGTTCCGCTCGTCGGACTTCGATGTCGGACACTAAGATATCCACGCCCATGATGGTGCACGAACCATTCTGGATTTCAGCAAGCAGCGATTCTTGGTCAGAGTGGTTCTTGATTTGACTCGCGATTGCGTTGACATCACCCTTTGCTCGAGGGGCCAGGGCTCTGAAATTTACCGCCAACTCGACTTGCTGAAAACGGTCGAGGTCGGTTTCGACGGAAATGCTCTCCACGTTCAATTCCTCACACAACAAGTCGTGATAAGGCTGCAAATCAGGTCCAGCAACAATCCAACCTTCTGCACATGGCAGACGTTGTCGGCGTTGGGCATCGATGCGAATTCGACGCCCAGTCTCCGCTAGTTCGCGTACCAGTTCCATCTCCCGTTCCAAATCGAGATCTTGTGGAGGTAGTTCGGCCGTTGCTTCGACAAGGTCTTCGTTCCAGGAATCAGCGGTAGCTCCTTCCGTTGAGCCAGGTGTCCCCAGAGGCCATGATGCCGTATGCACGGTCTCTCCGGTTAGGTTGCGATGAATCGTGTCGACCATAAATGGGCTGACAGGTGCAATAAGTCTGCAAAGGGTTACGAGGATTTCATGCAATGTGTGTTGACATGCGAGTTTATCACCAGAGTCAGCCTCTTCCCAAAGTCGTCGGCGACTTCGACGAACGTACCAATTTGACAAATCGTTGACGATGAAATCCTCGAGTTCTCGACACGCTTTGTGGAAATTCCAGTTGGCGAACCCATCGTGATACGCTTTCGCCGTGGAATGAAGTTTGGAAAGAATCCAGCGATCGAGACGTGGACGTTGTTCAACGGTTGACCGAGAAGTGGAGGGATCAAACGAATCCAAGGCAGCATAATCGGCATGGAAACGGTAGACATTCCACAATGTAAGGAACATTTTGGCATAGGTTTCACGAACGCCATTGGAGTCGAATTTCAGAGGATTCCAGGGAGCTCCTGCTGTCACCATGTACCATCGTGTTGCATCAGCACCTTCTCGGTTGAAGTGGTCCCACGGGTCAACAATGTTTCCTCTCGACTTGGACATCTTCTTACCTTCAGCATCCAGAATCAAACCAAGCGAGAGACATCGTTTGTAGGCAGGCGAGTCAAAGACGGTTGTTGAGACCGCCAGTAGAGTGTAGAACCAACCACGAGTTTGATCGACACCTTCGCATATGTAATCAACAGGGAAGGATGAGTCAAACGTTCTGTTTTCGTCGAACGGGTGATGCCACTGTGCGAAAGGAGCACATCCCGAATCAAACCAGCAATCCATGACAAAAGGTTCCCTTTGCATTGGCTTTCCATGGTCTGAAACAAGCGTGAACGCATCGACAACCGGACGATGCAAATCGACATCGTCAGGACATTCAGGATTGTCATAGCCTGCGGCGTTCGCTTTTGCAACTTCTTCTTGTAATTCTGCGATCGAACCGATGCACTTCATGTTCCCGTCTTCGTCTCTCCAAACCGGTAGGGGTGTGCCCCAGTAGCGTTCCCTGGATATTGCCCAATCTTTGACGTTGCGAAGCCATTCGCCAAATCGACCTTCACCGACCCAATCCGGTGCCCACTCCACGCCATCGTTGAATTCGAGAAGACGTTCTTTCACGGCAGTCATTCGAACGAACCATGAGTCCATGGCATAGTAGAGGAGCGGATGATCGGTTCGCCAACAATGTGGGTAATCGTGGAGGTAACTCTTCTCTCGATAAAGAAGGCCAGACGCAATCGCTTCGTTACGACCAACCAGAATTTCCATGACCGCATCGTCGCACGACTTGACGTACTGGCCATCGAGTTCCGGGTGTACTCCGTCAACAAAATTTCCTTCCATAGTAACGGTATGATAGGCTGGTAAACCGACTTCCATTCCAAGATTGTAATCGTCTTCACCGTACATTACGGCTGTGTGTACAACACCGGTTCCGTCCGTTGTGGTGACCCAATCAGCAGATAGGACCGTCCATGCTGTGGAGGATTCGCCTCGAGGAACGGCGTTTGGAAAGAGTGGTTCGTAGGCTTTTCCGACGAGTTCAGAACCTTGAATTTCTTCGATAACATCGACGTGATGACGAAGCACTTCCCCCATCAAATCCTTTGCGAGGATCAGCTCCTCGCCAACCGATGCACCACCTCGTCCATGCCAGCCTTCCGGTTCTTCGCGCACACGGCAGCGTGCATAGGTTACATCAGGACCAACGGCGAGTCCTACGTTACCTGGAAGGGTCCAAGGTGTGGTCGTCCAAGCAAGAATTGAAGCGGAATCATCCATCAACTTGAATTTGACATAGACTGAAGGTTCCTCAACTTCTTTGTATCCGAGAGCAACTTCATGGCTGGAATAAGATGTTCCGGTTTGCGGGCAGTACGGCAAGACTTTGTGACCCCTGTACAGCAGGTCCTTGTCAAACATCTGCTTGAGTGCCCACCAACATGATTCAACGTAATCGTTGTGAAGCGTTACATATGGATTGTCCAAATCAACCCAGTATGCCATCCGCTCCGTCATTTCACGCCATGCACTTTCATAGGTCCAAACACTTTCTCTGCATGCGTCATTAAACGCTTGCATACCGAAGTTTTCAATCGCTTCATTGCTCATGAGGTCCATTCGTTTTTGCACTTCGATTTCGACGGGAAGTCCGTGTGTGTCCCAGCCACCTTTGCGCTCAACAAGAAACCCTTCCATTGATTTCCATCGGCAAACGAGATCCTTGTAAGCGCGTGCAACGACGTGATGAATCCCCGGTTTCCCGTTGGCGGTGGGGGGGCCTTCAAGGAAAATGAAAGGAGCACCGTCCCTGTTTGAACGAATGGACTGTTGGAATGTTTCTTCGTTCTTCCACGTTTCAAGCAGCGCTGTTTCAAGGGCAACAGCATCCAAGTCGCCTGCAGGGCTTGGTCGAACCATGACCTGCGAAATGCGCCGTTGTTTTCAATCTCTCCCTTCAATCATCGCAGTAGAAAGCACTGACACATTGAAGTCCTTTGAAAATTAGGCAAGGTTATGGCCGACTCATACAAGGGGCGGGGCGTTGCTTTCTTGGTGTTGCTCTTGTTTGTCATGGGACCATACATGACATTGGTCCCACCCGCTCCCGCTTTGCTTCTGGATGAGACGCAAAAGCCCAATTTTGTGACTGAGGGTACCCCTGTGACAGTCGACGTGCGACCCGGTCAAATAAGCCAGTCTCCGTTCATGCTTGATGTACCATCGTCGACTGGAGCAATTACTTCACTCGATTTGGCTGTACAATCAGCGACCATGGCGAATTCTCAAACCCTGCTCTGGGAGGGGGATGCTTCATGGAATCATGTGGATGCCTCGCACAACAACACATTTGCTCAATCTGGTATCTTATCCGGAGACGGGTCGGTTCCAGGCTACGATTTTAACAACGGACTCCAAGGTTGGACTGTCTCTTCATCGACGTATGTTGGGCCATACACCAGTAATGCTTGCGGTTACAACGGATCGAGTGGAGGATCCCTCAAGACCCAAGCAAGCACGACGCCTGAGTATGCCACGTCGCCAACGATTAACTTAGCCGGACGTTCCACGGTTCCCTTCCACGCATGGGTTCATGAAGGACGTGTGGGGTGTGGCGAAACCCCAGATTCGAGCGAGAATCTCCAATTCCTATACAAAACCGCAGCTGGGCAGTGGACTGTGTTCCACACCTTCCAAGGTGGTGGAACACAAACCAGTAATTTCCAATACGCAACCACGCTTCCAGCAGCAGCCCTGCACTCCACCTCACAGTTCCGAATTCAACAAACGACTGGAAGCGGCACATGCTGTGACTATTGGTTTATCGACGACGTCATAGTCGTCCTCCCGCCTGTTACTTCATGGACAAGCCCAACGTTTGGTTACAATTCCTCCAACAGTTTCTCATTGGCTGAAGGACCGTATGCGCCCATGCACATCAACGCAAATCTGCCCTTGGGTTCAACGCTTCATTGGACCCTCATCGATGCACAAACAGGCGACAATATCTCTGGGTTCGAATCCATTGAAGGTACGACCGTTCACCTCGATGCAGTCGATTGGGAGCATTACGGATCTCTCCGACTTCGTCTCATGTTTGAGGGGTTGGACAGTAATTCAATGCCTTCGGTCGAATCGATCTCTGCCGGTGGTTTGGTCAAAGACAGCTTTTCGACGGATCCAACATTGAGAGGATGGTCGCTCAACAACAGTACATACCTCGCTGGTGCAGTTTCGTCGATAGCGAACGGAACGGTTCACTCACCTTGGTACACCAGCAATTCCCCACTTGCGGGTTATCAAATTGCAGCGGTATTGCAAGATTTTGATTCCTTTGTTCGACACGCTGAGTCCGACCCGTGGACTCCGATTTCTCTACCATATTCCGGTATTCTATCTCCGAATGAGCATGCTTTCCAACTCATGTTCATGCACAATACATCCCAACCCGCCCTGCTCGATGAGGTTCAGGTGACGATGTCAACAGGTCAGCGAGTGCACTCCCCAATGTTGGACATCGATGGAGATGATATCTTAGAATGGGGCGATCCCGATGTCAGAATCGGTTCATGGGGCTTCCAGAATCATTTCTCAACCGGTGAAAAATCCCACAAAGCATCGTTTGGATTTTCCGGACTTGCTGAGGCTTCAGCGTGGATACCAGCAACAAATCTCGAACAATTTGGGGTATCCGTGACAAGCGAAAATGGAAACATGACGGGCATGTCTTTGCGTATTGGAGGATCAACTGTCCTCTCAAAAACGCTTGATAATGCAACCGTTTACCGTCTCGAACTCAATTCGTCCGAACAATCGCTTCTCAAAACGACCCTCAGTAGTCAAGGTGCATTGTTAAACAACATGGGTCAAGGTTACGCTCTAGTTGAAATGGAAGTGTATGGGAATGGAATTGCAACCTTTTCCAATCTTGCTGCTCCGTATGCAACCTTAACAACAATTTCCGCAAATCAACAATCGCCGCTTGTTATGGCTGCGAACTCAGCGTACCGTACGCCTGTTCCCTCTCTATCCATCGAATTCCCATTCTCCGGTCTTTCCAACGGTAAGTTGATCGTTGAGGCAACAGATATGGAATTCAGTGACGAAGTCGCTGTATACTACCCGGTGTCAATGGAAAACGCTTCCAATCCACTCACGCCTTCGCAACGATGGCTGTCCTTTACAGCACCATTCGATGTCGACGCTGCACGCTCAATCTCCTTGGTCCGATTGGACGTACAAGGTCAAAACAACCACGCTACGTGGCTTCAACCAACAGGAGGTGGCGCTGCGCTCGGCCAAGGTGACAGCTCGTTGGTTGAACTCCATCCTACGGAGTCTCTCAGCATCGCAACAGTTTCGGCGACCAAGAGCGACATTACCGTAAAATTCCGAGTTGAACAAGGGTGGGATGACGAGGATATGTTAACAGCAAAAATGCGTGTTGTCCTCGACAACGATGTTATTTCTCGGCCTGGCCAGTACATGTGGAGTGGCGTCGGTGGCGGACAAGCCTTCGAGAACGATTTGGTCATCAAATCCGTCGAAATTAGCGATGACAACGGACTTATTGACCCATCAACAGAATATCTTGCCGCAGGGGGAGCATTGAATTTCTCAATCGATGTTGGCTACGAAGGTGTTGAGGGAATCGATGCGTTTGCTGATGGAGACGCTGAGGTTCAACTTTGGCAAGGAAGTACAATGGTCGCCAACACGAC
>MDSW01203775.1_pt1 | contig 12343 bp, 9 predicted proteins | sample 811171 | NCBI WGS metagenome assembly MDSW01 (sample SAMN05326641, study PRJNA326480) | marine metagenome | isolation source: seawater | place: Atlantic Ocean: North West | collected 2012
CGATTAGACAGGTAATCCGAAAAACCGGCATGCTTGTCCCCTCCAGCCCTTTCCCAAGAAGCAAGCGCCCCGGCCCAGCGATCCAGATTTCCGGCACCGACGAAAAGAACCTGATCCTTGCCCGAATTGGAAGTAGGACCGATCGCATCTCGTAAATCCGAGAACTCCGAAAAGACACGAGTCCTCTCCCTGAGACGCGGCGGAAGATAACCCATCACGGTCTCGACGGAACCAGCGACGTCGAAAGTCTCGAATGCCCCATAGGTCGGCATGAGGTGAAGATCGTCCGATTGAGACAATTCCTCAGCGAACCTCTCGGCCAAAGCCTTGGTCCTTGAATAACGATGGGGCTGAAAAACGACTTTCAGAAGATGGTCGGGAAGAAGTAGGCGTCTTTCGCTCAGGAAGGCCCGGATTTCCGTCGGGTGGTGGGCATAGTCCTCGACCACCGATCTTTGGGAGGACTGGTAAAGTACCGTCTGCCTACGGTTGATCCCGGGAAAGGCGCTAAAGTCCACACCCGACAAGTCGGTGCCCAAGGCAAAACCACAAGCGATAACGGCTCTCCTGTTGCTTTCCATATAACCTGCGGGATCATCAACCGGATCGAACTCGACCAACTTGGCTCCAATCCCTTCCGAACAGCCATGCTCCAGGTTTTGCCCTCTTGGAAGGATAAGGCTTTCCTTGGTGCGGAGAAAAAGTTCCTGAAAGGATTTCCCGAGGGACTCCCGCGACTCGTAACGATCCATGTGGTCCCAGTCGCAGTTCAAGGCCAGAGTGACGTTCGGGGAGAAGCCCTCAATAGTACCGTCGCTCTCATCGATTTCAAGCACTACCCATGAGTTCCGAACGAACTTCCCAGGAGGAAGTTCATCGTTCTCGAAGCGCCCGCCGACCAAATAGGAGCAGGGAAAACCGACTTGGGACAACCCCCAGGCCAGCATACCCGTGGTGGTGGTCTTTCCATGGCTTCCCACGACGCCCAGTATTCTCTTCCGTTTCAGGAACTTGGCGAGAAACTCTCCCCTGCGGTAAATGGGGGTTTCCTTCTCAATCCAAGTGGCGACCCGGGAAGCCTCCGCGGGAATGGCGCTTGAGTGGATTACGCAATCCGGCTCAATTTTCGGATGAGCCTCGCTCAGGACCTCGATTCCAGCCTCCGCAAGCTTCGAGCGCAAAGGTTCCGTAAAACGAGCGTCATAGGCCTCGACCTCGACTCCAGCCTCCCGGAGATAGAAAGCCAAGGGAGCCATACCCATGCCTCCCGCGCCGAGCAAAAAAACTCTTCTTGGTTTCCTCATCCCACCATTCTCAGGATTCCTCCCTGGAGGGGATCTCCAGCTGGACGATCCTTCAGGCAATCGATCACGTCACCAGCCAATCGCCCGGCGACGTCGCCACTATCAAGAGCAAAGAGGTTCCGTCTAAGGATGGCCCGGAACTCTTCGTTGAACATAACTTCCCTAACCTCCTCGAGAAGGTTTTTCTCGAGTTTCTCCTCTAGGCAAACGATCCCTCCGCCCTTGCGCTCCAAGTAGTTCGCGTTGAGCTGCTGGTGGTTGTCCGCGGCATAGGGATAAGGAACGAGGATCGATGGAACCCTGCAGCGGACGATCTCTGAGATTGCTCCTGCCCCGGCTCTGGATAGAACGAGGTCGGCGGCCGAAAGGACGACGTTCATTTCATCGGTAAAGGGAACGAACCGGCTATTGATGGTCTGGCCCATGGGCCCTTCCAGTTGAACGACCCCTGAACTCTCGTTGTTCATTCCCGTAAGGCAATAAGTTGAGATACCCTCCAGGGCCAAGGCCTCTATGTTTCCCTTCACCCAGCGGTTCAAGGACACCGCTCCCTGGCTGCCTCCCAAGACGACGAGCAATCGATCGCCCTGTGGAATCCCAAGATGCTTCCGGGCTCGTTCCCTAGGCATTCTTCGAAACTCCTGACGCAATGGGTAGCCGACGTTTCGTATGATTTCAGGAGAAATACCTTCCAGTTGCATGCCCTCGGGAAGGTACAGCCTAGCGGATCGCCTCGCTAGGAATCGAACGGCTTTTCCGACCGCCCGGTTAGCCTCATGAATGAAAACCGGCATGCCCCTTGCCCGTGCCGCCATGGCCGGACCAAAGGAGGAGAACCCTCCGAAGCCAACGAGTCCATCGGCTCCAATTTTCTTGTAAAAGCGGTAGGACCTCAAAAAGGAAAACAAGAACCCGTGTCCAAAACGAGCCAACCCCATGGGAGACTTGATCAGTGGGGCCCCCGGCATAGGCACGAAGGAAAGGTTGGGATACTTGCTGGAAAGCCTCGAATCCACGGCCTTCTGACTAATGAAAAGCCATGAAGGACAGCCTTTTTCCTCGAGGCTTTGGGCAAGAGCGATTCCAGGAGTAAGATGCCCCCCGGTCCCCCCGCATGCGATGACGATGTTCCTCACAGTATTCTCGGCTCCAGCGACTTCGGGTTGTCCATCCGCCGAAACACGTTGATGATCAAACCTATGAAGATGAAGGTGACCATGAGGTTGGACCCTCCATAGCTTATGAAGGGCAAGGACATGCCCTTGGTCGGCAGGCAACCCGTCACGACCCCCATGTTGATGATGGCCTGCAGGCAGATGAACAGGAGGGATCCCATAGCTAGCAGGTACTGGTAGAGATCGGGAGTCCGGCGCAACCTCCAGGAAACGGCCAGAAACATGAAAAGGAAACAGATTACGATTGCCAAGGTACAGACCAGTCCAAGTTCTTCACCAATTACGGGGAAGATGAAATCCGTATGAGCCTCGGGGAGAAAATGCATTTGTTGTCGCCCCAAGCCCAACCCTACGCCATTGTACCCCCCTACCCCGAATGCGAGCATGCCTTGCCAAAGCTGATAGGAACTGTCGTTGGCGTTTGCCTCCACGTCCAGGAAGGAGGTCACCCTACGAATACGGACGGGATCGAAATAGACCAAGAGCGAGAATGCCAGAATGGCCAGGCCGCCGACGGGGAAGAGCCAGCGCAGGCTGGTTCCCGCCTGGAACATCATGGTTGCCGCCACGGCGCCACAAAGGAAGCTGGTGCCGAAGTCGGGCTGAAGCAGAATGAGGCAGCAGGTGCTACCCATCAGAAGAGAGGGAAATGCGAATCCATTTTTGAAGTTCTTGATTTTTCGCTGCTCGGAGGAAAAGTAGAACGCCAAGGCCAAAACCAGCCCTATCTTGGCGAATTCCGAAGGCTGTATTCGCAAAGGACCTATGCCTATCCACCGTTGGGCCCCATTCACCTTGACGCCGATCCCAGGAACTAAGGTCAAGACGAGTCCGAGCATGCAAAGCCCGAAAATAAGCCAAGTCCGCCTTTTGAGCCATTCGATATTCATAAGAGCGGCATATAGTCCGACCAAGAGAGACAACCCCAGCCAGATGATTTGCTTGGTCAGGAGCCCGTGCGGTCCGTGACGAGCCGCCACCCCGGCGCTGAAAAGCATCACCAGCCCCAAGGTAGTCAATCCCAAGGCGACCGCGATCAGGTAGATCGTGATCAAGTTGCCGGGTTTTGACGTCGTTCCCTCTACCTTTTCCTCCGCCACCCTTTAATTTATCCCTGCACCCGAATTGGACTCCCTGAGTGGATCAGGGTTTGTCTTCCCGTAGGTCAATGACCGGTCTGTCCTCGACTTTCCCCTTGAAGAAGTCCTGCACACTGGAATCCTGATCTTCCGGATCCGGGTTGGCGGACGCATTCGGAACCACGGGAGTGGGGGAATCGGAGCCCGACACGACCAAGCTCTGGCCAACGCTTATCTTGCCGGCATCCACGAGTCCGTTCCACTCCATGATCTGCTTGACCGTTGTGCCGTAAAGCGCGGCGATGCGGGTCAGGTTTTCACCCTTCTTGACTAGGTGAGTGAGGGCCCCGGCCGGTACGATTACAGTAGGCTTGAGAGGAGTGGAAACGGAAGGAGAATCTCCTCCGGCAGGAATGACCAATGATTGCCCGGGTCGAATGATCGAATCCTCGCCAAGACCATTTGCAGAGAGAAGGGATGGAAGCGTCACGCCTTGGGAAAGGGCGATCTTGTAAAGGCTATCACCCGGCTTGACTACATAGGTCGCGCCTCCTGACGCAGGTGTTGCCGAGGGTGCCGCCGGAACTGGGTCGGAAACCGCGGGGACCGACCCCGAGGGAAGAAGAATCTCCTGATCGATGGATAGTTTCGAGTTCTTGTTCAGGCTGGGGTTGGCGGAGAGGAGGTTACTGAAACTGATACCCTTTTTCTCCGCAATTCCCCAAAGAGTATCTCCTCTCATAACCTTGTACACGGTGACGTCGGCTGGGGTCAGGCCCAAACCAGTCGACGGCTCGGGATCCTCCGGAACCGGAGTCAAACCGGGAACGATCAAGCCTCCCGGCTCGGGTCGAGTCGGCTCCGATAGAGCGGAGCCATTGCCTTGTCCCGATCCTTCCTCGGGCGAGGGAGCAGGATCCCCGACTCCCTGGTTGAAGGACGACTGGTCTGCCGACTGGCTATCCGCGGGAGAAGAGTTGTTGCCTTCTTCCTGTTGGTTTTTTTCCACCGTCTGGCAACCCGGTTGGAACATGACGAGAAGAATCACCACGACGTGAAGTGATAATACGATGCCGAATATCTTGGTTAGTTTCATGTTTGCCTTCCTTGCTTGAGTACGATCAGTTAATGCTTTCTTGAGTAGTTGCGGAAACGAGTTTCTTCAAATCGAAAACGGAATCCACGAAAGATTTCCCTCGTTCCTCGAAATTCGAATAGCCATCGAAGCTGGCAAAACCCGGGCTGAACAGAACGTTCGTCGCCTCGGTCACTTCTTCGAATGCCCCCTTTACAGCCTCGCCCAGGGAAGCGCAGAAATCAGACAAGATTCCTTCCCGGCGAAAAAGCTCCAGCAGACAACCACCCATTTCACCAATAAGGAACGCTCTGTTGACCATGGGCTTGAGCAAGCGTGGAAGCATGCTCGAATCTTCACCCTTGGAACGCCCTCCCCCGATCCAGAATAGGTTGCCTGAAAAATTCAGGCAGGCCGCAACTGCAGCCGACGCATTCGTTGCCTTTGAGTCGTTCCAGAATGTGGCTTTGCCTACGGTCGCCACCTTTTGCAGGCGATGAGCTGACGGAGTGCAGGAAAGAACCGCCCGATCAAACGAGCCTTCGTCAATTCCCCGGCTTTTGCAAAACGCCTTCGCAATTGCCATATTCTCCCGCTGAGGATAGGACTGCAAAAAATGGTCCGCGGGCAATCCCGGACTCGCTTGGGCAGTGCGGTCCACCGTGACCGTTTCGGACGGAAGGACGTATCCGACTTGAGCGGCTTTTTCGAGCACGCTTCTTCCCACCCACGTGCCCTTTGGCGGAACCCTTTCCAGCAGACGAGCCTTTGCGAAGAAGTATTCCTCTCGATTCTTGTGGTGATCGAGGTGATCATCTTCGAAATTGGTCCACAAAACGCTCTCTGGTCTCAGGTTCGATAGGCTCTGGGACTGAAAGGAACTGACCTCAAGAAAGACCTCGGTTTCCGGCTCGACTCCCCTCGCCACTAATTCGCACAAAGACAGGCCCACGTTACCGGCGGCTACTGCCTTCCTCCCGGAGAAATTCCAGGCTTGCTCGAGCATCTTGACGAGGGAGGTCTTTCCGTTCGTCCCGGTAACCGCGGTGATCTTGTTGGAAAGAAAATAGGATCCGAAATCCACCTCTCCAACAAGGGGCAGATTATTCGATCTCGCGAGTTCCAGCCAATCGTGATCGAGGGTGAAACCCGGACTGAAAACGACGACCGAGCATGAGCGCGCCTCGGTTGTCCCGAAGGCGCGGCCCTGCTCGTCGTACGTTTCGTATTCCCACTCAATGCGATCCAACAGGGCACCCACCCCGCGGCCGCTGACACCCGCGCCTAGGATTGCGACGGGCTTGCGCCGCAATTTTTCCCAATCTTGCGAATTAAACTTCATGTTATCTCAACTTGAGGGTCGCCAACCCCAAAATGGCAAAAACCAAAGACATGATCCAAAACCTGATCACCACTTTCGTCTCCTTCCATCCCTTGAGCTCGAAATGATGATGAATGGGAGACATGCGGAAGATTCTCCTTCCACGTGTCTTGAAGAAAAAACCCTGCAGAATGACTGAACCCGCCTCCATTACGAAAATGCCACCGACAATAATGAGAGTAAGCGGTTGGTGAACCATCAAGGCAATGATTCCCACCAGTCCGCCGATTGCGAGTGACCCTGTATCCCCCATGAAGACTTCCGCCGGGTGACAATTGAACCAAAGAAAAGCCAGGCTTCCGCCAAGCAAAGCCGCGCACACGACCGTCAGCTCGCCCGTCCCCGGCACCCAACTGACCCGCAGATATTCCGCGATCAAGAAATTTCCCGATGCATACGCCATGATTCCATAGGTCAAGGCGACCGTCACGGTACAGCCGATGGCCAAGCCGTCCAGTCCATCGGTGAGGTTGATGGCATTGCTGGATCCGCAGAGGGTCAGCAGGAAAAGGATGAAAACAAGAAAGAGGTTCATCTCGTCCATGAGAACGTCCTTGTAGAATGGGGCCCATAGCTCCAGCATCTCGGACGAGCTTCCGACTGCCTTTCCCTCTACTCCGGTCAAGGTTTCGCCGAGTGGTCCGAGCAAAAGGAACAGGGCTATGCCAACGGTTGAGGCTTGGCCGATCAACTTGTACCTGCCCGCCAGGCCCTTGCTGTTTTTTCTTGCTATTTTCAGGTAGTCGTCCGCGAATCCAAGGGCCGTTAGCATCGCATATACCACCATAGCCGTAACAACGTAGATATTCGGCTCGGCCCACAATAAGGTCGAAAAAAGAACGCATGCGAAGATTAGCAAACCGCCCATGGTCGGTGTTTTGGCCTTTGCCTCGTGGAGTTCGGCCAACTCCCCTACTTCCTCCTTGTCCCGAAACGCTTGCCTCGCTCCAAAGGATTGCAACCCCCGAATAAGCCTCGGGCCTAATGCAAAACCTATGAACATGGCAGTGATTCCGGCCAAAATCGCCCGAACCGAAATAAATTGAAAAAGCCTTAACGGCCCGAACCATTCTTCTCCGGACTGCAGATAACTTAGCATTCAACTGCATCCTCCGCTGCTTCCGCATCGACCGCCCACGCAGGCAAAAGCTCTTCCAGCCTGTTCAGCCGACTACCCTTGAAGAGAACTGATCCGTCAAAATCTTCAATGATCGGCCTCGCGTCGTCGATTTCGCTCAAGACAATAACCTGCTCGTCCCTGGCCCCTGCCTCCAGGATACCCTCTGCCATCCAGGAGGCTTTTTCCCCCATCAGAATGAAGGCATCCTTTTCCATGACCTCGATTTCCGCCCCTACCGCCCGATGAAGGGCGGGCCCGTCCTCCCCGAGTTCCTCCATTCCGCCCAGAACGTACAATTTGGCTTCATGCGGCCACTGGTTCTTGAAGAAGGACAAAGAATCCTTCATGGAGGCGGGGTTTGCATTGTAGCAATCAAGCAAATAGGTTCGCCCCCGGCCTTGGAAGCGTCTGCCTCGCAAGGCCGAGGGGCGATATTGGGGTAGGCGTTCAGAAATTTCTTGGACCGAAACACCCAATTCACAGGCCGCCATTACTGCCAGCGCCGCGTTCCTCGCCATCCCCGCAGTAACGGCGGGCAAGGAGAAGGAAAGAAACGGAGACTCGTGTCGCCAAAGCCCAAGCGACAACGAGCCTCCGTTCTTGTTTGTTTCAGTCCAAATGGAGTAAAAGGCTTCCGTGGCAAGCGGTGGGCGCGAAGGCTTTCCTTCTCGGAGGACGATGTGATTGACGCCCGATTCGCGCCTTTTGAGAAAATTTTCATAGGAAAGACAGTCCTCGGGAAACAGAACGAGTGGAGCGGAGGGTGAATCCTCGAAAAGGAGAGCCTTTTCCCTAGCTACGTTTTCAATGCTTCCAAGTCCCTCCAGATGGGAATGTCCGACAACCGTTACGATTACGAGATCGGGTGAGATTGTCCGGGCAAGGGTGCTCATCTCCCCAACTTGGTTAATGCCGGCCTCAACGATGGCATACCTGTGGGAATCGTTGTTCATCCTCAGAAGGGTCAACGGCACCCCGAGATGATTATTCAAGTTTCCTTCCGTGCACAAGGTATCGGCTCCCATCAACAAGCCCAGGGCATCCTTAGTCGAAGTCTTGCCGCAACTCCCGGTAACACCTACTACCTTGCCGGTAAAGTTGCCCCTGTGTTCACAAGCTATGCCCTGAAAGGAGGTTAGGGTATCATCCACAACCAACTGGGGCAATGGAACCGTCAGGTCAAGCCTCTCCACCAATCCGGCAACCGCTCCGCCCTCCTGCGCGCTCCTCAAAAAATCATGACCATCGCGCTCGGCCGAAACGGCAACGAACATGTCGCCTTTTGAAATCGTCCGGCTATCGATGGAAAAACCCGTTATCGCTTCGCCGGGTCTCTCCTTCCAGTCGCCCCGGGCCCATTTCGAAAGTAACTCTGGATCGAAAATCGGCATTAGGCTGACAACAATTTTGCGGCGAGCAACTCTCCTGCAACCAAGCGGTCGTCAAAAGGAATGGCGGTGTACTGAACCTCTTGGAAAGTCTCATGGCCCTTGCCCGCAATCAAGACGATATCCTTCGCCTGAGCCGCATCCAAAGCCAAGCTTATAGCCCGTCTGCGATCCTCCACGAAGGAAATCTTCGCGCCCTTGGACAAACCCTTGCGCATATCGCGGAAAATATCGGTCTGCGATTCCGTGCGAGGGTTGTCGGCCGTTGCCCAGACCTTGTCGGCACCCGCACAGGCAACCTTCGTCATTTCCAACCGCTTGCCTTTGTCTCTGTCTCCACCGCAACCGAAGACGAGATGTAATTTTCCTTCCGTGCATTCCCTCAGCATACCGAGAGCATTCCGTAAGGCGTCGGGCGTATGGGCATAGTCCACCACCACCTGATAGGATTGTCCACCCTCCACCGTTTCCATTCTCCCGTCCACACCCTCGAAGGCCCCGACCTTGCGAACCGCATCGGGAACCGAATGCCCCAGGGCATGAAGGATTGCAAAGGAGGCCAAGACGTTCATGACGTTATAGCTGCCAATAAGCGGGCTGGTCACGACCATCGTGCCGGCGGGAGCTTCCAAGATAAATTCAGATCCGCCCGACTGCAGGCTAAGGTTCTTGGCTCGAAAGTGATTATCATCCTCCAGTCCGAAAGAGAGAACCTGAACCTGAGGGGGGAGCTCCTCGATCAGTCTTCTGCCGTAAGGGCAATCTCCATTGATCACGGCAATCTTTGGAAGGCTTCCGTTCGACCCATTGAAGATTTTTCTTTTCTCCCGGAAATAGCTTTCCATGTTCCCATGATAATCCAAGTGGTCCCGGGTAAGGTTTAGAAATGCCGCTACCTCCAAGCCCAAGCCGGCGACCCTGGCTTGATGAATTCCATGGGAGCTCACTTCCATCACCGCTTCCGAGCATCCGGCCGCCAGCATGCCTCTCAAAAGAGCAAACAGGTCCGATGACTCCGGTGTCGTCTTAAAGGAAGGGATTTCCCTGTCCCCCAAGTGATATCGAACGGTACCTATTAATCCGACCGGTCTCCCGGGCCGTTCCATCAAGTGTCTGGTCAGGGTACTTACGGTCGTCTTCCCGTTGGTCCCGGTAATACCTACTACGCGGAGGACTGAATCCGGGGACCCATGATAACGCCTCGCGAATTCAGCAAGGGCAAGTCTCGGATCGTCCACCTTCAACCCAGTAACTCCCAACGGTAAATCGATCTCGTCCTTTCCGCTAATAATTACCTTGGCGCCCCGGTCCAGCGCTTCCTGCAAATGTTCGTTTCCATCAGTACGCAAACCGGGCAAGGCAAAGAATGCGGATCCGGGTACAACCCTTCGGCTATCGGTAACTAAACTCGTTACGCGCGTTTTACCCGATCCCTGCACATACCGAGCCTGGCTCCCGGCAAGATCACGCAAGGTCACTGCCCCATTGAATCTTTCGTGCACTCCGTCAATGGTTTCCTTGGTATTTTTTTGTGTCTTCATTGCGATAGATGAAACTTACAAAGCCGAACGGCCGCCTTGGGGCCGATTGGCAAGGCTCTGTTGCCGGGAAGGTTTTGGCTTAAGGCCCATATAGCCGATGATTTTCCTTCCGATACTAGAGAATGCGGGGGCCGCCACGACTCCACCATATCCGGTTAAGCCATTTTTCATCTTGGGCTCGTCGACCACGACGGTCATTACGATCCGCGGATCCTCCGCGGGAAAGTATCCCACGAAGGAAGCTACGTGATGGCGATTCGAATACCTGCCCTCGACCAACTTCTTGGTTGTTCCGGTCTTGCCCGCTACGTCGAAACCGCTCAAGCGCGCTCTTCTTGCCGTCCCCTCTACTGAGACCACGCTTACCAGCATCTTCGTCAAGTCTTCGGAAACGGTCGAACTAACCACCCTGCGGACTGGCTTGGGCTTAAAGGAAACGACCGTCTTACCCTCCGCGTCAAACACCCTCTTTATGAATTGCGGTCTCATCAGGATCCCTTCATTCGCTACGGATGAGATGGATGCATGAACCTGCATCGGCGTAGCGCTTACGGCATGCCCCATGGGCAAGCGAGTAATAGTCAGTCCATCCCATCGCTTGGGATGATGAAGGACTCCGTTTCTCTCGCCTCCAATCCCAAAGTTGGTGGACGCGCCGAAACCAAAAGCCTTGCAATATTCGTAGAGCCTCTGAGATCCAAGCAGCACTCCCAGTTGAGCGGCCCCGCGATTGCTGGATTTCTGAACCACTTCGCTAACCGTTATCCGGCCCAAGGCATGATCGTCGCTCGGGAGTCTCATTCTCCTTGAACCACGCTGAACGCTAGCCACTGAACAATCCACTATATCCGACGGGTCTACCAGTCCTTCGTTCATGGCCCCGCTCACGGCCACTATCTTGAAGGTTGAACCCGGTTCGTATACGTCGGACAAGGCCCTGTTGCGCTGATCTCCAAGCTCGGACTCGTAAAAAAGATTTGGGTCAAAATCCGGCGCATTGCCCAAGGCCAACACATACCCGGTCCTCGGATCGCTCACGATAATGCTGGCGCTGACTGGTTCGTATTCCTCTACGATTGCCTTCAGTTCACTCTCCACCATATCTTGAATCATTCGGTCAATGCTCAACTCGACGTTCAATCCGTCACGTTGCAATACCTCAAAGGATCTGTGCTGAGGCATTTCCCTACGTCTTCCGTCTCTTTCGCTCTCCCTCCATCCGTCCTGCCCCTTCAAGTAGTAATCCGCATACCTCTCGACTCCCATCGCAGGAGTGCCTTCCTTGTTAACGAAGCCCAACAAATGCGACGCCATCCTCCTGTTCGGATAAAGCCTGGAATGCTTGTAGTTGCCGTAAACTCCCTTGATCTCGAGCTTTTGGATTTCCCTGTAGACGTCTTCGCTCACTTCCTCCTTAAGCTTGACCCATCTCACTTCACGGATCTCCTTGCCTTCCAGCCCTACCCTTCTGGTTAACTTTTCCGAAGCGGCCGTTACGTCTTTGATGGGGATGTCAAGCAGGTTGGCCAACTGGCCGAACTTCATCCGGGAACTCGGATTCACCGAGTGTGGATCTATCCCCACCTCGACGACCGATCTAGTGGTAGCCAACAGGTTGCCCTTGGAGTCGACGACATCGCCTCTCCTCGCCTTTACCTCAATGAAATTCTTGCGTGCGCCGTTTGCCAGCTTGGAGTAACCGTCGGACTTGAAAACCTGAAGGTATACGAGTCTTCCGCCCAAGGAGCAAAAGGCAAACGAGACAGCGAAGAAAATGAGGTAGAAGCGAAAAGGAGAGATAAAGAGACTTTTCATCCTACCGTGTCCCGGCAAACTCTCCTTGTGATCCATACGATTTGCCTCGCCTGACCCCTCTCCCGTCTCCGAGCCTTGCCGACATATCCGGAGCCGAAACGTAAATTGTCCGTGAATCAGGCAACATAGACAGGCGCCCGGAAACCATACTGGCCAGTGTAGATGGGCGCAGAGATCTTGATTTCTGCCCCCTCAGTTCCTGCACTTCCCTCGAGACGATTTCCCTTTCGTCCTCCAGTTTTCCACATTGTTTGGCAACGGTAGAGATTTCCATCCTGAGCCATACGATTCCGAGGGCTCCTACTCCGAAAAAACTCATTGCAAGGATGCCCACAATCAGAGGCAAACGGTTTCCATTCTTTTTTCGAGCCATAGTCTACAGTCCCGGTTGACCGAGCTTCTTGAGAACGCGAAGCCTAGCGGAACGGCTCTTGGAGTTACGCTCAACTTCCTCCTTGGATGGGA
>MDSW01114254.1_pt1 | contig 12342 bp, 10 predicted proteins | sample 811171 | NCBI WGS metagenome assembly MDSW01 (sample SAMN05326641, study PRJNA326480) | marine metagenome | isolation source: seawater | place: Atlantic Ocean: North West | collected 2012
AATTATATAATAAGTGATTACTAGGCCATTTAATCCGTCAATAAAATTTGTACCATTGATTAAAATTAATAAACAAAATGCTGTAAAAAAAATTGAAAAATAATAATTCTCTAAAAATTTATCGATTATATTAATATCTGTAAAAAAAACATTATTTTGAAAAAAAGAAACAAAAAGCAAAGTAATTATTATCTGTGCAAAAAATCTTAATTTTGGTGAATTAATAAAATTTAAATCTGAAAATAAACCTATAAAAAAAATTAAAGAACCAAATATCTTTAATTCAATAAACCCATCAACAAATATTAAAAATAATATTAGAAAAGTAATACCTCCAGTCAGAGGAAGATTTTTATTTTTTGTTAGCTCTTTATGAATAGAAAAATTAGGATTATCTAGCAAATAATTTTTTTTATTACAAAGAAAATTGGTCAATTGATGGATTATTAATCCTATAAAAAATTTTAAGAATAATATCATTAATTATTGATGGCCTGTTTTACCCTTTTTAACAAATAAAAAAAAGATAAACGTAAGGTAAATATAATTGATACCAAAAAATTATAATGCATTTTTTTGTTATATAAAATTATTGAATCCTCGATTTTTTGAAAAAAACTTGAAGATAGAGACTCACTTACATTTCTCCACTTTGTCAAAAATTTTTTTATTCCATAGATATTATTTTTTTTTGAAAGTTGTAACCAGAGATAATAATCCTCTTTTGTTTTTTGAGATGAAAATTTGTTATTATTTAAAATATTTTTTTTTATCATTACTGAAGATAGACAAATATCACATGATTTTATTAAATCATTAAAACTTAGATTTTCTTTAATATTCATTTTCCTTAATTTGTGATCATAATTATCAACAATTTCATAGGAAGTGTGAGAAAAATAAATTTTATTTTTTTTCATAAACTCGTACTGAAATTTTATTTTATTTTTTTTCCATAAATCATCTGCATCTAGAAAAGCGATATATTCACCTTTTGAATTTTTAATTCCTTTATTTCTTGAAAATCCTGCTCCAAGATTTTTTTTATTTATAATCAATTTAATTCGATTATCTTGCAAACATAAACTTTTTATATACTCTAAATCCTCTAAGCTTTCATCGTCATAAATAATGATTATCTCTAAATTTTTATAAGATTGTGATGTAGCTGATTTAATTGACGATTTAATAAACTTTTTTTTTTTAAAATATGGTATAATTACTGATACAAGGCTGCTCATGAAAAATTACTATAATCAATTTTAGTAAAATTTAAATGCAAAATAAAGAAATTGTAATATTTATGCCGTCAATAGAGTCTGGCGGAGTAGAGAAAAATCTCTTTATTATATCCAATTACTTATGTGAAAACTTTAAAAAAGTATCAATAGTCACTGCTGATAAAAATAGAATAATCTCAAAAAATAAAAAAATTTTAGTTTATGGACCATCTAGTAATTTTTTAATCCCAAAAAACAGAATTTTTAAAATCATAATTTCATTGATTTATCTTTTGTTTAAAATTCTATTTTCAAAGAAATTTTTGATTCTTAGTTTTCAATCTAATATTTTTGCAATAATCATATCTATAATATTTAATTTTAAAATTATAATTAGAGCAAATTCTTCTCCAACTATTTGGGCAAAAAATAAATTTAAAAAAAATATTTTTACATTTTTTTTCCGAAAAGCAGATGCAATAATAGTGAATAGTTATGACTTACAAAAAGAATTTAGGAAAAAATTTAAGTTGAAATCATATTGTATTTATAATCCTCTTGATAGACAGAAGATCCTACTTAATTCAAAAAAAAAGAATTATGAAAGTTTTTTTGATAATTGTAAGAATGTGCTTAAAATTGTAAATATTGGCAGATTAACCGATCAAAAAAATCAAATAATTATATTAAAAGCTCTCGCAAATTTAAAAGATAAATTAAGTTTTAGGTTTATCATTATGGGAAGCGGAAATTTAAAAAAAAATTTACAAAATTATATTGATCAAAAAAACCTCAATGAGAATATTAAAATTATCAATTTTAAAAAAAATCCATTTCCTCTTTTAAAATCAGCAGATTTATTTATACTTTCCTCAAAATATGAAGGTCTTCCAAATGTTTTACTCGAAGCATTAGTTTTAAAAAAACCAATTATTTCAAGCAATTGTCCTACTGGACCAAGAGAAATATTGGAAGGTGGAAAATATGGCCTACTATTTAAAAATGATAATAAATCAGACTTACAAAATAAAATTATTGAATTTTTAAATAATAAAAAAAAATATTACAAAAAAGTTTTAAAATCACAAAAATCTTTAAATAAATTTAAATACAGCACAAATTTAAGTAAATATAAATTTCTTATTACTAAGCTAATTTAATTTTAGATATGTTTAATTAGATAAATTTTTTTTTATATTTTTTGTAATTGGGCTGTATCTTATTCTATTAATTACTCTTAAAAATATATTTTTTCTATTATAAAAACCTTCATATAAAAAATTGTCATATTTTCTAGAAAAGATTATGTTTGGATTATGCTTTAATGGAAATTTAATGTCTTTTGTAACTAAATTTCTAAATTTTTTAGCTCCTTTACCGGTAGGAGCATTATAATACCCAATATTTTTTATCAAATTTACAGAGGGTAAAACGGTTTTAAAATTATTGAATATACAAGCATAAACCCATTGAATATCCCAGGTGATTAACTTTTTTTGTCGAAATCTTTTTAAATAATGTGTGAAGAACCTTTTTTCACCTATCTTTAAATTTTTGTTGTTTAAAAATTCATAACGCTCTTTTTCCCAGTTTTTTAAATAAGGATCATAATATTTTTGCCATCTGTCTCTCCACGTTGCCCAACCCATGAATTGAGGGTATTTAGAAAAAAAATAATCTTTGTCATTTATTTTTTTTTTTTTTGATCCATAATACAAATTACATCCTGAAATATGGGCAATATCTTTATTTCTTTTGAATTTTTTTAACATCAAATCGCAATATCTAAAAAAGCCGACTTCTGGAACACAATCATCTTCTAAAATTATTGTTTTCTCATGTTTTTTAAAAACCTCTTTAATTATTTTATATCCAATCAAACTTTGACTTATATTCTCTTTATAAAAAATACTCTTATAGCTATAATTCTTTTTATATTTTAAAATAATTGATTTAGTATCTTTGTGATTTTGATTTTCTTCTCTAGTAAATCCTTTTTTTTTTCCGTCTTGAAAAACATAAAGATTTTTTGGTTTTAAGTTTAATATAATCTTTAATATTTTTTCAGTTTCATTAGGTCTTTTATAGGTTAAAAAAATTATTGGACAATTGAACATTAAATAAGTAATTAACATAAAAAAATTAATTTAAAAGTATATTTAATATTAAATTTCATGAAGCTACAGCCTAGATCAAATATTAACGTTATCAAATTCAATAAAAAAAAATTTATAAATAAAAAATTTTGTGTTTTATGCAATTCAATTAAGTTAAAAACTGTTTTAGATTTTGGAAAAACGCCTCTTGCAAATTCTTATCCAAAAAAATTTTTACAAAAAGAATTAACTTTTTCACTGAAAGTAAAAATATGTAAAAAATGTGGTCACCTTCAACTTAGTCAATTAGTTAATCCTAGTCTTATGTTTGATAATTATTTATATGTTTCAGGAACATCTAAAGTATTAGTCAAACACTTTGAAGATTATTCAAAAAAAATTATCAAATTAACCAGAAGAGATAGAGAAACAAAAATACTAGATATTGCATGTAATGATGGTACTTTTTTAAATTTCTTTAAAAACAAATTTGATAAAGTTGTTGGAATTGATCCTGCAAAAAATCTTAAAAATTTAAACTTAAAGAAAAATATAGATATAATCTCTGATTATTTTTCAATGAAAACTAGCAAAAAAATAAAAAAAAAATTTGGTAAATTTAATGTAATCACAGCTAATAATGTATTTGCGCACAATCCTAATTTGCAAGATTTTACTCAAGGAGTTAAAAACTTGATGGAACCAAAAGGATTTTTTGTTTTAGAGGTCTCCTATTTACCTGTAGTTCTAAAAAAAAAGACATTTGATACTATATATCATGAACACATGAGCTATCATTCATTAAAACCTTTGGTAAGTTTCTTTAAAAAATTTAAATTAGAAATATTCGATTTTGAACTTATAAGTGCTCAGGGTGGATCAATTAGAATATTTGTAGCCAATGAAAATCAAAGAAAAGTAAAAACAAGAAAAATAAACAATCAAATTAAAAAGGAAAATCTTCAAAAAATATATGAAATTAAAACTTACCAAAACTTTTATAGAGATATTCAATATCAAAAAAATACACTGAGAAAATTAATTAACGAACTTAATTCTAAGAAAAAAACAATTATAGGATATGGGGCACCTGCTAAACTAACTACACTTAGTCATGTTTTAGATTTTAATTATAAAGATTTTAAAATTGTTATAGATAACAATAATTTAAAGCAAAATAGATACGTTCCTGGAACAAAGTTCTTAATTCGTAGTTCTAAATTTTTGACCAAAAAAGATAACTCAACAATTATTATTTTAGCATGGAATTTTTTTAAAAGTATCAGAGCTAATTGTTTAAAAATTAATAAAAATTTTGATTTTATTAAGCTTTTTCCATTTCCTAGAAAAACTAAGTAAGTTAGATATAACTTTTTGTTTTAATACCAAATAAACTTAAAAATGATCCGATAGATCTAAATAAGTACATAATGCTAAATAAAGAATTTTTTTTTGGATTTATTATCACTAAGGCAAAATAATTAAAAAAAAATAATAATTCATAAAAAAATTTTAAAATAACGAAAAGTGACCCTTTAAATGATCCATAAGCTTCTTTATAAATTAAATTTGAGGATATTCCATATCTAAAACTTCTTTTTACAAACCATTTAAAATTTCTTTCTAAATTATTTTGATTTTCGAAAACTTTAGCATTAGAACACCATCTTATTTCAAAACCTTTCAAATTTAATTGAGTGAAAAATAATTGATCTGATCCACCAATATTTGCCAATTTAGTTGAAAATTCTATATTGTGCTTATCTAAAATCTTTTTATCAATTACAACATTGTTTGTTGCAGCCCATCTTAACTTTTGAAAATTGTAAGGTGATTTTGAAAGGATCGAATGATATTGATTTTTTTGTTTTGGAATTTGAGGTCCTGTAACTATTTCAGATTTAATTTTTTTTTTAAACTCAATAATTTTTTCCATCCAATCTCTACTAATCTCACAATCATCATCAAAAAAACATAGATAGCGAGCTTTTATTTTTTTCGATAACCTTAAAGCTTTGTTTCTAGCAAATGGAATACCAATCTTTTTTTCTAAAGAGTATTCAAAAGGAATATGTTTAATTAAAGTTTTGCCAATCAAAGACTTATGTTTTTTTTTTATTGAGTTTTCAATTATTAATAATTTAATCCTCCTATTTTTTATTTTTAAATTATTAACGCTTTTCAAAAACTTTGATAAAAATTTACTTTTCTCAGTTGTGCAAATTAAGAAAAGGAAATCATACATTTTTAAAATTCCTAGTTATTTAATCTATTTCGGTTAAATTCTAACATCATAAGAATAGACCACAAATAAGGGTGAACATCTCTTTTTTTTGATTGGTGAAGAATAAACAATTTTTTAACCTTATCTTGAATAATCGGTAATTTATTATAATTCTGCTGATCATAAATCAAATCTTTAGACCATTCGTATAAATCGTTTCTCAACCACTCTTTAATTGGTATCTCGAAACCTCTCTTTTTTTTATTCAAAAGAAATTTTGGAAGATGTTTGTTTGCATAAGATCTTAAAAATAACTTTTTTCTAAAAAAGGAAATTTTTTGATCAGAATTCAAGCTAGACGCAAAATTTGTTATTTTTTTACTTAAAAATGGTAATCTACATTCTAATGAATTATTCATGCTAGCTCTATCTAGTTTTACTAAATAGTTATCAATTAAATTATTATTGATATCATAATTTAAAATTGAATTTAAGGTATTAAAAGATAGATAATTATCAAAATTTTTAAGTTCTAGATCTTTTTCATCAAAATTTACCACATTAAAAAAATCTTTTTTTAAACTTTTTAAAAAAGTAAAAGAAGATTCTACATCTTTTTTAGAGAGAAAATTTTTTAAAAGAAGATATTTATGATTTCTATTTTTAGAAATAAGTTTTTCAATACCCAACCTTATCAAATAAGGTATTTTCAAATATGTAAGTTTATATCTCATTAATGTATAATAATTATAGCCCCCAAATAGTTCATCTCCTCCATCCCCTGACAAACAGACATCTACTCCATTTGATTTTGCAAATCTTGCCATTATCAAAGTTGGTATTAATGATGGATCAGTTATAGGTTCATCAAACATGCCTTTAATTTTCATTAGCTCACTTAATAAATCTTGTTCACTGATTATCTTTTCATAGTGTTTTGATTGAATTAAATTTGCAAATTTTTTTGAAAGACTACTTTCATCATAAATTTTATTTTTAAAACCTATTGAAAAAGTTTTTAGATAGGAGTTTTCTTTTTTTGAAAGATGAGCAATAAGTGAGCTATCTATCCCACTAGATAAAAAAACACCTACAGGTCTATCAGAGTTTAATTTATCTCTAACACTTTCTTTGATAATTGAGTCAAAATAATTTTTGTCTAAAGTTTTGAGAGTATTTTCTTTTAAATTATTATATTTGTAAAATGTAAATTGATCCCTTGAGTAATTAAAATAACTACCAGGAGGTAACTTAAATACTTTATCAAAAATAGTTTTTGAATTACTTGTATGACCAAAATTTACAAAATCACTTATTGATGAATTGTCATAATTAAAAAATTCGTTGCTAATTGTTTCCAATGAGCTCAGTGAGGATGCAAAATAAAGATAATTATTTTTCTTATAATAAAAAAAAGGTTTCTCCCCATACCTGTCTCTTGCACAAAAAAGAGTTTTTTTGTTTATATCAAGAATTGCAAAAGCGAACATTCCGTCAAGTTTATTTACAAAATCATCACCCCAATAGATATATGAATTTAATAAAACCTCCGTATCAGATTTACTTTTCCATTTGAACTTATCTTTTAATTTTTCAAAAATTTTTTTGTAGTTATATATTTCTCCATTAAAAACACATACATATCTTCTGTTATCTGAAATCATTGGTTGGTTTCCAGCTTCTGTCAAATCAAGAATAGATAACCTTCTGAAACCAAAATGAGAAAAATTATTGGAAAAATAACCTTCAGAGTCAGGTCCTCTTTTTATCATTAAATCATTTGCAGACTGAATTTTTATTTCATTATTCAAATTCTCTGAAAAATTTACGACCCCTACAAATCCACACATATTAGATAGCTTTTATTATTTAAATTATAACTTTATTTGATACAACTAAATATTATTTAAACTCAAACTTAATTCTAATTTTATAAAAATAAAGTATAAAATATATTTTTTTCATATGATTAAGAAAATTAACTTAATTTTTTTCATTTCAAATTTTTCTTTTGGAGGAGCAGGTAACTCAATTGTTAGACTTTGTTCACAATTAAGTAAAAAAAGATATTCTATAAATATAATTTGTATTGGTAAATCTGATTATAAAAAAATTCTTCAAAAACATGATATTGATGTAATTGAAATTAATAAATCAAAGCTTTTATATTCTCTGTTTGATTTAGTTAGAATTATAAACAAATTAGTCAAAAAAGACGTAAAAAATATTTTAGTGTCCAATATACACTATAGTAACGTGATTATTATTTTAATACGTTACTTTATAAAACCTTTAAAAATTATTTTAGTAGAAAGAACTCCTATAGAAGAATTAGATATCTACTTTAATTTAAAAGACTTCCTAAAGAAAAAAATTTTAAAGTTTTTAGTGAAATATACTTATCCTTTTGCAGATTTGATTATTTGTAATTCATTTGGAATTAAAAAGGGTTTATATAAATTAATAAATAAAAAAATTTATGTAATTTATCCTCCATCTATTACAAAAGTGTTAAAAGAAAAAAATTTTAAAACTAATAATATTAAATTTTTCAGCTTTTCAAGATTATCAAATGAAAAAAATATCTTGCTAATTTTAAAAGCAATTAATTATTTAAAAAATCAAAATTATAATTACTTTTTAAATATATACGGCAATGGAAATGAGGAAAGTAATCTCAAACTTTATGTTAAACAAAATAATTTAAAGAAAAATATTAAGTTTAAGGGTTTCAGAAAAAATATTAATCAATTAAAAGATCAAATTTATATTTGTGCATCATTATTTGAAGGATGTTGTAATGCAACCATAGAGGCATTAAACAATTCTAAAATTATTTTATCTTCGGATTGCCCAGGTGGTAATAGGGAAATTATACTAAATGGTAGAGGAGGTGAATTATTTTTAAATAACAATTTTAAAAGCTTGGCAAGATCCATGAAATTAATTATCAACAATTTACCTAAGCAAATAAAAAAAGCAAAAATGGCAAGAAAAAATTTATACAGATTTAAATTACAAAACAATAAACTGTCTTATGAAAATATTTTCCATAATATATGAAGAGTAATTAATCAATATTCTTAATTGATATAATTTAATAAAAATAATAATAAATATTATTAATAAAAGGACTTTCTTTTCATGTTTATATGAATTAAAGATTATTTTTTATTTTTAGATTTATGAATAAATATAGAGAAATAATAAAAAATATAATTAATAAATTTAATTTCAAAATAGAACATAAAAATTCTTGGTATAAAAGAAATGAACATTTTATCGCAGAAATTTCAGACCTAGAACTTGAAATCTTAAAAAATATTTCTTACTATTCAATGAGTACTCCAGCAAATCATTGGGCTATTATCCAGTCTATAAAACATATCAAAGAAAATTCAATTAAGGGTGATTTAGTAGAATGTGGTGTGTGGAGAGGTGGTAATTTAATACTTTTCAAAAAATTAATCGATCAACATAAGCTAGACAAAAAAATTTTTGCATTTGATACTTTTGAAGGCATGCCAGAACCTACAATTAATGATTATGATTTAAAAGATATTAAAGCTCAACAGATATATGATAATTATAAAACAAAGGATATAAAGTGGTGTTATTCAACTTTAGAAGAAGTTAAAAAAAATATTTTCAAATTTTATCCTGATTATGATGAATCTTTTAAATTTATAGAGGGTAAAGTAGAAACCACCCTAAAAAACTCAAAAAATTTGCCCGATCAAATTTCATTACTGAGATTAGATACAGATTTTTATGAGTCAACTAAGATTGAATTAGAAATTTTATATCCAAAATTATCCAGTGGAGGTGTATTAATCATTGATGACTATGGACACTGGAAAGGTTCAAGAAAAGCTGTCGATGAATATTTTGAATTAGATAAAAATTTTATGTGGCTTCATAGAATTGATTATGCAAGTAGAATTCTCATAAAAAAATAATTATTCAGTAATTTTTTTAAAAAATTTTACGAAATATTTTAAGCCCTCTTCGGTATAGACACTTTTACAAATATTCTGTGAGTTTAGTACTAATTCATCTCTTAAAATTTTATCATTTATAGCTAATTCTATTTTTTCAATCAAATCTGAAAAATCAAATTTATAACTAAGATAAGAAAAATTGTCTTTATAAATATTCGGCCAAGTTTCAAGATAATCTACATTTGGAAAAACTACGGCCGCTCCCATTTTTACAGCTTCAAACTCTCTGTAACATATCTCTCCCCATCCAAAAGCTCCGACTGAAACCTTAGATCTTCCCAATCTCTCCAGATAAGACTTATGATTTAAACGTTTTAAAGGTAAATCAAAATTTTTTTTTAAAATTTTGCTAATCTGATTTCTTTGAAAATGAATCGATTTTTTCGGATCGTCACTTCTTAAGTTAAAATTATAAAAAATATCCTGATTTTTAATTAAATCTTTATAATAACCTAAAAAATACTTATCCAAAAATTTTAAATTATTATTAATTAATGATTTAGTGATACATCTATACTTTTGAATTTTATTAAATTGTATTATGTTAAAATAATTTCCTACACCTATATTCCAGCCTAAAACTAGTTTATTTTCATACTCTTTTAGCAAAGGATAAACCTTAAAATCACTATCTTTTTCAAGCTGAAATTTTTTTTGGTAAAAATCAGCATAATATCTATCTCTAAAAAAAGTTTTTTTATATAAATTTTTATCCTTGTAAAATTGTTTTTTTACATATTTTTTCACCATTGGAAGAATTTCAAAAGAAGTATTGCCAGAACTGTCACCTAAATCAAACCAAATGATATTAGGATTTTTTTTTGATATCTTATTTATATTTTCTAAAAATTCGTTTTGTACATGCAGTCCTAATTTTTTTTTTACCTTATTGAAATTTGAATATTTAAAAAATCTGTTATCAATTATTATTAGATCTGAATCGTAAAATTTATCATTAATAGAATTATAAAAATCTATCTGAAAACCATTATCTTTTAATTCTTCTTTAAAGTATTTAATAGGAAACCAATAACCAAAATTTTTTCCCCAATTAAAAATTGGTCCTCTATTTAAAATATTTATTTTAATCATTTTTAATTTTTTTAAGATAAATATTATGAATTTTTTCAGATCTTTTTTTCCAAGTATTTTTTTCTGCAGTTGCTAAAGAATTTTTTGAAATATAATTTCTAAGAGAATAATTATTTGATAAATTCAAAATTGCTTTTTTCCAAGCAAAAGGATTTGTATAATTTTTCACTAGAACAGAATTTTTTTGATCTTTTAAAATTTCCCTTAGTACTTTTAAATCTGAACTGATTATTGGAATACCGGTAGCTAGATACTCGAACATTTTTAAGGGTGAAATAAATTGTGAAATATCATCATTAAAATTATCTGAATTTATCGAGACCTTTGTCTGATATGGCATTAGGAGAAGATCTGCTGATTTAATAAGATTAACAGATTCTCTATAGCTTACAACAGGATGTACCTTAAAGTTTTTAGATGAACTTATTTTTTCATCTCTAAGACCATATAAATAATAATCTAAATCAGGTGTTAATTTTGACAGTTTTTGAATTATGTCTATTCCCCGTCCCTTATAAAAGCTACCAACATAAAAAATTTTTTTTACTTTTTTTCTAAGTTTTTTTCTTTCCCTAAAATCTTTTAAATCACAAGCATCATGTAAAATTATAAAATTATTATCTTTTATATCAAAAAATTTAGATAAATTATTTGATATAAAGATTACTTTTGTAATATATTTTGAATTTATAAAATTTAAATTAATTAATAAAAATTTTGTAAGGCCCTTAATTTCCTGATGGATTTCTATAAAATGTTTTACTCTGAATAAAGACAAAATGAAACTTGAGATTAAACTTCTTGAAATAATCAAATTATTTTCATTTCTTAATTTTATACCAACTTTAAGACCAAAAATCAGTCTCCTTAGGAATGAGTTTGAGTAAGCTTTTTTAAATAGATTATGTATTTCAATATCTTTATTGCTGTGTAAATTAAAATATTTTTTGAAAAATCCTTTTTGAATTTTTTTTTTTAAATTTGGACATATTAAAATTGCTTTATCTGAAAACTGTAAAAAATTATCTAATAATTTGAATATATGAACAGCTTGAGCCTTATTTGAAGGTAATGATAAATCGGATATATAAATAATTTTTTTTAACAAAATATCAAAATAAATTTAAATATTTCTTATTAGTTTTTTTTATTTTTAAAATCTTATTTTTAAATAAATCATGATTTACGAAATTTAATATTAATTCATAATCATCAATATTAAAGTTGTGCAGTACTTTTATATTTTTAATATTTTTTTTTGTTAAAAATGGATCGCAAGCTTCAAGATATTTAATCTTTTTTTTTAATAATCTATACAATTTAAGAGCAAAAGAATTTCTAATGTCAGATACATTTTTTTTGTAGGTAAGACCTAAAACTAAAATCCTAGACTTTTTTATGTTCAATTTTAAATTTTTGATATCCTTTATAATTTTATTATACATATATAGATACATTGAGTTATTAATTTTTCTTCCTGACAAGATCACTTCTGTTTTAATACCTTTTTTTTCAGCAAAATTTGAGAAGTAATAAGGGTCAACTGGTAGACAATGTCCACCAACTAAGCCTGGATCAAATTTTAAAAAATTCCACTTAGTGGAAGCTAATTTGATTACATTTGAAAAATTTATTTTTGAATTTACGCATACTTTATAAACTTCATTCATCAATCCAATATTTAAATCTCTTTGAATATTTTCAATAAC
>MDSW01046496.1_pt1 | contig 12341 bp, 13 predicted proteins | sample 811171 | NCBI WGS metagenome assembly MDSW01 (sample SAMN05326641, study PRJNA326480) | marine metagenome | isolation source: seawater | place: Atlantic Ocean: North West | collected 2012
CATCTTCCGCTGGGCTACATCCAGCATGGTATTATAAGTCTGATGTTCATCATCAAAACTTTCTAAAACCAACTCAACTTCCTGTGCTCTTGAATCGCTCAGCCCCACCATTTCCCGTAATAGACGTCCCCTCAACTCCACTATCTTTTGAGCCACCAACTGAGAGTGTCGATGCGGGGGACTGGAGTCGGCCGAGCGAGCCAAAGAGTCGGTGACAGGGATAAACCCAAAAATCACCAAGATGACGAATACTACTGGTCTCATGGTCTACTGCTCTCATCTAAAAGGGCCTGAAAAGAATCTTCCAGTAAATCTTCATCGATCTGATTGGCTCCATGCAACAAGTCAAATCCGACTGTCGCAATATCAGAATCCCAATCGGCAGGCTCACCCCAAGAGTCAGCAACCACAAGAACACTGTTTCCTGAGACAGAACCAACAGGTTCGGAGGGCCAAGGCGCAGAAGATTCGCCAGACGGATCATAAGACAACACAAATAGTCCTAAAACGAGACATGTCGTTGCGCCTAACTGCCGAAATAGAGGGCTAAGCCATGGCGATACTTCTTTTGGAATTGCAGCAGAGAAACGTGCAAGGCGGTTCAATCGGTCCGAGCCTGCATCCACAGCAGTCGAATCAAATAATTCTTGCAGCTCATATTCCAAAGCAGCGCTGTATGGCTTCTCTTCCGATTCCATCGTCATCACACCATTGTTACTTCTTTTTTCATCAACTCTTTAATTTGCTTCAAACCCATATGAACCAAAACGCGAGCCGAGCCTTCACTGATGCCTTGGGCATCGGCAATCTCTCGATAGCTCAGTCCGGCGTCCAATCGCAGCAGGACCACTTCCCGCCTTTTCGCAGGCATTTTCAGCAGCGCATGCCTTACAATGGTCGCAGTCTGCGCGCCTACAAGTGACTCTTCGGGGCCAAACAAATTCCAGGCGGGCCGGCTTTTGCCTTCACGTACACGCCTTCGCGATTCAGACCGCAAGAGAGTCTTGGCCCGACGAACGGCAACCGCAGCCAAAAACGACTTAAAGGGTGCTTCTGGTCGGTATTGCCCAAGACGTTCATAGGCCAGCGTTAAGGTTTCCTGTACCGCATCCTCAGCCAATTCATTTTGACCGCAGGCCCGATAAGCGATTCGGTGCAACATCTCTAAATGAGGTTCAACCAGCTGCCGAAACGAATTGCCACAGCCACATTGTGCTCGCTCTACCAGGGAGCGGTCGAACGATTGAGTGACCGCCGGCAGGGCCAACGGATTTGTCATGTCTGCTGTGATTTCCATCGTTTCTTCTTCCATGTCACCGAGGGGGGAAATGTTAAAAAATAAGGGGAGTAGCCCGTATTTTCTAAACCGGCCCCCGGCCAAGAAGTTACGATGAGTTGTTGAATTAACTGGAAACTTGAACGATTTCCCGACTTGGGTACCACATCCCGGTGAGGGCACCGCCATAGACACAGCCAGAATCCAGGCCGACACTACGTTTTTTAACGGTTAATCCCTGCCTGGCCCAATGGCCATAGATCACCAAATCAGAACCACGGTAGTAACGGTGCCAAGGCTTATATCCATCCGGATAAATGGTGCTGCCTGGATCCCACTTAGGGGGCTTTTTGCCGTGGGCATCACAAAGTCGAACGGTCATCAGATACATCGGATCCGTCTCTTCGACTGGCAACCGAGGATGCAGGCCTCCATGAACAGCGAGCCAGCCTGGACCCGTGACCCAAACCGGCCAACTTCGAATCCAATCCAAGTAATCTGCACCCTGGCCGTGTCTGGTCAGCTCCTGGAAAACTGTTTGTTCTAACAACCACTTAGGAGGGTTTCGTTCATCTAGCCCGCGTATTAGCGCCATTTCGTGATTGCCGAGGATGGGCTCGGCGCCACAGGAGCGCAACAGCTTAAGAGTCCGAATATTATGAAGGCCACGATTGACCGTATCGCCCACGGGCAGCAAATGATGGCGGTCCGGGTTAAAGCGTGCAGCCTTCAGAAGGCGCTCAAGCGCAGGCCCACAGCCCTGTATATCGCCGACAAATAGGGTTGAATCTGCGGCTTCCTGCCTCCTCATCACACCCGCTCCTTTTGAAATTCCACAGCATTCCTCGTAACTTTGGTAGCATCAGAACGGCTCGAGGGTCCAATTTGGGCCTATTTCATTCTATGCGGAACTTTTGAGCTGCACAGTAAATGATTACAAAAATGCTCGGTTTTTTGCCCCCAAGTGTAAATAACTATTGCACGATCGCGCAATGTGACCTTACAAGAGTTCGGTGTGTTTCGACCGGGGCGCGGTTCATGACTCAGTGCATCGAATCGTAGCGTCATAACACAACTCAGTGGCTTCCAAATTGTCCATAAAAGTGACGGAAGCTACAAATGCTGGATGCATAAGTGTCCGGCAATGCTCAAGGTTTCCCCAAGCCCAGCAGGAACTTAACGCAACCAGGAAACATCTATCTATGAGTAGCGCACAAATGATCAGTTCAGAAGAAACCAACACCCTGACCAAAGAAGAAATCAAGAAGAACCAAGAGGACTTCATGCGGGCAGACGGTAAAATGGATCGCTATATCATTGAGGGCATGCTGGCAGATCCAGATGCACTTATTGCCGAACTTGGCCGCAAAGGCATCAAGCAAGCGATGGTTCTTCAAAGAGCTGCTGACTGTGGTATCTCAGAATCTATCTTACGTCAGATGAAGCGCGTTGCTGCTGACCTAGCTGGCGATAAGGCTACCAAAAGCCGCCTTTCTACCGGTGTTCGCGCAAGGCAGTGCCTGTCATGCGACCGAGTATTTCTATCGACCGGCCCTGGTAACCGTCTCTGCAGCCGATGTCGTGGTGGCGACGCGGGCCTCGCTCAGCTTTAAGAGCGTTCTTTAGGGAGCCCATATTAGGCTCCCATCTTAGATTCCAAATCTATCAATCGAGTATCACTCCACCAGCGCGGCGAGTAATCGCAACGACCGCTGAACGGGGTGGTGTGTCCTCTTTAAAATCGGGCCACCGGCAATCGGGCTTATCAAAAGTTGTGCTCCTGGCGGACCCTGGATGTTGAACAGCTACAAAAAGAGTCTCTTCATCTGCCGCAAAGCACGGTCCACTAAGTTCCGCACCTTTTGGCACTGCTATAAACCGCTTCAACAAAGCGCGCCGGTCACCTTCGGTATCACAAAACCAGAGGCCATCAGCCATCGATAAACTGGACTCGGCCCCATCGGATGAGATCCACAGCCGACCTTTTTTATCAAAGACAGCATTGTCTGGATTGGACAAAATATCATTCGGATTCGTATCAGGGTGAAAACGAGCACCATGTTCAGGATGCGCAGGATTGCCTCCAAGAAGAAATAAATCCCAGCGAAACTCATCGGCAATATGGCTCACATCGCCAGAAGGCCCTGGAGGAATCATTTCCAGTACCTGCCCGTGGTAATTCACTGCTCGTGAATTGACTCCATCAACACGCTTACCGCGTTTTTTGTTTTTGGTTAGCATGGCGTAAATACGCCCAGTCACCGGACTCACCTCAACATCCTCAGGCCTGTCCATCGGTGTTCCCCCCAGCAAATCGGCGGCGCGGCGCGCTTCCAAGAGCACATCCGCTTGCGAATGAAAGCCATTTTCCGGGGTTAAGCCATTCTCACCAAATGACAGGGGCAACCAACGCATACGCCCATCTGCTTCGCAGCGAGCAACGCTCAACACGCCGCGATCAAGAATATTGCGATTGGCCTCTGGAGAATCCGGGTCATACCGCTCATCGGAAACCCACCGATAGATGTACTCAAAGTATGCATCGTCACCCGAGTAAACCACCACGCGACCGCTTTTATCCACGACCACCTGGGCCGCTTCCCGTAGAAACCGTCCTAAGGAGGTTCGCTTGACGGGGCGACTATTGGGTGCTTTGGGATCAATCTCCACCACCCAACCAAATCGGTTCGGCTCGTTGACGTGATCCGCAACCCGAAACCTTTCGTGAAATCGATAATAGGGATAGCGAGCTGGCCTCGTGATTCCGTAGCGTTCGTGGTTGACGCTCTCCCGCCCCTGGGGCGCTGGACCATCAAAATAATAATTTATATTTTCCTCGCAAATGAGAACGGTGCCCCAAGGGGTCACCCCGCCGGCACAATTGGCCAGCGTTCCAATCACCCGCGTACCGGTTGGGTCATCGCGCGTTTGCATTCGGGGATGTCCCGCCACCGGGCCCGAGATATCAATTTCCGTTTCCAATAAACTGATACGCCGGTTCAATGGCCCCTGTACCACCTTCCACTGGCTACCCTCTTTGCGAATCTCAACGATGCTATGGCCAATGGCCGCCATCTCAACCCCGCACTGATTCTCATCCACCCCATTTCGGGCTGCAGCACGGTCGGTAAAGCCGGGAAACATCATGGAACCATTGGCATACTCATGATTGCAACAAAGCAAAGCGTGCTTTCCGCCTTCTGGTCCTTCAGCCAGCGGAATATATGCAATGAAATCAGCACACGTGCCAAATTGGCCCAGTTGGTCTTCCACCCTTTGCTGCCCCGGTGAAAACGGCACCGCCCCATCTAAGATGGGGTCGCCCCAAGCCAGGAGTACCTGCGAATCGTACCCGTCTGGCACAGAAAATTCGTGAGAAATAGCGTTGGAAACAGAGCCCGGCAAACCCGGCAAAGGAGCAACTTGGGCGGTTGAACCAGTATTGCCCGAACCAAGTGAACTACATCCCAAAGGTCCCAGCAACGGAATTGCCCCCGCTGCAAATGCTGTTTTCTTTAAGAAATCTCGTCGAGACCAACGTTTTTCAATGAGTTGACTGAGGTCTTCGGGCCGACCTTTTTGATACTGCATGTGAACCCCTTTGACAGCTTGCCTTTACCCATAGCACAGCGCCGTAGCCATGCCTGCCCTGCTCCGTGAAAAGATTGGTGACAAATTGACGTCGAAAGCACGATCCTTGGTCGAGATCAAAAGCCTTAAATCTGTCTTAGAGAAGGCTAAGAGCCCCAATTCCAGGCCCCTATCTCGTCACCCCTCTATGATAGCTGGTTGCCTTAAGGAGAAATTCTTGGCTGTAACGGGATTCTTAAATACCACCAACCCAGTGGCGGAACTGGTGGCCGAACTCAACCCAGGCTTCGAGCAGCGTCACAAGCTGGATCGACGCAATGTTGGTGTTCTCTTGGGAGATTTAACGGAAGTCTATGATTCTATGCGCCTTTCCACGGCCCTAGAAGACCTCCACAAACTTCCCACGGGAGAGTTTGAACCCACTGCAGCTGCTGAACTCAAAGAACTCTTTCTCCAGGGGCGTCGCACTATTTCCAGGCACCTCTCTCAATGTGCCCGTCCTCCAACCCGTCGTAAACGTCTCCCGGCCCCGCTTCCCCATCCGGAGCGCTATGCCCACTACCTCTTCGAGAATGGGCTGATGGTGGAACAATTTTCCGATGCCAAACGAGCGCGCATTGCCTTTGAGCCTTGGGGTCGCTTCTACCAAACACGGAATCAGGAAATGAAGGAAAAGGTCGACTTGCTGCGCACAGACTTCTCGCGCCAGCTACAGCGCCTGGGACCGCGTGGCATCCAGCTCGATTACCTCGACCAGACTTTGTACGGATGTATCGAAACACGCAGTGAATCTTATCTGGCAAGGCTCTCACCTCACTTGGAAGCAGAATTCAAGCAAGTATTCCTCGACGCCCGCGAAGAGCTGCCGCCGGACCCAACAGTATCCGATGTGGAAGCTTGGTTTGTTCCGGGCGGCTGGCCAGAGGGCTTTGTTGAATCCATCATGCGCTACTTGCGCACCATCTTACATTTTAGATTGCAGCCTCTACAGGCGCTCGTCGAAGCAGCCTGTAACCTGCCACAGAATCGAACCTAAACGAGGGCACCACTTGCCTCGGGACCATGGAAGGCCTGAACAATCATGTTTCAAACTCGTCTTATTCTTACCGCTCTTATCGGTGCCAGTATCATTGGCAGGATGGCCTATCTCTACGCCGGCAATGATTCGGTTGCCCTTGGCGTAACTCTACTCATCGGCGTTGGGTTCGGGCTTGGCTTGCTTGAGATGCGCCGCTTCATGGCTCAACTCGGTAGCTGGCGTGGTACCTGTCATACACTTGAGCAAAGTGAAGACGATGCGCAATCGACATTGGACAAAGCGCCTGCATCGGTCGGGCATTACCTAAAGGTTCGTCTAAACGGCCAATACGCCACGCTGCCTCAACTCACCTTAACGCCCTTCCTGGTTGGCCTCATGGTTATGCTGGGACTTTTGGGAACGTTCCTCGGTTTGGTTGAAACACTCCAGGGTGCACGTGATGCCCTGACCGGAAGCACAGAACTAGAAACAGTTCGCATGGGACTGGCTGCCCCTATTCAAGGACTCAGCCGAGCATTCGGTACTTCAGTTGCAGGTGTCGCCGCATCCGCTCTTTTGGGATTTCTTCTCGTTTCGGTTCGCCGTGAAACCAGCTCTCTTCAACAAGATCTGGACCATCTGCTGGCAGGCCCACTTACGTCCCTTAGCCTGGTAGGGCGCCAAACTCTTGCTTTGAACCTTCTAACCCAGCACGTGGAGAACCTTCCAACCACCACGCAAGCTTTGGGCGAAGTTGGTGCAAACCTCAACGCTATGGGAACCACCCTGCAAACCATGCAGGCGAAAAGTGCTGCTGAAACTTCAACTCTTCTGAAACAAACGGCGTTAGAAGTAAAAGAAGCTATGAGCCAAGGTGTGGGACAAGCCATCACAGAGGCTGCTCAGACCCTTGAGCCGGTCCTCGGTCAAGCTTTAGAGCACGCTAAAAACCAAGCGCAAAGTCAGTTTGAACAATGGAATAGCATTTTGAAACAGGATGAAAAGCATCGTTCAGAAGCGCTTGTTGCTCACCTCGATAAGTCCATGCAAACACAGCTTCACGGCTTTAAAGATACCATGCAAGAAATGCTGAACGAAGCGCAGCAAAGCACGCAAACGGGAACCGAAGCGGTCAATATGCTTCTAGAATCCACACGTTCGACCATGGAAAAATTTTCAGGGGAGTCGCGTCACCAATTCGTCATGCTTGAAGAGCAGTTGGGCAACCTTCGGGCAGCCATTGCTCATGCGGATGTCGAAACAGTTTCGCACCTCGATAGCCAAATCGGCACCATTACAAGTGCAATCACCACCGCCTTCAATCAGCTGGACGAAGGTCAAAAGACTCGGACTCAAGAGCTCTTTGGAGAGCTTGGACGCCTTGATGCAGTGGTTCAGGAACACCTGCAAATTCTTGGTGCCGGCCTTGAAGCTCCATTGACCAAAGTTATCGAAACGGCAGCAGAAGCCCCTAAGTCAGTTTCGCATATGCTTGAAACGCTGGACACGCGGCTTGAGGAGCGGCTCAACCGTGAAAACCAACTCCTTCAAGACCGCCAAGGCTTGATGGATGCCATGCGGCTTGCAACAGAAGCTGTACACGATTCGGCGAAGCAACAAGGCGCAACGCTTGAGGGGCTCGTATCAAACTGCGACAATCAGATGAGCGGTATGCGCGAAAAAGCCAACGAAGAGCTTATGAAGGCGCGTGAGCAACTCGAGCAGTCAGCATCCATGATTGCCACCGGTGGCGTTGAGATGACAGCCGTAGCATCAATGTTTACAGGTGCAGTAGAGGACTACCGCAAGTCCAATGACACACTCATGGAAGGACTCCAGAGCATTCAGGAAGCACTTAACCACTCTGGTGAGCGCAGCAACGACCAGCTGTCCATGTATGTAGAGCAGGCTCGAGAAATCATCGACCAATCAATTCTGTCTCAAAAAGAGATGTTCGACGCTCTACGTGAAATGCGCCCCGCCAACAATAAGGTGGAGCTGCCCTCATGATGCATCAGAATCCACAAGATGATTCGCCACCCGTTTGGGCCATTTTTGGCGATTTAATGGCCGGCATGGTTGGTGTTTTCGTCATGCTCCTGATTTGGACGCTGAGCTTCCAAGTTGATCTAGCCGCTTCACTTCAAACCGAGGTGCAAAAGCGCGAGCAGGAGCAAACTCGACGTGAACAGCTTGAATATGCACTGGCCGCGCCTTTGGCAGAAGGTAGAATCACCCTTGTGGATGGACGCATTGGCATCAGCGGTAACATCTTATTCGCTCTTAATTCAAAAGAGCTCTCCGAAGAAGGTACAACCCTCATTGGTGACTTGTCGGCGCCTCTTAAAAGTTGGCTCAACGAGCATGACCAACTGCTGATGGTCAGTGGCTTCACCGATGATTTGGCGATTCATGATGATAACTATCAGTTCGATGACAACTGGGATCTATCGGCTCAACGGGCACTGGAAGTCACCCGTACACTGGTAACCGGCGGTATTCAGGCCAATCAAGTGTTTGCTGCAGCATTTGGTGAGCACCACCCCATCACCCCCAACCTCGACCAAACAACACGCTCTAAAAATCGACGCGTAGAAATAGCTCCCGTTCCTCGAGCAAGCCGCACCCCTAAGGAGCAGCCTTAATGAGTACCAGTACCCACGAAAGGCTTAAAGCACGACTGGAACTGATGAAAAGTGCCAATGCGCATGGCTTTGATGCACCTTCATTTCTGTATATTGAAACGCTGGTTGAGCGCTCCAAAGACCTGCCTCATGGTGCACGTATCGAACTAGAAGAACTGGCGCGTTTTCGCCTCTCCGAATATCAAACACAGTTCAACGAAGCCCGCGCTGATGTGGAATCACTCCTCGAAGATCTCGACCTGACCGATGAGGACCGAGTCGTCGTGAAGGAGCACTTTCAGCGGTGCGACTTTAAAGGCCTTAACCGCTACATCACACGGCGGATGCGCGACACCCGTACCGTTTTCCAACGCAACAAACCACGTACCGATTTACTCTCAACTTTTGGCAGTGCAGAAGAACTGGCTCAACTGGACCTCCTGGCAGAACTAGAATCCGGTACTGATGAGAGCGACGATACGACGACTAAGGCAAGCCGGGCTCGCCATCGATCCCCGCTTCGATTTCTTCGCGAGCATGCTGCTGCCGAAAAGAATCGACTGGCCGTCGGCACCGCACGAAAGAAAAAGCCTGAAGTGGCTGGCCCTCTCAACTCACAAACGCTGGCGACCCAGCTTCTTGAGGAACTTGAGACTTTGTCGCCTATCTATCTCAAGCGCGTGGTCTCGCATCTCGAAATCATCCGGCTGCTGAACCAAGTACCCAAGCCTAAAAGACGCCGCTCCGCTCCATCAAAATCTGCTTGATTCTCAAGACGTCCATAAAACCCAAATTCATCGAATCACCATGCTTGCAGTGGACTCAAGAATCAGGGAACCTGAGGTTAAACCTGAATGAGATGGGCAGTGACAGATGAAGTTTAAAGAGCATTTTCACACCGAAGAACTCGAAAACATCACGGAAGAAATCGTCTTTGAACAGCTGCACCTCATGGTTCAAGCCGGCGACGAGAAAATCCCAGAGAGCGAAGGCTGTCTTCAGGATATTGCAGCCATCGCCCTAAACCGGCTTCCACCTAAATACGCCGTTTGCTTTATCGACAAGGTAAACCCGCGAACTGAGCGGCTTGAACAACTTATTGAACTGGAAAAGAATGCTCGCAAAGAACTAAGGCGAGCCATTGAAATCGTCCGGAACAACCCCCATCATCGCTAAATTCAATCTCTTTGTAGCCATTTAGGCAAAAAGAAGGGCGACCGAAGTCGCCCAACTTAGATTGTCCTGACGGGACGGATCTACTCTGCAAATGCTACTTCTGGAGCATCGTCCAAAATCAACATCGTCTTCTCGAACTCAATACCTTTGATGCCTGCTTCATCAACCGGCGGGAAGGAAAAGATTCCACCCACTCGATTACCAAATGGTGTGAACAAGCCTTCGACTTTGCCAGCACGCTGACCGTCTTCTCCAATGAGGTATGCGCTCTTCGTTTCAACTTGGAGGTCTGGAACACTTGGGGCACCAATCGGGTATCCCCAGCTAACTTCACCATCAAGGCCTACAATCACGGACATCCAGGCTTCTGAACCGCGCTGGCTATCTTCCATAACCTCTTCAGCATTTACCATGTACGACATGTTGTTTACGTTGGTCATGCGGGTGTAGAGGCCGTTGTAAGTGTAAGCACTGATCCAGATCGGCGAGCAGTAGCTCATCATGTCTTTGTGAGCGTTTGGCTGTAGTAAGTTGGTGTTTCTCATATCAAAACCCCACTGATCCAAGTTCGCATTGTTGTTGGGATAACCATTGTCCGAAGACTGTCCACCCAATCCACAAGGTGCGTGCTCACGACCATGGGCATGGCCTACTTCGTGAACCATCGTGTTCGCAGCTTCAACGCCAGAATAGCCAAGACCGATACTTGTTCGCATGGAAGCGTACCGATAATCCGTGACCAAAGCACTCATACCTGCCACACATCCTCGGTTGCAGTAGTTGTAGTAACTGCTGGCTGGCGTAAACACACCGTAATAGTAGGTCTGGTCGTCAGCATTATCCTGGTAACGTAGGTTTTGAATACCGCTTAATAAGTCAGTCCAGCCCTGGCCGTATGCGCTTACTTCGTTCGGCCAGCTCACCGCTGCACGAACCGTCAAATCGATAGTGCTCGCAGGATAAAGGGCCTGGAACATATCGTAATAAATTTCAATCTGAGACGCGCTTGTATCCGGTTCACGACCCGAGCCATCTGCACCGTACGCAACAGGCACAACTACAACTTTGAGAGTTTGTGGGTTTTGCTCAGCCACGCGTGTCTTGCCTTCCACAGGCCATCGAGCGTTCTCGTGAGGCGCACCAAAATCAGCTGATGCACTGGCTTCATAAAGCTCAACCGAGTAGTTCAAGCTTCCTGAAAGCACACCAGCGTCGAGCATAAAGTTAAATGTACTGCCACCTGCACTGTCGCTGGAAGAACCCGTGACCTGCATGGAAATTTCTTCATCGGGAATATCCATTCCGGCCGTCTGGAGAGACAACCGAGCGACGATTGTTCGCGATTGAAAATTAGAATCGGGGGAAACGTAAACGCGGAGGATAGCGTCTTTTCCAGCCACAACTGGAGCTGCTCGGTTCAAGACTTCGCGCTGATCTTCCATGATAGCAACGTTAACAGTCTGCATCACCGTAACTTTCGAAATACTCAAGCCGCTCGCAATCGGAGCCACGTCTGAAATCGGTGTGGCTGGTTCAGACGATGAATCATCTGAGCCTCCAGAACTTTGATTTGAACCATCTACTAGGTCAGCCTCACCGCACGCGGCCAAACCGAAAACTAAACCCAAAAGAGAGAAACCAAAAACCAGACTACGGCGCATTCTTACCTCCATCATGTGAGTGAAATACCTTACCAGCCAGATCAGATCTGCCAAGGGAACAACCGGTTCGTTCTCACGAACCTACAGCAACTTCTGGTGTAGGCTCATGTAGGCAAAGTACATTTCAATGATTCATCGACTTAAGAAGGGACTTCGACCATGAATTTTCAATCCAAAAGATGCTAATTCAATTGAAAGGTAAAATAATCACCCAATGATTATAAAGGTAGACATTACTAGGAGATAGAGGAAACAAAGCGCAGAAAGCACCATATCAAGCTGTTTACTGCCGAATTTAATAAACGGCTCAAGTTCATAGTATTCTAAACACTGACTATACGATCTTAATTGTACTTGAATCGGAATTAATCGCTAACCAAACTACTTCCGTGGGCCAAAAACGTTTAACCGTGAGGACAACTGATGAACGATGCTCTTTTTAGTCTGCAAGCCAAAACAATTCGAGGCGAGTCAACTACGTTGGAGCCTTACAAAGGCAAGGCACTGCTCATCGTTAATACCGCCAGCCACTGCGGATTTACCCCTCAATACGCCGGTCTAGAAAAGCTCCATCAAAAGTTCTCCGGTGCCGGACTGGCGGTACTGGGGTTTCCTTGCAACCAGTTCGGGAAACAAGAGAGCGGAAGTCATGGCGAAATTGAAGAGTTTTGCCAAGTGAATTACGGGGTTACGTTTCCAATTTTTGAAAAAATCGATGTCAATGGCGGCAATACTCACCCCATCTTCAAGTGGCTGAAAAAACAAGCCCCTGGTTTTCTCGGCACCAAAGCCATTAAATGGAACTTTACTAAATTTCTCGTCTCGCCAGATTTAGGAGAAGTTATTCGGTACGGTTCGAAGGTTCCACCCTCAAAAATATCGGAAAAGATTGAGGACTTTATAAGTAACTTATAGGTTGAACCCTAATCCCGACTCAAAGGGATTAACATTGGTCACAAAAGCGGCAATATACAGTGAGTGGACTGTCCATACGA
>MDSW01120292.1_pt1 | contig 12341 bp, 12 predicted proteins | sample 811171 | NCBI WGS metagenome assembly MDSW01 (sample SAMN05326641, study PRJNA326480) | marine metagenome | isolation source: seawater | place: Atlantic Ocean: North West | collected 2012
CTATATGAAGTTTCCTAGTTTAGATCGTCCAGATTTATTATACCCTAATCAAGATTTATTAGCAATTCCTGGGTTGCCTTTAAGCTCAAATATTTTAGAAGAAATTAGCAAGAAGGATCATATGATGTTTACACCCTATCATTCTTTTGGATATTTAATAAAATTTTTAAGAGAAGCTGCATTGGATCCCAAGGTTAAAACAATTAAAATAACAATATACAGACTTTCAAAATCATCTCAAGTCATTAGTTCTCTTATTAATGCTGCAAAAAATGGAAAAAAAGTTTTTGTTCAAATTGAATTACAAGCGAGATTTGATGAAAAAAATAATATTGAGTCAGCTACACAACTTGAAGCTGCTGGAGTTCAAATTACTTTTGGTATACAAGGGCTTAAGGTTCATTCTAAAATCTGTGTAATTGAAAGGGAGGAAGATAAAAAAATTAAAAGATATGGTTTTATTAGTACTGGTAATTTTAATGAAATAACTGCAAAGTTATATACTGATTATACTTTATTTACTAGTGATCAAAAAATATTAAAAGAGGTAAATAAAGTTTTTAATTTTATAGAAGTAAGCTATAAATTAAAAAAGTATAATCATTTAATTGTCTCTCCTCACTATACTTTCAACTCTATAAATAAACTTATTGACAACGAAATATTTCTTCACAAAGAAGGAAAAAAAAGTGGAATTAAGATGAAACTTAATAATATATCTGATTATAAAATAATTGATAAACTTTATAGTGCAAGTCAGCATGGTGTAAAGATTCAAATGATAGTTAGAGGGGTTTGTTGCATTATACCTGGAATTAAGGGTTTTAGTGAAAACATAGAGGTTATAAGTATAGTAGATAGATTCTTGGAGCATCCACGTGTAATGATTTTTGAAAATAATTCTGACCCAAAAGTGTTTATATCATCTGCAGATTTAATGACTCGAAATATTTTTCAAAGAGTTGAGGTAGGTTGTCCCATATATGATAAAGAGATTAAAAAACAAATTTTGGATATATTCTCAATTGCATGGAATGATAACGTAAAGTCTAGAAAAGTAAATCTCAATAGAGATATAAAAATTACTAATAAATCAACAGGAAATAAAATTCGATCTCAATGGGAAACATATAATTATTTTAAATCATTAGTTAAATCAAATGAACATTGAAAAGTATGCAGCAATTGATATAGGTTCTAATGCTATAAGAATTCTTATAGCCAATGTTTTAGAGGGCAATCATGAAAATATTTTTTTCTCAAAAAACGCATTGGTGAGAATGCCAATTAGACTTGGACAGGATACATTTATTTCTGGAACTATTTCAAAAAAAAATATAAAAAAAATGGTGAGTGCATTTATGGCATTCAAATTAATCATGAAAATTCATAAAGTTGTTCATTTTAAAGTTTATGCTACATCTGCATTAAGAGAAGCTAGAAATAGATTAGATGTTATAAATTTTATTAGAGATAAAACTGGAATTCTAATAGAGATAATTGATGGAAAAAAAGAAGCAAGATTAATTTCATCCACTAATTTATTTAAAGGAATTGATAAAAGATCAAATCTTTTATGTATCGATGTGGGAGGAGGAAGCACAGAGTTTTCAATTATCCAAAATGGGAAAAGAGTTTTACAAAAATCATTTAAAATTGGGACTTTAAGAATCATAAATGATATGGTTTCAAAATCACTTTGGAATGAATTAAAAAAATGGATAGAAAAAACTTCTAAAAATTTCGATAAATTATCAATACTTGGAACAGGTGGTAACATTAATAAAATTCATAAAATTGCTGCTATAAATGATGGTATGCCGATTAGTTTAGAAGTTTTAGAGTTGCTTTATAAAAAAATGTCTTCCTTGTCGTATGATCAAAGAATCGTTGAATATCAAATGAATCCTGATAGAGCTGATGTAATTCTTCCTGCATTTAAAATATATCTTAATTCTATGAGATGGAGCAAAATCTCTAAAATTTTTGTTCCAAAAAAAGGTTTATGCGATGGAATGATAGAAGAACTTTATCATTCGATAAAAAAATTATAAGTTTAAGTCAAAAGTTTTTTTAAGAATTTGAATAGCAGGATTAATTGATTTCATTTTTTTAAACTTTTCTTCTGGTGTATATATAAAGCTGGAATTATTTTTTTTAATAATATTTATAATAAATTTTATTTTATGATTATTGAGTTTATTTTTTAGAAATACTAGAATTGAATCAATTTCATTTGTTAGTTCAACTTTATTTATAGAGTTAACAACATTAAATTCTATAGTATTTTGATCAACTAATTTTGGTTTATCCATTTTTAGTATTGCTAATAAATTTTGATTTCCATTAGATTTTAATTTTTTTAGATATTCTTCCCAGTGAATCATTAAATCATCAGTGTTAAATTTATTTTCCAGGAGTTTAGTACTAATTTTTTCATTTGATTTAGTTTTTAAATCTTTTTTTAACTTAATACTTTTTAAAGAAAAACCTGATACTGATGATGATTTTATATCACTAATTTTATCCTTGAATTCATTATCATTAATATTAAGGTCTGTTTTAGAAGCTTCTTTTAAATTAGTATTGTTTTTTGGAGCACTAAGCTCTTTATTTAATGAATTCTTAAAAAAAGTACTGCTAATTATAAATTTTTTTTTTCTCCATTGAAATGGAGTGAAGCTAACTGCATTAAACAGAGTTCTAAATTAAGTCTTTTGTTTAGAGAAATTTTATTATTTGATTCACCTTCTTTTAATATTCTGAGCATGCCTATCAGAGAGTCCAGAGTAAATTCTTTAGATTGCTCAAGATACTGTTTTTGTAATTTTTCTCCAACTTCTAATAAATTTATGGTACTTGAATCTTTTGATAATATTAACATTCTTATATGATTTGACAAGCCATTAATTAAGCTTAAGGGATCATACCCTTGATCTATAATTCTGTCAGATTCTAAAAGCAATTTTGGAATGTTTTTATTTTTGATTAGATCTGAAATTTTTAAAAAAGTGTTTTGATCCAATACATTCAAAATTTTTGAAACTTCTGATAAATTTATTTTTCCTAAAGTAAAATTGATCATCCTATCGAAGATTGATAAGGCATCTCTTAAAGAACCATCAGCTTTTTGAGCAATTAACATTAAAGCATCTTCTTCATAAGTTATCTTTTTTTTAATACTTATTTTAATTAAAAATTCTTTTATTTTAATTGAAGAGATCCTTTTAAAATCAAAGATTTGACATCTTGAAAGTATTGTTGGAATTAATTTATTTTTTTCAGTTGTTGCTAGGACAAAAATTACATAATTTGGTGGCTCTTCAAGAGTCTTTAAAAATGCATTAAATGCTGCTAATGACAACATGTGTGCTTCATCAATTATGTAAACTTTGTATTTTCCTGTTTGAGGAGGAATTCGAATTTGTTCGTTTATATTCCTTATGTCTTCAACAGAATTATTAGAGGCGGCATCAAGCTCAAAAATGTTGTAAGAAAAACTTTCGTTTTCATCTGAAATATTTTCTTTTTTATTAATTGTTTTTGCTAGAATTCTAGCGCATGTAGTTTTTCCGACCCCCCTTGGACCACAAAATAATAGGGCTTGAGGGAGTTGGTTTGTATCTATTGCATTTTGAAGGGTAGAGGTAATTAATTCTTGACCAATTACATCATTGAATGATTTAGGGCGGTATTTTAGAGCTGAAATTTTAAATGAATCCATAATTTATTCAATATCCAAATATATAAATTGCATCAATCTTCGGTTTAATTTTAAATATTAATTATCAACAATATGTACATTTGTAATAAAGCAGGCTGTCTTATCGCTGTATTAATTTTACAATAGAGAGGAAAGTCCGGACACCATAGAGCAGTATAACGGGTAACGCCCGTCCTTTTATTTTTTAAAAGCGGACCAGTGCAACAGAAAGCAAGTACAGTTAGGCTGTAGTGAAATCGGTAAACTCTATACGGTGAAACGCCAAGTAAATCTGCAATTAAGGGTAGCTCGCCCAATGTAGAAGGGTAGGCGGATTGAATTGAGTAGTAATACTCAATCTAGATAAATGATAGGACAAGACAGAATCCGGCTTATAGGCCTGCTTTATTTTTTAAAAAAAGAAAAAGAATTACTTCCATATTTTCTTCTTTCAATGAATCCATTTATGATGTCTAATTTTAATTTTGATGAATGCTCAACAATGACTATGCCTTTTTGACTTAGATTAATTTCTAATAACTTTAAAATAATAATTTGATAATCACTAATTTCATATGAATAAGGAGGGTCTAAAAATATAATATTGAACTTAGATGTATTTTTTTTTAAAAAAAACGATACGGAGCTTTTAAAAGTAATTATATTAAAGTCGTTTTCAACTGATGTTTTATTTATAAAATCAATGCTTTTCTTATCTTGATCAACTGAAATAATTGATTTTACACCCCTAGATGCAAATTCATAACTTATGCTTCCAGTTCCAGAAAATAAATCTAAAACAGAAATTTTAGACCATTCATACAGGTTGTTTAAAATATTAAAGAGCGCCTCTTTAGATTTATCTGTAGTTGGTCTAGCAGATATATTTTTTGGAGGAATTATTTTTCTTCCTTTATGAATGCCTGAAATAATGCGCATGAAGATCTAATAAGAATGGGGTTGAAGAATTATTCCCTTTAGGATGACTTTCTTCTTCTAAAATAAATTCAATTTTATCATGAAAAAGTTTAGAGCTGCTATAATATTCATTGTAATTTGAATATCTGCCCAAAAAACTTATAAAAAATTCGTTTTCTTTTAATTCATTTTTTTCAACAATAAAATATAGAAAATATAAAAAACTATCAGAACCACTATTTGGAAACCTGTTTGCTAAAATTAATTGATCAGAAAAAAATAAAAAAAAATCAAAAGAATCTTTTTGAATATTTACATATAATTTTTTGTCTGAGTTTTGTTTAGACTCGGAAATTAGATAGTTATATATTAAAGTTTGATAATGAAAAAATTTAGATTTATTTAGATATTTAGCTTTAACAGATTGTAATTTATTCGGCACTTTAAAAATGATAGAATTCAAGTGGTTACAAGATAAATTTGATTCAATTATATCTGATTCTTCCATTTTATCAAATTTGTCATAATAATCAGTGATAAAATTTTTATCAAACAATGCTTCGGGGATAAATAACCCAGCATTATTTGAAATAATTAGTTGAGAATCATTTTCAATATTATTTTTTAAAATCCAATTTTCTAGAGCTTTTCCTTTAGTTAGGCTAATTTGATTTAACTTAATTGAAGATAAGTTTTCAGAATCACAATAGGTAAAATTATCATTATTATCAAAAATGATAGAAGATTTATTAAATGAATTTATTTTAGTTTTTGGATGCATCAAAAATTGTTGGCCAATTCCCATTAGTGCTTACATTTGTCATTGAACCTAAAACAATTTCACTTCCATTAACTCCATCTACAGAAATAGTTTCGTTTTCTTGTTTTAATAGATCTTTATTTTGATCAAATAGAATAATGTTTTTTGAAACTTTCACTTCAAAAACTGGAACATTGTAATTAACACTTCCACTATTTTTGATAATAACATCTGCATCTATTGAGAATTCAGCATCTATCCCAGCAATCGGAATTTTAGACATATTATAGTAATCTTCATTATCGCTAAATAGAGAATCTTTTACGTTTACAGTTCCTAGTGTGTCAATTACTGTTATTTCTTTTAACATATCTATTCTGTATGTTCTATCATATTCCAAATATGATGAATCTCGTTTTTCTATTAAAGTAAATATTCCATTATCAATAAAATTAACTAAACTATCAAAATTATCTGAGTAAACTCCATTAACATCCTTATATGCAATTTGAGCTGTTCTGATTTCTTTTAGGCGATTTATTACCCTAGAATATCTTTGATCTCTTACCTCATTAAAATTAATTGGTCCCATTATAGAATTATATATTAAGTAACTTAATACGATTGAAATAATCCAAAGAAAGGCTTGAAGTGCTATTTTCATTTTTATTTATTTTTGACTAAAAACAAAACTACAATTTTTTTTTATTCATAAAAGAATTGCTTGTTAATTATAATATGTAGTTTTCATACATGAATTCTTCTGAAATCTGTTCAATCTTACTAAATAATTTTTCTTTAAAGCCAACTTTGAATCAAATTGAATGGTTTAGATCAATATCAAATTTTTTAGGTTCTAATGATAATGATAAAATTTTTTTATTGAAAGGATATGCAGGAACAGGAAAATCAACGCTTATAAGTCATTTGGTTAACCACCTAGATAAGTTTAATTATAATAGTGTTTTGATTGCTCCTACAGGAAGAGCTGCAAAGGTTATTTCCAGTTATTCAAAAAAAAAGGCTTTCACAATTCATAAACAGATATATTATCCTAAAAGTGAAAAAGGTAGAGGCGTGGAATTTATTTTAAAGTCTAATAAAATTAAAAAAACTCTTTTTATTGTTGATGAAGCTTCAATGATAAGTGACCATAGACATAATTCTAAACTTTTCGAAAATGGTTCACTTTTAAATGATTTGATTAATTACGTTTATAGTGGGAAATTTTGTTTTCTTGTTTTAGTTGGTGACACAGCGCAGTTGCCACCTATAAATTTTGAAATTAGTCCAGCTTTGAGTGAAAAGGAATTAAAAAATCATTATAATAAAACAGTATTTTCAATTACATTGACAGAAGTCGTTAGACAATTATCAAATTCTGGAATTCTATTTAATGCTTCTAATTTAAGGGATTTTATTTCTAAAAATGTTTTTAACAATTTTAGTTTTAAGATTAATAACTTTAATGACATTCATAAAATAAATGATGGTGAAGAGTTATTAGATACACTTGACTATTCATTGAATAAATTCGATATTGATGAAGTTGTTGTTATTGTAAGATCAAATAAGAGAGCTAATTTGTATAATCAAAATATTAGAAATAGAATTCTTTTTCGTGAATCCTCTCTTTCAATTGGAGACCAACTAATGGTTGTTAAGAACAATTATTTTTGGATAAAACCAGAATCACAAGCAGGTTTTATTGCAAATGGCGATATAATAATTGTTGAATCTATTATTAAAATTAATGAGTTTTATGGCTTTAAATTTGCTAAGATTGAAGCTAAATTAATAGATTACCCAGAAATGAATACTTTTGAAACTGTAATTTTAACTGATACGCTAACCTCAAATTTTTCTTCACTAACATTCGAAGAAAGCCAGTCTTTATATAAGTCTGTTCAAGATGATTATAAAGACGAAAAGTCATCATTTAAAAAATTTTTAAAAGTTAAAAACAACCCTTATTTTAATGCTCTACAAGTAAAATATTCGTATTCGATTACATGTCATAAATCTCAGGGTGGACAATGGGATAAGGTTTTTGTAGAATACCCATATCTTCCTGATGGACCAAATAAAGATTTTTTTAGGTGGCTTTATACAGCAATTACTAGAGCTAAAAAAGATTTATATTTAATTGGTTTTCCAAAAGAGTATTTTTAATTATTAAGGATATATTAAAATTTGCATCTTTGTATTTTAATTATTAATTGATGAAAGTTATAGCAGTAATTCCAGCTAGGTATGATGCAAAAAGATTTCCGGGTAAACTTTTAAAAATATTAGGAGGTAAAACTATTATTGAGCAAACATACCTTAAAGCATTATCAACTAATCTTTTTAACAATGTTTATGTAGTTACAGATGATGAAAGGATTTATTCAACAATTAAAAATATAGGTGGCAAGGCTATAATGAGTGAAGGAGAATTCAATACTGGAAGTGATAGAATCGCTTCATTCGTTAAGAATATGGACGTAGATATTGTAATAAATATTCAAGGAGATGAACCTTTTATGAATAAAAGTTCATTATCATCTTTAATAAATGTTTTAAAAAATGATAGAAAAAAAAATATCTCTGTAGCTTCTTTAATGACACCTATAATTAATCATAAAACAATAAATGATCCAAATGCAGTTAAAGTAATAGTTGATAAGGAAAATTTTGCAATTTATTTTTCTCGTTATGCATTACCATATCAAAGTGACAAACTTATAAAAAATAAATATTTTAGACATATTGGAGTTTATGCTTTTCGAAAACATGCTTTAATGGAGTTTTATAATCAAAAGGCAACTCCTTTGGAAAAATCCGAAAAAATTGAATGTTTAAGATATATTGAAAATTGTAAAAAAATCAAAATGATTTCTACTTCACTAGACTCCGTTTCTATTGATACTCCTGAGGATTTAGAATATGCAAAATCAATTTGGATTAAAAACAATGAATAAGATTTATAGATGGATTTATTTTAGAGTTTTAAAATGGAAATTAATTGGTGAGCTACCAAAAATTAATAAAATGGTATTACCAGTTGTCTCACACACACACTGGCATGATTTTTTGATGGGGATTTTAATTCGTAATGTAATTAATCAAGAAATAAATTTTATTGGAAAAAAAGAAATTTTTGGTCCTTTTACAGGTTGGTTTTTTAAAATGATGGGAGGTGCTTCAGTAGATAGAAATAGTAATTCTAATACAGTTGATAATATTGTTAAAATTTTTAAAGAAAAAAAAATTTTTAGATTAGCATTAGCTCCTGAAGGAACTAGGAAAAAAGTTAAAGAATGGAAAACAGGGTTTTATTATATAGCAAAAAAAGCTAATATTCCAATTTGTTTGGTTGCATTTGATTATGGAAAAAAACAAATAGTTTTTCATCCAGCATATTATCCAACTAATGATATGGATAAGGATATTGTATTTTTAAAAAAACAAGTAAAAGGTGTTGTAGGGAAGATTCCAGAATATTCATGGATAGATGAAAAATACTCTAAGACAAATCCATAGAATGATATACATTTTGAACATCATCATCTTCTTCAATTTTTTCAATTAATTTTTCAACATCTTCTCTTTCTTGTACGTTTAATTTTTTGATTGATAAAGGGATTCTCTCGAAACCTGAAGAAAGTATTTCAATATTTCGATTTTCTAACTCTTTTTGAATAACACCATAATTCTCAAAAGGAGCATATAATAAAATTCCATCTTCATCAACAAAAACCTCTTCAACTCCAAAGTCTATAAATTCCAACTCTAGTTCTTCAAGATTAAAAAAATTCTTATCTAATCTAAAATTACAACTTCTTTCAAACATAAATTCAACAGATCCGGAAGTTCCAAGACTGCCATTAGCTTTATTAAAATAGCTCCTTATATTTGCTACTGTTCTATTATTATTGTCGCTTGTTGTTTCAATTAAAATTGCAATTCCATGTGGTGCATAGCCTTCAAATAGAATTTCCTTTAAATCTTGAGAATTTTTTTCAGAAGCTTTTTTTATAGCTCTTTCGATATTTTCCTTTGGCATATTTGCTGCTTTAGCATTTTGGATTACAGCCCTAAGCCTAGAATTATTAACAGGATCATCGCCACCATCTTTGACTGCCATAACAATATCTTTTCCTATTCTTGTAAAGGTTTTTGCCATTGCAGTCCACCTTTTCATTTTTCTTGCTTTTCTAAACTCAAAAGCTCTTCCCATTTTTTTATTTTTATTACAAAGATAAAAGATCTATATTTTTTTGTATAATAACTTTAAATCACTAAGACCTTCATCAATATTATAATTTAAGTGTTCAGGTAATTTGTTTTTTTTATTTAATAATGCTAAATAAACAATGTTGTTTGAAGAATAAACTCTTTTATAGATAGGTTTAATATAATATCTTAATTCAATAATTTTTTCAATTAATTCAGAATGAGGAATTAAATCATTTGATCCAAGATGGTAAATTCCACTTAAATTATGATTAATTATGTAATGAATTTGTTGACTCAACCTAATGAGACTACTAAAATTTATAATTGTATTAGGAAAAATTTCAATTGGTATTTTTTTTTGAATTTTATAATCAATTTCTTTAATTCTTGGAGAATTCGGTCCAAATATTATTGCAGATCTTATGATAACATTTTTTGTAAAAGGAAGTTTTAAAGTTAGATTTTCGAGTTCTATTTGTAGTTTTCCATACTTGCTTTTCGACAATGTCTTGTCGTTCTCATAAGATGGATAATTATGAAATGCATCGAAAACATTTGAACCAGAAATAAACATTAATCTACAATTATTATTAAAGCAGTGGTCTATAATTAATTTTTGAATCCTAATTAAATCATTGTCATATCCTCTAAGAACATTAATAATTAATTTTGGTTTGGTTTTTCTTAATAATGATTTTAATAAACTATCTGATAAATTAAAATATGTAAAACTTTTATTATAATTTTTTGATTTATAAAAAGTTCCAACTACATTATAATATGGAACTAACTCTTTATATAAGCATTTTCCTATTGTTCCACTTGCTCCAAGTATTAAAATATTCTTCACTAATTGACTATTTTATAAAAGGCAATTTTACAACTATTGCTTTTATTTTTTTATCTCTTATTTTTATATAAATCTCAGTGCCTACAGATGAGAATTCAGTACTTACATACCCCAGACCAATACCCAAGGATAATGATGGCGAATGTGTTCCAGAAGTTATATTACCGATTTCTATATTTTTACTATTGTAAATTTTATAACCAGATCTTGGAATTCCTTTTTCATTAATTTTTAATCCAATTAATTTTTTCTCTGTTCCATTTAGCTTTTCTTTTTTAAACTGTTCATTATTTATACATCCAGCAGATGGTTTTGTGATCCATCCAAGTCCAGCCATAACTGGAGATGTTTCGTCATTAATTTCATTTCCATATAAACAATATCCCATCTCGGTTCTGAGAGTGTCTCTTGCAGCTAATCCAATAGGAATTATATTATATGGCTTTCCAACTTTAAAAATAGACTCCCAAATATCTATAACATCTTCATTTTTACAATAAATTTCAACACCTCCTGATCCAGTATATCCTGTAGTTGAAATTAAAACATCATTTTTATCTGCAAAATTTGTTTTTAAATGACTATAATATTTTAGCAAACTTAAATTTTCAGATGACAACTTTTGAACTACTTTAATTGCATTTGGACCTTGAACAGCTAATAATGATATTTGATTAGAAATATTTGTAATATCAGCATTAAAACTTTTATTCCATTTGCTTATCCAATCCCAATCTTTTTCAATGTTTGCTGCATTTACTACTAGAAAGTATTTGTTTTCATCGGTCCTGTAAACAATTAGATCATCAATTATTCCTCCTGTTTCATTGGGCAAGCAATTATATTGAGCTTTTCCAATATTAATTTCACCAATGTCATTACTGCAAATTTTTTGTAGTAATTTAAAAGCATTAGATCCCTTAACAATAAACTCTCCCATATGAGAAACGTCAAATACTCCAACACTTTTTCTAACTGCTAAATGTTCATTTTTAACTCCTGAGTATTGGATAGGCATTTCAAATCCAGCGAACTCTGACATTTTTGCTCCTAGACTTCTGTGAATACTATTTAAAAATGTTTTTTTCATTATTCTTATTAAAACAATTAATTTTATTAATATTTAAATTTAAATTCATTTTACAAATGATTAATAAAACATTATATAAAGTTTTAATTATTTTTTCAGTTTTTTTTTGTGATTACACATTATCTCAGGATAAATATGGTATTTCTAACGAATTTCATCAAAAAAACAGGAATGATTTAAAAAAACAAATGCCTGAAAATAGTGTTTCTATATTATTCTCTAGTCCAATTAGAAATAGATCAAATGATGTAAACTATCATTATCACCCTGATCCTAATTTTTATTATTTAACAGGATGGAAGGAGCCTCATTCTCTTTTGATGATTTTTAAAAACACTTTAAATGATAGTTTAGGAAATTATAATGAAATTTTATTTGTAAGGGATAGGGATCCTTTTGATGAAAAATGGAATGGAAAAAGAAAGGGAATAGATGGAGCAAAAAAAATGGGATTTGATAGAGTTATGGCTAAAAGTAGTTTTATAGAAATGAATTTTAATTTTGAGATTTATGATAAAATTTTATTAAATGAATTCCAAATAGATATTAAAGATTTTGTTTTAGATCAAAGCGATTTATTCGATCTTCAAAACCAGTTAAAAAATAAAATTAATTATCCGAAGGATTATAATCCTGAGATTTTTAAATGGTATAAAAAAATTAAACAGGCAGCTGATTCAGATTTTGATAAATTAAAAAATCAACTTAGGTTTCACTCTAAAATAAATAAGCATGTATTTAATGATAAAATTATTCAAAAATTCATTTCATTAGATACTGATGATTTCAGAAATGAGAA
>MDSW01220154.1_pt1 | contig 12341 bp, 13 predicted proteins | sample 811171 | NCBI WGS metagenome assembly MDSW01 (sample SAMN05326641, study PRJNA326480) | marine metagenome | isolation source: seawater | place: Atlantic Ocean: North West | collected 2012
AAAGATGAGCGATCAAAGATTTAGTCTTAGAAGCAGAAGAGAAACTAATGATAGATCTAATATAGGCCATTTATATTCACGATATACTGAATTTATTGGTTTTGGTTTATTTGAAGAAGGTAAAACAATGGCACTGTCATCTTACGGCAAAGTCAATGAAGAACTTTACGATCTCATCTCAAATGGTTGGTTTATGTATTCTGATTTAGATATAAAAGATATTGCAGCTACACTACAAAAAGTATTTGAAGATTATACATTTGATTACTTTAACAGTTTAATTTCAAGATACTCTCACAGATATTCAAATATTTGTTTGACGGGTGGATTTGCTCAGAACATAATTAATAACACAAAGATACAAGATAAGGTCTTCAATACTATATTACCTGATCCAATGAATGGAGACTTTGGTATAAGTCTTGGTGCTGCTTATACACACGAAAATCTACGACCATACAAAGGTATATTCATGGGTTTTAATCAGTCCCTCGATACAAGTTCATTTTATAATGTTAAAACAGTAAACGTACATGAAGTTGCAGAAATACTTATGGAAGAACCAGTAGCGATATTTCAAAGCAGATCAGAACAAGGACAAAGAGCTTTAGGTAATAGATCTTTATTAATGAACCCTTTACACAAAGAATGTTTAGAGAAGGTAAACAAAATTAAAAAGAGAGAATGGTTTAGACCTTTTGCAGGCACAGTTTTGGCTGAAGATAGATTTAAATATTTTGACATACCCTACGAGAATAATACTTACAATCCATATATGATGTTCATGTATAAGATTAAAGATAAACGACTAAAAAACATAGCATCTATTGATGAATACAGTAGGGTTCAAACGTTGACTATTGATTTCAATCCAAACTATTATAAATTAATAAAGGAGTTCAGTACTTTAAGTGGTGTGCCTATTGTACTCAATACAAGTTTAAATATGCCAGGACATACAATTGTCGAAACATTAGATGACGTGAAAGAGATGATGGCAAAAACAAGTTTGAAGTATTGTTACTTACCAGAAATAAACAAATTGATTATTAATGAAAATAAATAATATTACAGTTTTAGGTGGTGGATCTGCAGGATGGATGACTGCTACAACACTTATAAAAAGGTTTCCTAATAAAAAAATAACTGTAATAGAATCACCAAATGAACCCATAGTAGGTGTAGGAGAAAGCACATTACAATACATAAGAAAATGGACAGCCTTTGTTGGAATACAAGATAAAGAATTTTTTAAACATACCAATGCGTCTTTAAAACTTAGTATAAGATTTACTGACTTTTATAAAAAAGGAGAACACTTTCATTATCCCTTCGGTGTTTGTTATGTAAAGAATAATATAAATGAAACAAACGATTGGTGGTTCAAAAAGATGTTATATCCTGAAACAAAGAACACTGACTTTGCAAATTCAATGTTTCCTGTCATGGCAATGGTTAACAACAACACAATGACAGATCAAGCTGTTCATGATTTACAATACAATTATCTATCTGATACAGCGGTGCATTTTGATGCTGTTAAGTTTGGTATTTATTTAAGAGATTATATTTGTAAACCTAACGGTGTAAAACATATACAAGAGGACATAAGAACAATTGAACAAGATGAGAATGGTATAAAGTCACTTAACAAAAAATATAAAGCTGATTTATTTATTGATTGCACTGGTTTCAAAGCTTTATTAATGGATAAGACTTTAAAAGAGCCATTCGATTCTTACACCGATCTTCTACCCAATAATTCTGCCTGGGCAACAAGAATGCCTTACAAAAACAAAAAGAAACAACTTGTGCCATATACAAATTGCACTGCAATTGAAAACGGTTGGGTGTGGAATATACCTCTATGGTCTCGTATAGGAACAGGTTACGTTTATTCAGATAAGTTTGTAGACGATGATACAGCTTTAAAACAATTACAAAAACACATAGGTACAAAAGATTTAGAGTTTAGAAATATTAAAATGAGAACTGGTCTTCATAGAAGACTGTGGGTTAAAAATGTAGCTACAATTGGTTTAGCTGCTGGTTTTATAGAACCATTAGAAAGTAATGGTCTATTTTCTGTTCATGAATTTTTGAGTGTATTATGTAGAGTGCTAGACCGAGGTGAGGTCAATCAATTAGATAAAGATTCTTTTACACATAAATGTAAAGTTGATTTTAGAAACTTTGCAGAGTTTGTTGCCTTACATTATGCATTTACAGCAAGAGAAGATACACCTTATTGGAAAGCGTTAAAAAATAAACAATGGTCTGACAGTATTATTAATTTACAAAATGATTATCAGAATGGTTTGTTATCTGCTGTACAAGATAAATATTTGAATTATCAGTATAAACTTAACTCTGGATTAGCTGCGATAAGTGCTGGTTTCAATTGGGCACCAACTGATTTACAAGCCATGTGTTATCACAATTTTACAGACAGAATAAAAGATCCTAGGGATGTCTGGGAGAGTCAAATAAGTGTAATGGAAAGAAGAAAGAAGATATGGAATGATGCAGCCAAAAAGTTGCCATCTCTATATGATTTTCTTAAAGATAGGTTTTATGGCAAAGATTCTTAAAATATTTCCAACAGCATTGTATTTAGAAGACAATGTTTTAAATGATAAAGAACTCAAAGAAACTGTTAAGCTTTGTAAAGATATAAGTAAAAAGACACCATCTAAACAAGTATGGGTTAGTGATACCTATAATACTTTAATGACACATAATATTGTTGAGGATAAAAGATTTAAAAATGTATTAGACAAAATTACATATCATGTAAATCAATTTAACAAAGAACACTTATCTAATTATAAATATAAACCAACGGCTGGCTGGTTTACCATATACAAAAAAGCCCAAGACTTTCAAGAATCACATATTCATGTAGATCATACATACAGTGCTGTATTGTTTATTAAGTCAAATGAACATTCATCAAGTTTATATTTTGAAAAAGTTGCAGAAGATATGATAGCACCTAAAAATAGAACTGATCTCAATGAATTGACTTACAATAATTATCAGTTTAGACCTGTACCAGGAAGACTAATAATATTTAAATCTAGTTTGAGGCACTTTGTGCCACCAAGTAAAAAAGATAATGAGAGGATATCCATAGCGATAAATTACTAATGCTCATACCTACAATTGTTGCAGATGATTTTTTTAGAGACCCTGATGAGATAGTTAAACTATCTAAGACTCTAGAGTTTAATAAAGCACCTGATGGTAGATGGCCAGGATATAGATCAAAACTCTTACACCAAATAGACCGAGTATTATTTGATAAGATCAATAAAAAAATACTATCGGTTATTTTTCCTGGACAGCATGAACTACAATATAGATGTGCTTCTAGTTTTCAGTTAATAAAACAAGATCCAAAAGAACAGCTTAGAGAGGGGTGGGTTCATTATGATACACCACATTTGTTTACAGCTATAATTTATTTATCAAAACATGAGGATGTAGGAACAACTATCGTAGATCCTAAAAAATTTACTTCACAAGTTATAAATGTTGATAAAAAGAATGAGTTTCATTTAGGTAAGAAAGTAAAAAATATAAACTTAAGAGTTCAGGAAAATAACAGACAGTTTAAAGATAGTATTGTAGTGCAATCTAAATATAATCGTATATTGATATTCGATTCAAGTCAGTATCATTATGTTCCAAATTATATTAGTGAAGATACATCAGAAGATAGGCTAACAATAGTTTGTTTCTTTGATAATGTTGCTCACGATCATGGTATAAGATTTCCTATTCCTGAAATGAGAAAGCACAAAGAAGATTAATGGAAGATTGGTTTATTATAGACAGATTAGATGTAAAAAAAATTACGAGATTCGTAAACAAAAACATTGGGTATAAACTATCCTTAGATTATAAAAGCACAGTAGGTAAGAGATCTGCGCAATATGACATGTTTAAACAAGTTAAAGATACTTTTGTAGAAGAACATATCAAAGCAAAAATACATGAAGCATTAAATAAAATGAACATGACTGCAAATCTTGAGATGATAAATGCTTGGACAGTAATAGGTAACAAAGGAAGCTATCACAAATTACATAAACACTGTGTTGATATTGAAACAAATAAAATTTGTTCTGTAACATATTTAAAAACACCAAAGAAAAATATAGGTGAGAATGGCAACTTCTATTGTGCATATAGAAAGTTAGGACAAATAGAATATTTTACCTACAAGCCAAGAGTCGGAGATATAATAATTTTTCCAGTGTGGCTTTTACATGGTGTTTACCCGCAAGATGAAGGAACACGACAAAGTCTAAATATAGATTTCTCAATAGTATAGCTGTATAATTATGCTATGCCGTTAACAAAAGTAAACTTTGCACCAGGATTCAACAAACAAGCATCTGACTCAGGGGCTGAAAACCAATGGGTAGATGGTGACTTTGTAAGATTTAGATATGGTATGCCTGAAAAGATTGGTGGCTGGCAAGAGATTATGGACAAAAAACTTGTCGGTGCAGCTAGAAATTCTCATAGCTGGGTAGATCTAGACGGCAGAAGATATATTGCATTCGGTACAAATAAAATTTTATACATATATGATGGTGATGATTTTTATGACATCACACCTTTCAATGCAAATTTAGTAAGAACTAGTGCTAACATAACCACGACTAACGGATCACGAACCGTAACAATTACAACATCAACTTCTCACGATTTAGAACCAGGAGATATTCTTACGTTTGAAAACGCAGGATCATTCACCGCAGGACAAACAGGGTACGTTGCTTCAGACTTCGATAACGTCTTATTTGAAGTGCAACTAGTACCAACGTCAACTACATTTACGATACAAATGCCAAGTGCAGAGACAGGATCGGGAACGACAAACAACGGCACCTTAGATACAAAACCATATTATCAAGTTGGTCCGTTACTACAAGCATTTGGTTTTGGTTGGGGCACAGGTCTTTGGGGAGCTTCTACTTGGAATACTCCAAGAACAACTTCAGAGGCAGTGCTTGATCCTGGTGCATGGTCACTAGATAATTTTGGTGAACTGTTAGTTGCAACTATTAAAAACGGTGAAACATTTTCTTGGAATCCAAACACTGGTGTATCTACTAGAGCATCTCTGCTGTCCGGAGCTCCAACAAAGTCTGTTATGAGCATGGTGTCAGATCGAGACAGACACTTAATTATTTTAGGTACAGAAACAACAATTGGATCACCAACAACACAAGACAAAATGTTTATTAGATTTTCAGATCAAGAAACTTTGACTGATTATACTCCAACATCTACAAATACGGCAGGCTCATTTAGAATTGATAGTGGCACAAAGATTGTTGGTGCTGCAAAAGCAAAAGACTACATATTAATTTTAACAGATACATCAGCTTACCTGATGCAGTTTGTCGGGCCACCTTTTACTTTCAGTATAAGACAAGTAGGATCTAACTGTGGATGTGTAGGGCAGAATGCAATTACTTACGCTAATGGTGCGGTTTACTGGATGTCAGATTCAGGTGGTTTTTTTGTTTTTGATGGTACAGTTAAATCTTTAGGTTCACTGGTTGAAGACTTTGTTTTCTCAACTAATGATGGTGCACCTGGTTTTAATTTTGCAAGTGGTTCAGAGCTTACCTTCTCAGCACACAATAGTTTATATTCTGAAATTTATTGGTTCTATGCTTCACAGGCCTCAAACTTTGTTGATAGATTAGTAACGTACAATTATGATGAAAATATTTGGACAACGAGCACGTTAGCCAGAACTACTTACGAGGATAAGCATGTATTTGGTGACCCGATTGCCACAGAATTTTTAAGCACAACTGCACCTACAACTCCAACGATTCAAGGTGTATCTAACGGCTCATCAAGAGTGTTCAATCACGAAGTAGGAACAAACCAAGTTTTAGCGGACGGCACAACAACGGCCATATCTGCTTTTATTCAATCTGGTGATTTTGATTTAGATGCTGGGGGTGATGGTCAATTTTTTATTAAGATAAGAAGATTTATACCTGACTTCAAATATGTAAATGGTAATGCAAAGGTAACTATAAAGTTAAGAGATTTTCCAGCAAACACGCAATCTGGATCACCATTAGGTCCGTTCACAGTAACTTCAACTACAACAAAAGTAGATACTAGAGCTAGAGCTAGATTAGCTGCTGTTAAAATAGAAAACGATAGTACAAACGAAAGTTGGCGATTTGGTCAGTTTAGGTTTGATATACAACCAGACGGGAGAAGATAATGGCAAAAGTACAAGTGTTTCTACCTGAGCCTCCTAAAGAATATAACACTGATTCTTTTAGACAAATTAACTTGGCTTTGGAACAATTACAGAACCAATTAAATACAACATATCAAAGAGAACAAAAAAACGATAACGAGGCTTTTAATTATTTTTTATCATGACAATACAATATAAAAATCAAGGATTTAAACAAGCAAGTACAGGTAAGACTACGGTTCTTACATGTCCAGCAAATGCAACAATTATTATAAAGAGCATTTATGTTGCGAACAATGATGCTTCATCAGCTATTATCGTAAACATGAATTTAGTAGACTCTTCTGATTCGAGTGCAGAATATGAATTTTTTAGAGATGACGTTCCTGCAAGTACGCAAGTAAACGCATCTCCTCAGAGTTTAAATTTAGAAGCAGGTGATTCGGTTACAGTTACGGCTGCTTCAGGTAGTAATAAAATTCAAGGAGCCATATCTTATGCACAAATAGATAGGTCACAAGAGAATGGCTAAGAAGAAAGCTTCAATAGGTATAATAACTTTTGTAAGACAAAAACCTAGGAAAAGACCAGGCAGGCATACGAAGAGGCTTAACAAACATAAGAAAAGGTGTTATAAAAAATATAACAAGCAGGGAAGATAATGACACAAAAAACAGTAATAGTTAACGGTGAAGAAGTACCAGTAGTCCCAGCAAAAGCTGAGGAAGAAATCAAAAACAAGAGAACAGGTAAAGTGTACGCTGATAAAGCTGCATTTGATTCGGATGTTGCGGACTCAAATACTGATACTACTGCCGATGACTTACAAATCAATCAGAAAATAACAGTTGCATCTCTTACAGTTTTTGGTAAAACCAAAAAGTAATGCAACCATCAGGCGGTACTGAAATTCAATTAGCTTATTTGAAGAAGCATGTAGATCAAGGTCTGCGTGACTCTGTTCAAATAACAACATCTATACCTGAAAAAGATCCTTTAGATCCGGTCAAGCCTAATATACTCTGGTTAAAAAATTCTTATGATCAACCGAACCTAGCTCCTTGGTTTTTAAAAAAAGAAAACCATGACAAATATGATTGGTATGTATTTAACTCACATTGGAGTTATGAAAAATACAGATATTATTTTAAGATCCCAGAAGATAAATGCACTGTAATTAAAAACGCAATTGATTATAGTGAATTACAACTAAAGACAGATTTTACCCCGAAGCAAAAAATAAAGATGTGTTATATATCAACTCCCTGGAGAGGATTAGAAGTTGCTTTGAATGCAATGGAGAACATTAAAGATCCTGACATAACATTAGATGTATACTCAAGCACAATCATATATGGCAAATCATTTGAAGAAAAAAATGATGACCAATACAAACCTTTATATGAAAAAGCGAAGAGCTTACCAAATGTAAATTACATGGGTTATTGTGATCATCGTACTCTTGTCGGTAAGTTAAAAGACTATGATGTGAACTGCTTTCCAAGCATATGGGAAGAAACATTTTGTATATCTGCGATGGAGTCATTAGCAGCAGGTCAGATTTTAATAACCACGGATCTCGGTGCCCTACCAGAGACATGTTGTGAATTTCCTATATACATACCTTATACACAAAATAAAGATAAATTAGCTACACAACTTACACATACTATATTACAAACAAAAAATATGTTGAAACAAGATATAAGTCAGCATCTAAGATTCCAACAAGAATATTACAAAAGATTTTATGATTGGAGACATATCGCTAATCATTGGTCTGGATTTTTATCAGGAGCAATAAATGTCAAAAGAAATAAATAAAGATCATTTAATGGTGTGCACACCTGTGCATTCCGATGTATCTATTCATTTTATGAAAGCGTGTTTAGATCTACAGAAAGAATGTATACTTAATAAAACAAAAATAACATTTCAGTTGATGAAGTCTTCTCTTGTGACACAAGGAAGAAATTTATGTGCTTCTACTTTTTTAAATTCTGATGCATCACATATGTTGTTTATTGATTCTGATATAGAATTTACTACAAGATCGGTTTATAGATTATTTAAATCACCTCATGAGATAAGTCTTATACCTTATCCTATAAAACAAAAATCAGATCCTAAATTCAGAGAAGATTACAAAACTAGACCTGACGATGATATTAATAGTATGGGTTACACATATCCAATTGAACTTCCAAATACACAAGACATAAGACCTGTTGATGGTTTTATAGAAGTAATCAAAGGACCAACAGGTATGATGATGATTAAGAGATCTGCATTTGAGAAGTTAATAGAACACTACAAAGAATTAGTAATCAAACAAAAGACTTTGATGAATGGCGAACTTGTAGACAGACCTAATTATTACAATTTTTTTGACACGTATTGGAGTCCAAAAGATAAGACCTATATGGGTGAAGATTTTTATTTTTGTAAGTTATGGAGATCAATTGGTGGTAAATTGTTTGCCTTAGTTGATGAAGAAATAAGCCATATTGGTGAGTACAAGTATACAGGCAAAGTCAAAGACGAATTCTATAAAATTGGCTGATATTGAAGAAACCCCTTATATAAGTTAAAATACCATAATAACTAGTTAAAATATATTATGGATCCATTTACTATAGCATTAGCAACCTTTGGCATACAAAAGCTTAGAGGTAAATCAACAAAACGGTCTTTAAGAGATGCTGCAATAGCAGCCGGAGGTGTACAGCTTGCGGGTATGGCAGGTGCAGGCAAAGGTTTAGGGTCATTCGCACCTCAAGCGTTTGGTCAAAATGTAGCTAATCCAATAGTTGGAGATACTCTAATGCAACAATTAGGAAATACTACAGCCGTATCAGGTATACAAAGTTTGATAGGAAAACCTACTATAACAAACAAAGCTGGAGACATAGTGCAAGAAGGTTCTGGGTTTAGAAATTTATCTCCAGGTGCACAATTAGGTATTGGTTTAGGTGCAACGTCTTTACTTGGGGAAGATGAAACGGCTAAATTACCAGAAGGCACAACTCCTGAAGATTACAGAAAAGCAAAAGAAGCCGCTGATAAACAATTAGAAAATATTTTAGATACATATGATTACACTGCTTCTAACATGGCAGGTGTTGGACCTTACAATTACGGATCAGGCACAATGTTTCAATTCAATAAAGGCGGTATAGCTGAAGTAAAAAAGTTTAATACAGGTGGTATTAATTATTTACCATCTAAAGTAGATCACGATGAAAATGATACAAACAATTATGTAAGAGCAACAGGTTATGTTGAGGATGGATCAGGTAATGGTGATAAAGATGAAGATACAATGTTAGCACAATTAGCTGACGGTGAGTTTGTATCTAGAGCAGATGCAATCTTAGGAGCTGGTATAATGGAAGGCGGAGATCCTAAGAACTATAAAGACATGCGGAAAAAAGGTGCTGCATTTTTTTATGGGCAACAAGCTAAGTTTAAAAGAATTTTTGATTTGTTAGATGCGTCCAGAAAAAAAGCAAATTAAAAAAGAGGTTAGTGTTTTATACATTGAACCAAAGAAACTCGATGAGTACTGGACACTTGTAGAGTTTATGTTGAGAGAAGGTTTGAAATACGATGGTCAACCCATGAGTATTGAGAAGCTTCGAAACGATTTAGAAGAGGGTCATTATCAATTGTTTATGATGTTTGGCTCTGACGACGGCGCACAGTATAGAGTGTTCGGAGTTTTTGTAACAAGAATTGCAATACTTCCTAACTTTAAACAGTGTGAAGTTATATTGTTAAAAGGAGAGAAAAGAGAACTATGGCAAGACGAGGCAGCAAACACTATAGAAAGATTTGCAAAGCGAAACGGTTGCAAGAGAGTAGCGGTGCATGCACGTCCTGGATGGGAAAAATTTTTAGCAGGTAAACAATGGAAAGTAAAAAGATATTTATATACAAAGGAGTTAAGTTAATATGAGTTTTATCTTCGGCGGCGGCGGCGGAGGTGGAGGTGGCTCCACTTCAGGAACGCAAGTATCAATAGCTAGAGAAGCACCAGAAGTAGAAAGCCGAAAACTCGCTCTCTACGATCAGGCTGCTAAATTAGCAGAAAAACCAGTAGGTATTCCTGCGTTTCAAGTTGCAGGACCATCTGGATTAGAAAGAGCAGGATTTACACAAGCAGGAACAACGGGCGTTGGAGCTCCAACTCTTACTGCTGGAATAGGATCAGTATTACAATCAACAGCTGGCCCAAACATTAATCAATTTTTAAATCCTTTCCAATCATATGTTACTGATGAGATTGCTAGACAAGGTCAAATGGCACAGAATCAATTAGCAGCACAAGCTGTCGGAGCTGGTGCGTTTGGTGGAGCAAGAGAAGGTGTTCAACAAGCTGAGATTCAAAGAGCAACTCAAGCTAATATCGGACAATCTTTAGCTCAAGGTTTCGGAGCAGCAGCAGGTTTAGCAGCACAACAACAAGGATTACAACAACAAGCAGGACAATTATTAGGAGCTATGGGTGGCCAACAGCAAGCAATGCAACAAGCAGACATTGCAAGTCTTTTACAAGCCGGTGGAGTACAAAGAGCTTTAGGCCAACAAGCTTTAGATGCAACGAGACAAACTGAGTTAGCAAGATCTTATGAACCGTATCAAAGATTAGAGTTCTTAAAAGGTATCATGACAAATATGCCAACATCACAGTCTGCAGTTACAGCAACCACGGCTCCCGGAACTAATCCGTTAGCTCAGGCTGCAGGTACAGGTATAGGAGCTTATGCTGCCTACAATATGGCTAACAGAAGGATGGTGTAATGCCTTTACCAATACTTTATGGAATCGGAGCAACTCTAGCTAGATTAGCACCTGCTGCTGTCAGGGGTTATAGAACTTTTCAAAAAGCTAGAAAGGTTGGTGGCTTAGGTACTTCTAAAGCTGCACAAGGTGGAAAGTTTGGTATTGGTTATGAAGGTACACTTGCACAAAAAGCCATTGGCCAAGGTGGACAAGGTTTAGCAAGAGGAACAGGCGGTACAGGTCTTCAAGGATTAATGGCTAGAACTACTAAAAGGTTTCCAGGCGCATCTGGTGGTACAGAGTTAGGTACAGGTTTATTACTTGGTGGTGAAGGTGTTGGAGATATAGTGCAAGGTGTTTCTGAGGGAGATCTAGGTCAAACAGCAATGGGAATTGGTAGTTTAGCATTAGGTACACCATTAGCATCCAGAGGTATGAGAATACTTAGTAGCCAAAGAACATTAGCAAAGAAAGCTCCACAGACTGCGGAGGCATTAAGATTAACAGGTAAAGAATTTTCTAAAAGAATACCAAAAGGAACTACAGCTCTTGGTTTAGGTGGAATTGGAACAGGTATTGTATTAGGTGATAAACCTGCACAATCAGAGGAGCAAGTTTTAAGTGAACCAATTCAAGGATTCACAGTTAAAGAAGTTTTAGATAGCGTTAGGTTTGACAAACAAAACATAGGTAAGAAAACTGTTATCGATGGTAAAGAAGTCGTGATAGGTTCACCAGACTACAAAAAAATTGCTCAAGAAAAACTTGATGAAGCTTACAAATTTGAAATGAAAAAAGGTACAGAAGAAGGAATTTACATAAAACCAACTGCCTCAATGGATGAGATAGCGAGCGTATTTACATTTGGCAAAGACGTTGCAGGAGATGCAAAAATTATAAATGAAGCCGCATTACCTAAAGTTGGAAAAGAAACAGATTTAAGTGAAGAAGAGATTATTGCAATAGCTAACAAACAAGAAAAAGATGCACAAACAGGTGCAATTATAAAAGACAAAATGCAAAAGAGTGAAATGGCAGATGAGTTCAATACTTTCTATAATAGAATAACAGAACTTACTGGCGGAAATGATCAAACAAGTAACTTGTTATTATTGAAATTAGCATCAGGATTAATGTCAGGTAAGACAGCTCAGTCAGGTATAAGAGGATTTTTAGATGTTGCTGGTCAAGCAGGCTCTGGAGTAGCTGACACGGCATTAGCATTGTTTGCTAAAGAGCAAGACAGAAGAAAAGATTTAGCTGTAGCTTTCTTAAAAGCAAAAGAAAAACAAAAAAATACAGGTGTTAT
>MDSW01149741.1_pt1 | contig 12339 bp, 10 predicted proteins | sample 811171 | NCBI WGS metagenome assembly MDSW01 (sample SAMN05326641, study PRJNA326480) | marine metagenome | isolation source: seawater | place: Atlantic Ocean: North West | collected 2012
CTTGAATTTCGGGTCGAATGCATTTGAAGCACACCAGGGCCACGTCCCCTTTGCCACGCGCATTCAAAATGGCCGCTTCAACAACGGCGCGAAACTTGTCACGTTTGATGTACGTCTCTCGAATACCGCCGGGAACTCTGACGAAGTCTTCTTTCCTTTCCCCGGAACGGATGGCGCGATCGCCTTGGCCATGGGACACGCCATCCTGAAAGCAGGACTTGCTAACGAAGAATTTATCCGTTCCTGGACAAACATCTCGCTGGAAGAACTGACGGAACACCTGAGCCCCTACACTCCCGAGTGGGCAGAGAAAATCAGCGGCGTTGCTGCCCAGGACATCGAACGCATCGCCATCGAATTTGCCAAGGCAGCTCCTGCTGCCACCACCATGTGCAACCGAGGCAGCTCAGCTCACATCAATGGCTTTTACAACGACCGCGCCATTGGATTGCTCAATGCGATCGTAGGAAGTGTCGGAAAAAAAGGGGGGTGGTGCTGGAGTCCCTGGGGAGGACTCGACCCTCAAGTGAAAACACCCAAAATGCCAGCCGGCGCCAAAACCTGGAACGTGCTGGAAGACCCGCCTGAATACCCGCTGGCGAATGTCTGGCGACGGATGCGAGTCGGTGAAATTATCTATTTGTATCTGCTGCAAGGCAGGGCCAAGCTACAAGCCTACATGACCTACAACCTCGACTCGCCCATGACTTGGCCTGAGGAAAGTCTGACGCAGCAAGTACTCTGCGACGAGGACCTCATCAACTTCCATGTCTGCATCAACTGCTTCTATAACGAAACAGCACACTACGCCGACATCGTTCTCCCTTGGACAACGTACTTGGAACGCTGGGATCTGGATGCTCGCGGTTCCTACAATCTGCGCCCTTATGTCGGCATTCGGACACCGATGGTAAAACCGTTGGGCGAAGCCAAAGACGTTCGTGAATTCTTTCCGGAACTCGCCAAGCGTATCGGTGGGGGGATGGAAGACGCCTATCCTCAATCCGTTGAGGAATACATGGAGGAATGGGCCGCCAACGTGCCAGAGAATCCAGAAACCGGCAAATCCGGCCTCGACCGCCTGCTCGAGGAAGGCGCCTGGGAAGACGACTCACGGGAACCCTATTACGAACCGTACAACTTCGCCCTCACACCCGAACAACTCGCAGACGCCAACATTGACGAGGCAACCGGCCTGATCACCAAAGATGGCGTGGGCATCGGCCTGATGCAGGATGGCAAACCCGTACGTGGCTTCGCGACTCCGAGTCGCAAGTTTGAAATTCGTAGCGTGTTCGTGCAAAAAATCGGCAAGAACGAAGATTGCAGTGAATTGATCGCGCAGAGCGGTATGACCAAGACGAAAAATCGGCCGCAGCAACATCAAGGTCACGATGTCGACATCGATCCGATGCCCACTTGGTTCCAACCGCAGGAACACACGTCGCTGGCGGATGATGAACTGATTATGACCAGTTTCAAATGGAATGTGCACAACCATGGACGGACCATGAACCTCAAGTGGTTAGCTGAGATCGTGCACTCCAATCCGGCCTGGCTCCATCCCCAGACAGCAGCCAACCTCGGCCTGAAAGATGGAGACTGGGTAGAAATCACCTCCTATTATTCTCGGGAATTGGATACGCGAGCTGCCAATTTGACCGCGCGAGATCATATCGAAGTGGATAGTCAGGGCCGAAAAATTGTCTCCCGGATGCGTGTCCCCATTGTGACCATGCAGGGAATCCACCCCAAGGCAATCGCCATGAGCAATAGCTGTGGACATTCGCAATACACCAGCGTTGCGCAAGCCAAACGCACGCGACCCGATGCTGTCGAATCTGCTGGGCTCGACGTCATGGACTACCGTGATGCCGACTGGGAACGCAACATGTGGTGGGAAGATCCGACGGGAAATGATCCGGCAACATGGAAACCCAATACCGGCAATGGCTGGAACCAAAACAAGTTGATGCCCATCGCTCCCGACCCCATTACCGGTCAACAGGCCTTCCACGACACCGTGGTAACGCTGACCAAGGTGTCCTAGGATGGACCATCAGCTGACATCGGATGACCTGACGGCAACGGTGCGTGTCTACCAGCTTCTCGCGCGATGTTGGCTGAGCGAAATCGACTTGCCGCTGTTGCGCCAGTTATGCAACACACCACTCGCCGATGCATTCCGTGCCGTTGGTGGAACCCCCCCGGACGACAGCACGCCAGAAGTCCGGGAGGATTTGGCATTTGATTATTGCCAACTCTTCCTCGGTCCCGCCAACCACTTGCCTCCCTACCAGTCCGTCTGGACAAACGGCCAATTCCAAGCTGAGCCTGTCGAATCGATAACGCGATTTATCGAGCTCGTCGGGTGTCCCGAGGACCGTTGGGACGTCATGCCAGATCATCTCGGCGCCCAATTGGATCTCATGCATCTGATCCTGACTGCGCCAACAGACTCCGAAGCACTATCGCGCGAAATTGCCAGCACCTACTTTGCTGCCCACTTGAGTTGGGCAACCCCGCTCCTGACGGCAGCTGAGAAACGCGCTCAAACCGGCTTCTACCGCTCGCTGGCCATCGTCACACGGGACTTCTTACATCTCCAGCAAATAAATATGGGCGCAACGGAGTAGCTATAATCGGAAGCAAACTTCACTTGCCCCACTTGAGGAAGCACTATATTCCGCTGCCCGTCGACAATCGTTGCTTGCCTGTTCAGTAGCTTGCTATCTGTCCTTTCGCCAACGCTGCTGACCGCGGGCGAACTTGCCTTCCAAGGACAAGAACTCCCGACTCGCCTGAACGTAGGCTATGCCGTCCGGCTGATTGACATGAATGCCGACAAACGTCTGGACATCGTCATTGTGGACAGCAAACGCATCGTTTGGCTCGAGAACCCGAATTGGAAAGAGCATCTGCTCACAGACGACTCAAAGAACCGTTTCGACAACGTCTGCTTCGCACCGTACGACATCGATGGAGATGGAGACCTGGATTTCGCCGTGGGTGCCGACTGGCAGTTCCGCAATACCACGTCGGGCGGCACCATCCAGTGGATCCAGCAAGGAAGCAACAAGACGGGCCCGTGGAAATACCACCCCATCGGTCTGGAACCCACAGTTCATCGGATGCAGTTTGCAGACCTTGATCAAGATGGTCGCTCGGAATTGATCGTGGCCCCTCTGAAGGGACGTTCAACCAGCGATCCCAAATACGCGGAGCATGGTGTGCGTATTCTCTCCTATAAAATCCCCAAGGATCCTGTGAAAGGCCCTTGGCAAGCCGAAGTGATCACAGAGGCTCTCCATGTGACACACAACTTTTGGCCCACCGATCTAAACCAGGATGGCAATCTGGACCTGCTGTTTGTCAGCTTCGAGGGAGTCACACTGCTGGAACGCCAGAAGTCCGGTCAATGGCGAAAAACACGCATCGGCACCGGCAACCAAACGTCAGCACCCTACATTGGCGCCAGCGAGATCAAACACGGCAAACTGGCAGGAGGTGGCGATTACATCGCCACCATCGAGCCCTGGCACGGAAATCAGGTCGTTGTCTACACGCGCCCTGAACAGACGCGTCCGGCGACCGGCGATTGGCTCTGGGATCGCCATGTACTCGACCAAGACCTGAAATGGGGCCACGCAGTCTGGTGTGCCAATTTGGACGATGACGAAGCGCAAGAACTGATCATCGGCGTCCGCGATGACAAGGACAAGCAATGGCGACGTGGTTTGCGAATTTACGACCCGCAAGACAATCATGGGAAACAATGGAAACGATCCATCATCGATCCCGGCAGCGTCGCGATTGAGGATCTGGCGGCGGGCGACCTGAACGGTGACGGCAAGCGAGATATCGTTGCGGTGGGCCGTCAGACACACAATGTCAAAATCTACTGGAACGAAACCAAATAATGAACGGCTGGTGAGTACACCGAAGGCTCATACCGAAGGCTCATCGTCTGGGGCTGTCTCATGAGCCGTCGCGGCGTCACGTGCTCCTGACTCGTGTTCCATCCGCCAGCCAGGCAGTGTCACCGACTCCTGCGGTTCCACCAATTTGTCGTACAACTCCGGGCGACGTGCTTTGAGGTAACGTTGCCCAGACGCCTGGGCCAGCTTGTCGGGAGTCAGTACTCCCACCACAACGTCGTCGTCCAATGCATGGCTTTCGACAAGCACTTCTCCAAACGGATCGAGGATCATAGCGAGCCCTGGCTTGACCGTATCGTAGTCCCAACCAATCGGATTGGTGAACACAGCATAGACACCGTTTTCATAAGCTCGCGTCGGCAACCATCGCATCAGCCACTCGCGGCCTTTCGGGCCGCGTAATTCTTTGCGCAAACGCACAGGGTCTTCCCGGCGACGATCCCACAACTCTCTGTCAACAACACCACGCCCGGGCATGGTTGAGGGCAAGCAGCCGGTAACGTGCGGCATGAAAATAATATCCGCCCCCTGCAAGGCCGTAATGCGCACATTCTCAGGCAAGTTATTGTCGTAGCAAATCAAAAAACCCACTTTGCAACCAAGCAAATCAATAACCTGGTATTCATTGCCGGGACTCAGGTGCGGATTAACAAACGGATGCAGCTTGCTGAACTTAGAGATCAGTCCCTCGGGGCCAACCGTCACGTAGGTATTAAAGACCTGACCGTCGCGCCGCTCAAACAAGCCCGCCATCACCACCACCTTGTTGGCATGGGCGATTTCTACCAGTCGGTCGGTCGACGGCCCTGGCACAGGCTCTGCCGCCTCCAGCAACTCGGCTTTATCAAGTGGCTGCACCCAGGAATACCCCCCGATACAACCCTCGTGAAAACTAACGATCTCACTACCTTGTGCGACGGCGCGTCGAGTCAACTCGTTAATGCGGCTCAAGTTGTAATCTGGATCGTTATCTCGATGCTCAAACTGCGCCGCAGCAACTCGTATTTCTCTCATAGCTACCTCAGCCAAAATCAATTGAAAGCTTGCAGAAGTCGACGGCCCTTATAGAGCCAGGATACGTGCTCGGCCCTAAGCGGCCGGGAACTAGCACCTTTGGGAAAAAAAGTCACCTGCTCTGCGTCCACCATGAGAAACCCTTGACTGTCACCCCGCTGACAACTCGCCAGCAAAGTCAAATCGCCAAAGAACGCTCCCAGTATGATCGGCTCAACTACTGCATATTCCTCGGCGGGTACCTTGTGCAACAGTCGGTCGACGTGAATTTGCTGCTGCTGGTTGAGTTGTTCGACAGGAAATTCCAGGATCTCGTCGTGTTCTGTCTGCCAACCGGCAAACATGGCGTAAATGTCGGCGGGGGGCAGATCTCGCAAATCTACGTCGAAGGCGTGCGTGACGGGCCCCACAACTCCCACATTTGCATAGTCAGCATTACCAAACTCGTAGGTAAAAAGAAAAAGCCAGCAGGTACGAGGCTCCTCGTAGCTGGGCCAATACTGGGAACACGTATCCAGCAGTTCAAGCTTTGTCGGCGCCAGCCCCATTTGTGTCGGTTCCGCGAGCCAGACCGACAATTCCGCTTCCGCCATGGCTTCTTCTGTTTGATATTTCTGATCAATCTCATTCGCGATACCCAACTCGGCGGCATACGCTAACACGCGCAACCGCGCAACGGGCTCCTGCGCCATCGCGATCAGTATTTCTTTTCCATGGTCATCACCGAGCCGCGCCAACGCAGCTGCAGCTTCCGTGCGGATGCGTCGGTGTTTCAATTCGAGCGCTTGATTCAGTTTTGGAATCGCATTTTTATCACCCATCAAAGCGACCGCGTCACACAAAGAAACGGTCAATGAAACACTTTCAGAGATTTTTTTTTGATTTTTTTTTGCTTCCTCCGAAGCAACTTCTGCCGTCTCTTCAAAGTGGTCCAAACGTTGTGAAACTTGTCCGAGCAAATTGATAAGCATCTCTTTGTTCTGCTGCCCTGGATGAACGATCACTTGCTGTGTGCGCACCAAATAGTTCGCCAAATCAATCACGAGTCCGGCTACGGTGAGGTGCTGCAACGCAGCAAACAAGCGCGGAAACAGGCAGTCAACAGAGACGTTTTTCGATTGAAATAACGTCACGAATCCAAGCGACGCAGCGACGGAATCTACGGGTGGATCATCAATCAACAAGTCACAAAACAGGGCCAAGGATGGGGGCGAATGCACTAACGTCAAAAGCCGCAAAAGGAAGGCACGAGAACGCGAAAAGGCGCCTAAATGCCGGTAAAAACGCGTAATGCGTTCGTCATCCACAACGATCACCTGTGACGCCAACGCGCGTTGCACGAACGACTGCAACAGCAATTCAATCATCGCCTGGGCGCGCGCATGCGAAGGAATCTCGCGAGCCAAAAGGGCATCGATCACTTGTCGACACTCATCCTCTGATGCCTCCTGGAAGGAAGCAATGTTTTGAATTGCAATGTGCCAGTCGTGCGCAGCAGCTTGCTCACACGAAACAAAGTCCGTCAGATATTTTTCTACTCGTTGTGACATCATATGAGCAGCGTAACGTGGCGCTTCGTTGGTGACGAGTGGGCGGTGAACAACTCCATTATCTGCGCGTTGCAAAGACTTGCTGGAGACAGAGAAACTTTAACAAAACGCAAATTCCACTTGACGAAATAATGTCAAAGCTGGTTCAATGCGCGAAGTTAGGTGAGTCAAGTAGATGGCCATAAACATTTTTTTTGTTTAACAACTACTGACTCAATTATGGATGGACAAGACGGAGTAATGATTCAGTTCACTTCGTCATGCGAGTGGAGGCTCGCAAGCCATTTGCTTCTTCCCTGCCTGGGCGTCGGGGAAAAGCGAAACAAAACTTCCTGTCGCCCATAGTAAGGAGCCATTGGAGATGGCAACTAAGAAAAAAGCTGCTAAGAAGAAAACCGCTAAGAAGAAGGCTGCTAAGAAGAAGGCTGCTAAGAAGTCGACCAAGAAGAAGGCTGCAAAGAAGACAACCAAGAAGAAAGCAGCTAAAAAGTCGACCAAAAAGAAAGCAGCCAAGAAGAAGACGGCCAAGAAAAAGGCCCCTGCTAAGAAGAAGGCAGCTAAAAAGTCGACCAAAAAGAAGGCTGCTAAGAAGACAACCAAGAAGAAAGCTGCTAAGAAGAAGAAGTAGGCTTTCTGCTTGAGTTCGACTTCGAACTCCAATTGGCTACAACGAGAAAGGCCGGTGCAACATCCGTTGCTCCGGCCTAAATCATGCGCCCCCCCCCATCCGTTATCCGACATACGCTTGACGAAGTCGCTTACCGGAACTATCGTTTCGTTCAATCCGAAACCGAATCTGTTTGTGACTACGGGAATGAGCTCGGTTAATACCAACGAAAAAGAATCCACGTTCGCTCAACTTGACCTCTCAGAGGTGATGTTGAAAGCTCTCGACCGAGCAGGCTATCAGCAGCCTACGCCCATTCAAGCTGGTGTCATCCCACTGGTGTTCGAGGGACTCGACGTCGTTGGCCAAGCCCAGACGGGTACCGGCAAGACTGCTGCCTTTGGGATTCCCATCCTGGAATGCCTCGAGTCACCTCGCAAATGCCGCAGCCCCCAAGCCTTGATTCTCGTGCCGACACGTGAACTCGCTGTTCAGGTGCGTGAAGAGATCGTGAAACTTGCCCACGGCGAGAAACTGTCCGTGGTGGCCCTGTATGGTGGCAAGCCGATACGCGGGCAAAGCGAGAAACTGAAACGTGGTGCGCAAATCATCGTCGGTACACCAGGTCGCGTCCTCGACCATATTGGTCGGGGCTCGCTGGATTTGAATGACCTGTGGTGTGTGGTCCTGGATGAAGCCGATCGCATGCTGGACATCGGCTTTCGACCCGATATCGAAAAGATCTTGAGACGCTGCCCCAAAGACCGTCAGACCTTGCTCCTCAGCGCGACGTTGCCTCCACCCATCAAACGTCTCGCACAACGCTACATGTACGAACCCGAGTACCTCGACTTTTCCCCAACCGACATCTCGGCGGACACGATCGACCAGTTCTACTTTACCGTCGACCAAGATCGCAAATTTGATCTACTCGTACGATTACTAAAACGTGAAGATCCGCGGCAAGCCATCATCTTTTGCCGTACCCGTAAAGGCACGGACAAAACAAACAAACGCCTGACTTCCAAGTTTGACCGGGTCAACTGCATTCATGGCGACATGCAACAACGCGTACGCGACCGCGTCATGAAAGAGTTTCGTGATGGTTCTTTACGCATCCTAGTGGCAACCGATATCGTCGGTCGCGGAATCGACGTCAGCGGCATTTCTCACATTATCAACTACGACATTCCCCAGTTTTGCGATGACTATGTGCATCGCGTGGGACGAACCGGCCGGATGGGCCGTGAAGGAGTTGCCTTTACGTTCGTCACATCCGAGCAGGGGATTGAGCTGACTCGAATTGAACAGCGCATTAACAAGTTATTGAAACGGGACGAAATGGATGGCTTTCAGGCCGAGCGCCCAGCCGATACGGAGAGCGCCGAAGACGAGCCCAAGCCCGCTCCGGCGACATCATTAATGAAACGCCCCCCTAAACGTTACCGCCGCGCGCTTTAATCCTGTCCCGCAGACGCTCGACAGCGAACATGCTTTTCAGCTCCACCGTGATGCGATGACCACTCCACTGCCTCACCACGACCAACGCATCCTCATCATCGTCGGTGACGTCTACGAGGACCTGGAACTGTGGTACCCGAAACTGCGACTCCTCGAGGCTGGCGCCACCGTCGTTGTCGCTGGACCGAAACAAGGCGCGACTTACCTCGGAAAGAACGGTTACCCGTGCCAATCCGATGCGGCGCTGACAGACGTCTCGGCCAATGATTTTGATGGTCTTGTGGTGCCCGGAGGGTTCATGCCAGATAAGCTACGTCGCGACCCTGGCGTGCTCCAACTCGTGCGTGACTTCCACCAACAGAAGAAACTCATTGCAGCGATCTGCCACGGTGGCTGGATCCCCATTTCTGCCAAAGTCTATCACCAGGTCCACGTGACGGGATCAGCGGGCATCAAAGACGACCTGGAGAACGCAGGCGCCCTGTGGCACGACGAGCCGGTGGTCATTGACCGCCATTTCGTCAGTAGTCGCAAACCGGATGACTTGCCCGATTTCTGCCGCGGTATCCTTCAAGTCCTGGCATCAACCAGCGACTGATAGAGTTGGCCGTACCGCTCGACCATCCGCTGCACACTGAATTGCTCCCGCATGCGCTGTTGGCTGTTATTCGCCAGCCTGGCCCTCAGATCCGGGTCCTCGATCAAACGGTGCGTTTGCTTGGTAAATCCTGCCCGGTCGCCTACAGCGACCAGTAGACCGGTCTCGTCAGGGACAACAAGATCTCGATTCCCAGCAATGTCTGACACCACAGCAGGGACGCCACAACTCATGGCCTCCATCAGTGCATTCGACTGCCCCTCATATCCGCTGGCAAGCCAAAAGCAGTCGAAATGCGGCATCAGGCTGGCAACATCATCTCGGTGCCCCAGAAACACCACCGTATCACGATCCGGAAACACCTGGCGCGCGTAACGCTCGAGTCGCCAACGTTGTGGGCCATCACCGATGATCAACAAACGGATCCGATGGCCCGCCTCTTCCAGCAAATGCGCCGCCCAAATCAAATCTTTCTGACGTTTTTGAGGCCACAGCCTGCCGACCGCGCCAATCACAAAATCTCCCTCTTCCATGCCGGCACATGCCAACGCTGATTCCCGTGTCGCTGTGGGCGCTGCAGGCACGGATATGCCATTGGGAATCACATCGAATTTCTGTGCCGGAAGCCCCTTGGCAACATAGAAATCCTTGACCCCATTGCTATTGGTCAGGATGCGGGCCGTGCGTTTTGCAAGCCAGCGGTCGATCACCAGCGCCGGAGAACTTTTCCATTCATCCACACATCGCTCGCCTGCAATGACAGTGTCGACTCCCGCCGCAAACGCCGCTTGGCGACCGTAACTGTTCGCAGCAAAGAGCCACGTATGCACAATGTCGGGACGCAAGTCCCGGATGTGACGTTTTAGGCGGAAGTAAGCGAAAGGATCGATCTTCCAGGCTTTATTGACCTCAAATACTGGAATCTCATGCTGCTGCAAAGTCGCCAGATAAGGCCCGGCACGTGTCAACAATGCCACATGCACCTCGAACTGATCGCGAGGAAGCCCTGTTGCAAGCAACGTCAATTGCTTCTCGGCACCACCCTGATCAAGCGTGGGAACGATTTGTAGAACGCGGATCGTCATCGTTCACTCACATTAAAGGACCTGGTCGAAGATTTCCAGATGAGCCTGCAAGGATTGCTCCAGCGTAAACTCTTGCTGCGCGCGTTCACGCGCGGCCGCAGCCCAGTACTGCGCCAGAATCGTCTGCTGTAATTGACGCTCGATACCAGCTGCCAGTGCCTCTGGAGCCCCCGGCACGACCAACACTCCATGCTCTTCGTGACGAATGACCGATTGGTTCGATGGCGTGTCCATGGCCACCACCGGGACTCCCGTTGCCATTGCCTCAAGTAATGGCAAGGTATCCATTTCGTTTGTCTGTGGAGAAATATACAGATTAGCAGCGGCAAGAATTTCGTGATTGACGTCAAATGTTCCTGGCAGGGACACGTGGTTGCGTAATTCGAGATCAAGTACGAGTTCGTAGAGTAGGTCACGATCCGGTCCATCACCAAAGACCCACAACTGGGCAGCAGGAAACCGGCGCACGACCCGCTGCCACGCATAAAGCAGCTGACATAAACCTTGCGAGTGCTGGAATCGACAGATGCTAACCGCCACGGGAACGTCCGTATTGACCAACAAATCAGCATTAATTTCCGCGATTGCCTGACGAGCTAAAACGCGCTGCTGCAAACCTTCGCCCATCGCAGATGGCCTCACAACGCCCGGACGAATCACCTGGATCAGATTCGTGGCAAAACGTGCCTCGGCCAATTCATCGCGAACCGCCACGCTGGGAGTCACGATGCCATCCGCATTCATGCAGCGGTGGCGAATACGATTGCCAAAGCGAGCCTGGCGGTGCCACTCGCAGTCACCACTCTCGCCGCAGCCCTCCGCGCGTAGTACGACAGGTCGAAGCCCCTGCAAAGCGCCTATCGCAGCGTACGCATCGTAGCGCAGTCCCGCCACGTAGACTAAATCAAAATGCTCAGCGTTTGTCCGCAACCAGCGAGCCAGGGAGCGCAAATACCGGAACGTTCGCCACCCTGGAACGGCCGGATGCGGCAGTCGTGTGATGGGCACTTCACGCAACATGACTTGATCTGGCCAGTGGTTCTCCCACTGAGCGGTGAGAATCTGCACCTGATGCCCCTGCGCCCGGAGCCCATCTGCAAAATGCATCATGAAGGACTCGGCACTGCCAACTAATGGCCAATACCTTCGTGTAATGAGAACAATGCGCAAGGCACTCATACTCAATTGCCGTGGATATCGTGCGGCTCAAGCGTAGCTACGAAAGGAAGGTTGCGATATTCATCCTGATAGTCAAGTCCGTAACCAACAACGAACTCATCTGGAATATCGAAACAGACGTGATCAGGCTGCAAAGCGACTTCCTGCCGCCCTTGTTTGCGTAACAACACTGCCGAGCGTACGGACGTCGGAGACAGTTCAAGCATCCGGGCGATCACCTCATTCAGCGTATGGCCCGTATCGTAAATATCATCGACCAACAACACATCACGCTGGCGAATATCCGGCATCAAACTGGCATTGATCACCAATTCTCCACGCTCGGTTTCGCCACGATAACTGCTCGCCTGCACGACCCCCACCCGCAACGGCATGGTGAGTTGGCGTATCAGATCTGACAGCAGAATAATACTGCCAGTCATGATTCCAATAATCGTCAATGGCTTGCCGGCATACTGCGCATTGATATCGTGCGCCATCTCTGCGACGCGCGCCTGGACTTGCTGTTCTGAAATAAGTTCCTTCACGGTTTTTTCTCACAATTTTTCCGACATTCTAAAGCGATCACTGGCAACTCGGTAGCCCCAAGGTTTCGCGAATGCTGTTCAGCCGATAGATTGGAGGCGGATAACTGAGCAGATAAGGCATTCGGAACGACGATGAGTGGACATTGGACTACGGACGAGGTAGCTGGGCATCCCGTCGACATTTATGAACCAACGACAAATAACGACCACGGCTTTGTCTTGATCTATTTGCACGGCGTTCACTTGCAGACCCTGCACGACCAGGACGCCTTTTGCACGCAATTCGAACAGTACGGCTTACCCGTGGTTTGCCCCCAAACCAAGCAGAGTTGGTGGGCCGACCGCATCTGCCCGGAGTTTGACTCGGAAATCACAGCCGA
>MDSW01168128.1_pt1 | contig 12339 bp, 8 predicted proteins | sample 811171 | NCBI WGS metagenome assembly MDSW01 (sample SAMN05326641, study PRJNA326480) | marine metagenome | isolation source: seawater | place: Atlantic Ocean: North West | collected 2012
ATTGACTCCACTTGCCTGTTCCTCGGTGAAAGTACCTGTAGAGTATGCCTCTCCATACATCCCAGTCATTATGGGATCTAGATTTGTGACAGTTTCAGGGATATTCTGGGATCTGTAGAGTGACCAAGTTACATCTCCCCCATCTGGATTTCCATCTCCATCTTCATCGGGAAGTTCAGGGTATGTCCACGTGATTGTCACGGAATGTACATCTGATGTTTTGTTGTAATTTAGGTCCGCGCGAACATCTAGCATTTCGCTTTCCGGGGCCAACGAGTCTCCACATTGGAGATCGGGATTACCTACATCTTGCCATCCGGTTACGTTCCCGTGTGTATAGTCGACTTCCCCTTGGTGGTCGACTGCTGCAAGAATATAACTAGCACAAATTCCCTCTTGTAGGGGATTAGGGTCAACCCATGAGGTTGTTTCTCCTGGTAAATCCGTTACCCAATTCTGTGAAACTGTATTTTGGAAGTCATTCTCGCTATCATAGGGCCAACGGAAAGGGAATTCTGATCGTTTGTAGACCTTCCATCCACCAAAATATGGGTCTTCGATTGGTCCTTCAGATTCCCAAAGAAGTTCAATTTGCCCGCCCTCGAGTTGTTGCGTCCGCAGATTCATTGGGGTTACATTGACTGGTGCCATATCGCCAATCAACATCATTGAAATGTTAGCCCTAGTCAAGGTTCGAAGATGGAAAGAGTTGTTTGTACTGTATGACTCAAATGATTCACCTTCTATGAGGGGTGAAAGAATGCCAGCGGGTCCATCGATGATATGCATTGCTTGAACACTGCTTGGGTTGACACTCGATGGTATCAGTTGACTGATATTCCCCCAGACATCAATGTAGTCAACATTCAGTGTATCTCCATCAGTTGGTATCAATCGGTAATCAAGAGATCTTAGAGGTGTCTTTCCGATATTGACGGCTGCTGCATGGACGACTGTCGGTGGGAATGCGGTACCTAGTAATTCAAACTCCATCTCTTCAATTGAGACTGCTTCACCTTCCGTAATTATTGGAAGTGCATCGAAACTAATTCTATTGAGGACACGAATATGTCGAATACCTACTTCATCAAAATCCGATTCATCCATCAATCCGTGACGAACATGGAGTGTGACTATGTGATTCCCCATTGGGAGTGTAACATTAGCAACACGGCCTTGTGCAATTACCTCAGTATAATCTATTTTCCAAGTGTAGTTTACTGGTAGAGGTGCGTTGGGAGCTAGTCCAGCTACTAGTTGGATAACCTCGCCAGTCTCGAACACCATCCCATCTATAGCTGGGACGGCGACATAGGCGCCGGAAAGAGTCTGATTGACTGTGATTTGTGTCTCGAGATAATTGTTTTCCGGGTCAACCTCAGTAGGTCCTCCAGTAGCGCTTGCGTTGACGATATATTGGCCTAAGATTGGGAGGTTGAATACACATGTCCCTTCAGCTTGGGGCATCAGCATACGTGTGCAGGACACAGGGTATCCTTGGATAGGTGAACTGTCTAATGCGTCGAGAACCTCAAGGCTCAAGGTTGAGTTCCATATCATATCACCATTATTTCTGAATTTGACTTCCAATGAGTCCTCACCGTATGGGAAGAGCACATAATTCTGAAATCCAATTTGAACAACTGTTTCGTCACCTCTAGCGGGTTTGACTGAGAGGATGGTGATATCTACATCATCACTTACAGTTACCTGGAATGGATCGCTTCGATCGTTCCATGGATTAGGGTCATGTGGAGAATCAAACCAGAATTCGATAGCAAACAGTCCAGTATTAGGGAAATTAATCGGTGCGGCATCAAATGTTGTAGATGTACTGAATCCATTGATTTGAATTGAATTCGTCTGTTCTTCGATGAACAGCATCGGAATCAGAATCTCTGAAGTAATACAATGGATGCCATCATCAAGTTCCTCAAATTCGAAACTGAAGTTCTCTTCCGAAGATACTGCGGTCCATTCTAAATGCCCACTATTGGTCGAATTTAGGACATTATTATGACGAGTTTCCCAAGATAGAGCATATGTCTCACCAATCTGTAAGCCTGTAGCATTGATGCTGAGATTGATCCAGTCATTGTTAGAAATTACTTCAGTAGCAATGTAAGGGGGTGCATCATCGGGGACATCTCCTGTATCGGGGGGTGAATTTCCTGGCCCAATCCTGATACAATCGTTTTGATTTCCAACTACTGAATCGATTTGGCTAAGAGTCCAACCTAGATTTGCTTGGTCTCCAGGGGAAAATTGGCCTGTGCTAGCAGTTGCAGAAAGTGCGTATTCTGTCCCAGAGTTGTATGTCGTTTCAGCGTTGTTTGATAGGTAAACAATGTCCTTTAGCGGAGTTACCCTGTGGAACAGGTAGGCGATTCGATCGTTTTCAGGCCGAATATCAGCTGAACTAAATTCGTAAACAACTGTATATGTCTGATTTTGTAAATTTCCAGTGTAGACGCCGCCGCTGAATTCGGCGGTATAGATTTCATCAGGTTGTAGTGTAGGTAGGAAAAGTGTTTTTGGGAATCCTGATACTTGAGTTGGACATGCGTTTGCAACCGTGTGATCGCCTGCACACACGCTAACTTGGAGCTGCCTTCCACCGATTGGCGTAGAGGCATTATTTCGCACATCAACAATCAGGGATTGAGTCTCCCACAAGTCATAGGATCCGTTGATGAATGGTTCGACAGGAGCGACAATTTGGAAGTCCTGAAGATTCCTTGACGATGTTGCATCAACTGCCGGTGATAGGGGGATTGTAGACGTGATGAAGAGTAGCAGGACTAGGGGGACCAATCTCGTCCGCAGCGACATTGGGGCTGCGGAGGTGTCCGACATGATTCATTGATGGCCGTTCGTATGGTAAATAATCAACGCCCTTTGGGCGTGGTGGAAGCGGTCGAATGAGACATTCAACCCTCTCTCCGAGCAAGTAATGAGAAAGGGTTCATTTCCTCTCAGAGAAACACCGTGGTATGCGGAGGGATGTGGGGCGTGATGAAGAAGCTCTCACAGCTGTCATCGAGTTCCTTTCTGCCTTCGTTCTGTTCCTAGTCATTGTTTCAGCATTTTTGAGTCTCACACGTCTCAGTCTTGGTCCTAACGATCCGATGGTTGATCGTTTAGATGAACATGCGGCTGATGGGCTGATGCGTCTTACTTCATCTGGGGGATGGGCTGTCCCTCTGGAGGATGGGGTTCGTGATTCCCCCAATAGCACTTCAGATTGGTATCTACTCAATGCCAGTGCTCTTCTTGAGTCGGATGTACTACCTGGTTTGGTTGATTCTAATGGCCATATTGACCCACTTAGGGTCCAAGCTTTGCAGAATCTAACAGAAGGCCAATTGAAGGCTGGTCTTGGTTTCCCTTCTTATGCATCTGTAAATTTATCCATACAAATTATGGAAAGTCCAGATTTGAGTCGTGTTGGCACTGTATTATTCCTAGATGGCACACCTCGGAGTTCAGCAACAACTAGTGCAGCCTCGTTTAGGACCATGCCTATGGGTGTCGAGATAATCGAAATTAGCCTTGAAGTACACAATGCTGGTTCCATACCTCCAGTTCTGAAGATAACAGAGTTTTCTCCTCATGCTGTAATCGGGGAGCCTGAATGGATTGAGATTTACAACGAAGGTGGTTTCGCTGTGGACCTCAACGGGTGGGGTGTGGCCCGGAATGGTTTCTTTTCACTCATTGGGACTGAGGCATTAGGTGGTGGCCAGATTTTACTGCTTAGTGGTGATCCTGGTGAAATGGATTACGGTAATGCTAGTCTAGTTGTCGATTTGAGTTCATCTTACGTTCTTGGCAGAGGCCTCATCGATGGTCTTGATGACTCAACGGATACATTACGTCTAACATTCAATGAACCCGGGTCGTCCTTCAGTCAGGGAATCCATACGATTCCCTACGATAACTCTTGGGAGTTTGAAGCCGGATATTCTGCTAAACTCGATGTAAATGGTGAATGGTTGGTGTCTGAGTATACTTCTCCTGGTGACCTGTGAGAGTGGGATGTTGTGCGTGGACTTATGAACGGGCTCAGTTGTGAAGCGCCTGAATAACCATGCTTGGCTCTCCCTCCTACGAGCGTGACCGTTGTGTCACAGGTATCCGTGGCCTAGATGAGATTCTTCGTGGCGGTATCCCTTATGGGTCTGCAATCCTTGTAGCCGGAACATGTGGTTCAGGAAAAACTACCCTGGGCATGGAGTTCCTAATGAATGGGGCAAGGTCAGGAGAAGCTTGCGCTCATTTCTCTGCGACTGAGCCGTCCGTAAAACTCCTTGAGAACGTTCGCCAGTACTCCTTTTTCGATATGTCAGCAGTAGATCAGGGCTTAATCAACGTGTTCGATATGGACGTTCTGTTTTCTTGGCTAGGTCTTGACAAGTCCACCTTCAATCTTGACGATATTGATGCGATGGTTAAGGCTATTACAGATATCGTGAATACTATTGGAGTAACACGCTTAGTCATTGATTCTGTTACATCACTGTGTTACAAAGTCCCTAATGAACAATTGATTCGTGATTTCCTGTTCAAGTTGGGGAAATCATTGTCCACTCTTGGTTGCACTACTCTACTAATTGCAGAGATTACATCTGTGGGTGGAACCGCACATCGTTCTGCATTTGGTGTTGAGGAAGCAATTGCTGACGGAATTGTTGTGTTGGGTGATGTAGAACGTATGGGGCACCTGCTGCGCTATCTTCAGGTTGTCAAAATGAGAGGAACCGATCATAGTCGTGCCAAATATGCACTTGAACTAACTCGAAGTGGAGTAATGTTGACTCCGATGTTGAAGTGGGGGGTGAGTGATTGATCGAATATGATGCAGGTATTGCTGAGCAACTTAGTCAGGTGACTACTACATCTAGTGTTCAGGTTCGTGTTGGAACTAGCAATTCTGAGATGGTAATAGCTTCGGTACTTCAGCCATTGATCCAAAACTTTGGCATGGGTGGCGTATATATTACGGCGTCCAAGGCAGCACCTAACGTAATTGAGATGATGAATACAATCGGCCTTGATGTCTCAACAGTCCGCTTCATTGATTGTGTATCTCCTGGTATCCTTGGTGGTACTCAGAATCCATACCCTAACATCGGTTATGTGGACAGTCCAATCATGTTAGAATCGATGTTACTCAGATCTCTTCACTACCTTGAGAACTCGGGCAGTCAACAAAATTTCGTTATTCTTGATTCTGTAAATGCTCTTTCTATTTACAATGAAGAACGGATTCTTGCTGAATATCTGCATACTTTCATCAATACCTGTCAGAATCGTCAGATATTGAGTCTGATTGTAAATGTCCCAGATCAGACCCCAGCAGGTGTCCTTGCAAACATGGATTTGTATTGTAGCGACTTAATCGATCGCGGCCAAGTGGTAATCAATTGAGGTGATTTGAATGAGTATGACATTCGATCCCGAAGATGAAGAATACTACGGCGATATGGGTTCGATTGGATCGGTGAAATTCGATCGAATTCTAACTGGTACTCCTCTCAACAATGGTAGTATACCCCGTGGTTTTTCCATACTCGCATCAGGTAATTCTGGAGCCGGAATGGACCTTTTTGCCAAGCAGTTTGCATCCGTCGCAGAAGACCCAGAGAATACAATTCTCATATCAACATCAGAGACCTCTAATGAAATCCTTTCTGTCTATAGAAAGTATGACTGGCCAACAGATATCCGAGTTCGAACAATGGGAGAGGAATACAATACAGAGGTTCTAACTAGAGAACTGGCTGCCTCTAGATATCGCATTGAAGGTTTCACACTTTCAGATATACAGAAACTCGCCCAAACGCGCTTTGTAGAGCAGAAGAACCATGATTTCTTGACGGACCTCACTACTCAAATCACGTCTTTAGGGCCATATTTTAGAGCTGTAATTGATAGTTTAGATTTCTTTTATTCCCGCTTCGATCCAAGCCGCGTAACTTCCATGCTTCGGATAATGCAAGCTCACGCTCAACGGAACCGTGGTTTGCTTTTACTAACCATTAGTGATCAGGCTGTTGAAAAATCAACAGAGCGTGAATTAATGGCTATTTGTGATATTGTTATGGAATTTGAAGTTGGTATGAGGGGCAGCGATTTCGACACTAGAATGGTCATTCGTCGTTTCAGAAATGCCCCCGAAAATCTCGCATTCATTACTTTCCGAGTAACTCCGGAGGAAGCGATTACCCCCGAGACCGTCGAGCGTGTCGCTTGATGCGCCGAACCTTCAAGTCCAGTGCGGTGTACATCAGGCATGTGGACCGAGACGGAGAAGAGGATGGCGCGGTCAGCCCGGTTATTGCCACTGTGCTTCTACTTGCTATCACAGTGCTCCTAACCAGCGGAATCTATCTTATGGTACAGGATGCAGTAAGAGTGCCAGACAAGGGTATACCTTACAGTCAACTTTCATCTCAGTCTCTTGATAATGGATTCCAAGTTGTACGTGTTACTGATTTGTCGACTGAACTACTTACGGCGACCGTGAAGTTCCAACTTATTCCTCCCTCGAATAGTAATGCTTCGATGATTGAGGGGATGGTCAACGATGCTGATGTTTACGGTGCTATTGGTTCAAATGTGACTTTCCAAGATCGTGATGCTGGATTAACCGTTAATCGTGGTGATTATTTCATTCTGAATGCAACTGCTCTTGGGTCCGAGGATGGGGACTGGACATTCCGCCTCTTTTTCCTAGGTAGTGGGTCCCGAGGAGCTGCTGATCTTGGACAGGTCATTCTTCCTCCTGTTGTTAATTCATGATTCCAAGCGAAGAATGAAGCCTGTTGGCTGAGTGAATTAATGCATGGTTGCGGGTATGAGCGGTAGTTCAGGAGATTCTTCAATCAGAATTGAACCCCTCACAATTAGTTCGATTGAATGGGATCTTTCTCCGTCTAAATCTCATATGATTCGTTGGCTATTGTTAGCTGCAATATCGGAAGGGACTACAGAAATACGATTCAGTGGTTCACCCGGTGCAGATATCCAATCCATGGCCCAATGTTTGGAACAGTTTGGCGTAGTTATAGTTCGTAATCCTGGTTTTTGGATTGTTCATGGGAGAAATGTGCAGAGTTTGACAGCACCTGATACCGTTGTAAATTGCAACAATTCTGGAACCGCCCTTCGTCTTCTTTTTCCATATGCATCATCATTTGATGTTCCTGTAATTGTAGATGGGGATTATACCCTACGTAGTCGTCATCTTCCTACATTGATTACTGCTCTCGCTACTCTTGGAGTAGAAGTTACTCCAGTGTCTGATTCTAATTCACTTCCTTGTTTAGTTCAAGGCCCCCTAGAAGCATCCCCCATCAATATCGATGTATCCATGTCAAGCCAACCCCTTTCCTCCATCTTGTTAGCAATGCCTCGCATATCATCTCCAATCAATGTCGAGATAAATGGTAATGCTGTATCTCGCAAGCATGCTGAACTGAGTTTTAGGATTGCATCTGAGACTGGTTCATCGAACAAATGGGATCATGATATCGATTTTATTCATCTTGAACCATGGTCTCCAGTAGTTCCTAACATTGTACAGATTCCTGGCGATATGAGTCTAGTTTCGTTTGGGTTACTTTTCTCACATCTACATGACGCGCAACTCAATATCCCAAATATTCCAGTAGTGGAAGAGGGTCTTGGAGCCGAGATTTTGCTTGATTTGATTGATTCACCCATACATGACTTTCTGGATATTGATTTAAGAGACGCAAACGATCTTCTTCCACCTCTAGCCGCTTTTTTAGCAACAGGTCCGGGGGGTCGTCTAAGGAATGCTTCTCATGCTCGTCACAAGGAGTCTAATCGAATTCGACGTTCGGTTGAACTTCTATCCCAATTTGGCCTAATTATCGAAGAGATGGATGATGGGATCCAATGTGTTGGAGGTCAATCCCCCGTTAAACCGTCCTCAATTATCGATGTCCATGGAGACCATCGACTTTCGATGACAGCGATCTGTCTTGCAACTAAGGTAGGTGGTACAGTAGGCGATGTTGGCATTTGGGATGTAACTGACCCAGATTTTCTCAAACGTGTCAATCAGTAGTTCATTTATGCTGGTCTGACTCTGACCATGCTATGATCATCCTCTCCAGTAGGGGGGTCTGTCCAATCAGTATCTCCTGGGAGAATAAGATTGCCACCAATTCCATCAAGTGTCTTAGCAAGTTCCATTTGAACCTCTGAGAGTTCTTTCCATGGAATAGAACCGCTTCGTAGTCGAAACCATCGTTTCAGTGTGTGAGCCGCTTTTACGCTCCGCCTCCATAATCGGAGGTGCAGACGTGCTCCGACTGCCCATAGAGGCATGATGATGAATGTAAGTAAAGGCCATGGAATTGTAGTTATGGAACTCTCAAGAGTCCCAAGAACTCCATGCCCTAGAACTTGCCAGATTGGGCTTGAACTGGATGCTAGTAGCCAAGCTATGGGGAATGATATGGCAAACCACCAGATTGGAAGGAGCATGACAGCGACTGCAATCTTCTTTGTTCCGAGGGCATAGGGTTCGTCTATTGCCGCTTTGTTTGCAATTGGCCCAGCAATCCTGTATGGAGGATAGGAACCAATTAGCGCACTCCATGTAATTAGTCCGAGCATCCAGATCCAACACCAAATGAACTGTACCATTGCTGAGAGCATACCAAAAAATCCTGGTCTTTTATTTCGGTCATATAGCTCATGTTCTTCAAGCCCGTAAGACTGCATTAATTGGGCATGTCTCTCAACCTTCTTTCTGAGATAATCTGCTTTCTCAGGGGATTTCTCAGAAAGATAGAGCCAAGCGGCTCGCATTCGCCTTGCGCCAAGAACAGCCTCTTCGAAAGTTGCAGGTTTTGTCCGACCCATGGCTCGATTACGGTGGACTGAAAGTAATCCTCGAGTTCTCCACAGTAAACGTCGGTCTTCCCATGTCTCCAATCCATGGCTAGTACGCTGTAGTTCCCCTCCAAGGTCTTCAGTGACAGCAATTACCCATGCACGATCACTTGCCTCCTCCATACCAAATTCCTCAATGGCTTCCTTGGTAGCTTGAGGTGCTCCGATTTCTCCAGGAAGAGGAGGCAGTTCCATTACTTGATGGACTTCTACCAAGGCCCGTTCTCTGAATCGGTTAGGATTGGAATAATGTAGGCCGATTGGGACTATACATGGGTCAGGCTTTCCTTCCTCACGTGCACGTCGTAAAGCAAGTAAAATCATGCGTGCAGGCCCAGTCTTTACTCGTTCAGGTTGACTGGAGAGGTGCGATACACCTTCTGGAAAAATTACACATTGGCCCTGTTCGACGAGAATATCAGCGACAGTTTCGATTACCGCCTGATTTCCCTTTTTCCGGTCGCCTTTCATATCTTTTTTATCTATAGAACGATATATTGGTCTGGCTCCAGCCGCACGCATCATACTGCCAAGTATTGGTACGGAGAATAGGGTGTGCTTGGCGATGAACGTTATCTGGCCGGGTAGAGTAGAGATCATTACCAATGGATCGATGAGTGAACCTGGATGCCATGCAGCGAATAAAACCCCTCTTCCTTCAGGAATACGGTCTGTCTCAATAGCTCCATGTTCTCTGAACCATGTCTCACTGACTTCTTTTGCTAGCCATCGGACTGCGCGATAACCCGCAGGAGTGCCGTTCATCAATCTACACTAGGGATACACACACAAAGCCTGTTCGGCGGATACTCTGAATGAATGGTCATCCTAGACGTCCGAAATGATCGTCCATCTCATTGATGCGCATTCTTAGCACGGTAGGTCTTCCATGTACACATGCCCATGGATTGTGAATTGTTTCCATATCCGCGAGAAGGCGACGCATTTCGGCGATTTCGAGTCGTTGGTTTGCCTTCACTGCACCACGACATGATCTCATGAATGCAATATCGTCTTGTAGGCGCTCAACGCTATCAAGCGATTTTCCTTCAGTAGTAGATAAATCAGTAATCAAATCTCGAATGAATCCCTGTAGTCGTTCATCTCCTATCAGCAATTTAGGGACACTCAGGAGATGTTGAGAATCATTATCAAATTCAAATCCGAGTTCTTTCAATACATTTCGATACCCTTCTACGATTTGTATCTGTGATGGACTAAGTTCTAGTTCTAGAGGGGAAATGAGATTTTGTGCCTCCCAAGATGTCATCTCGTTGCGAAGACGTTCGTAACGAATCCGTTCATGTAGGGCATGTTGATCGATGATGAACAGTTCATCCCCCCCTTGTGCTAGTATGTAGGTGTCTGCAAATTGTGCCAGTGGCTCCATAGAGGGCACCTTCGTCTTTTGCGCACTAAGTATTGGTTCATCCATCGGAGATACGGGATCTCCATGAGAAGAATGGCGATGCAAGCGTCTTTCCTCGCTAGAAAGTGCTGGGGCGATTGGATTCGTATCCATTCCCGGAAGAGTAGTCTGAGCAGCGGGTGAAATCGAAACTGGCCGGGGCCGTTCAGGTTGAGAATCAGATGGTGATTTTGATTGGTTGAACCTACTTTGTACGGAAGTTGCAGCAGTCATCCAAGATGGTTGAGAAGGCAGAACACGAGGTGGAGCCTTACGTTCTACTGATTCAGAATGTGTTTCAGTTACTAGTTCCACTGCACCTAGGGGCTGATTAGGAGTAGATGGGCTGCCAGTGGGTATATCGAGGAGCGTATGGGCAATGGCTCGTTCCAATCGTTCTAGTACACGCCATGAGTTTCGTAGTCGGACCTCACGCTTAGTCGGGTGCACGTTAACATCGACCTCATCAGCTGGTAAATTGAGGAATAGAACACATACCGGATGGCGACCCACCATTAATCGAGAATGGTATCCTTTGCGAATTGATTGAAGGAAATCAGTAGCGGCTACGGATCTTTCATTGACGAATATATGGATGTCATCGATTCTTCCTCGATCTATGGATGGAGGTGAAATCCATCCCTCCCATCTTTCATCACCTGGTGCATCCTTGTCACTTGGGGGTGGTTTGAGTGGGATTAAGCGTTCAGATTGGCCACCAAGTACATCGAAGAGCCGATCTTCAGGTTGTTCTACCGAGGGTGAGGTTAGAGTTGCTCGACCATCAACCTCGATACTGAAACTAACTTCTGGGTGAGCTAGAGTATAGGACGTGACAACATCTACTACAGCAGCACTTTCTGTTGTGGGGCGTCTTTGGAAAGCCATTCGGGCAGGTACGGCAGCAAAGATTTCTCGTACCTCGATACTCGTTCCATCTGCCATCCCTACGGGTTCTACTTCGCCAACAACTCCGTTCACAACTTCGATTAATGCCCCCTCTTTACCGGTCTGGCGTGATCGAATGGTTAGGTTGCTTACTGAGCCCACTGCAGCCAGTGCTTCACCCCTGAAACCGAGGGTATTGATTGATGCTAGGTCATCGGAATTGCGTAGTTTACTAGTTGCGTGACGATTTACCGCCAGCGGTAATTCATCAGGCGGTATACCATGTCCGTCGTCTTCGACAAGAATACGTTGAAATCCGCCATTCTCAATCACAACACGAATTCGTTTTGATCCAGCATCTAGGCTGTTTTCCACTAGTTCCTTTACAACCTGGGCTGGACGTTCAACAACTTCGCCGGCAGCAATTCTTCCAATTGTAGCCTCATCAAGTTGGATAATCGGAGTTCGTTTCATTCGGTTCACTCCTCGACCCAATCGGGGACTTCGCCTTTGTTTTCTTCTGCTTTTAGCGCATATAATGCGTCCAATGCTTCACGTGGAGTCATCGAATCTGGTTCAAGTGTAGCTAGACGATCTAAGAGTTCACGTTGTCTCGTGTTCATAACGGGTGCAGATTGAGGTGTTTTGTTTTCTTTAATTGGTTCAGTACTTTTTCCACTAGGAAGCATCCAACCAAATAGTGAGGATTGTCCTTTTGGACGGGCAAGAGGAATACCTGATTCTCCGGCTCGAGCCCCTTCAGCCTGCTGTTCTAGGAACATGAGTAAATCTCTCGCACGTTCGATAACAGGTATCGGAAGTCCAGCCAATGCGGCAACTTGTACTCCGTATGAATCATCACAAGGTCCTTCGGCAATAGTGTGAAGGAACCGGATATTGTTGTCGATTTCAGCGACTTGTACATGGATGTTAACTAATCCATCAACTTCCTCTTCTAGACCTACGAGTTGATGGTAATGGGTCGCGAAGAGAGAACGGCAACCCGCTCGACGAACAAGATCTTCGGTCACGGACCAAGCAATTGCTAATCCATCGAACGTAGATGTTCCGCGCCCGATTTCATCAAGAAGAACTAGACTCTTTGGGGTGGC
>MDSW01077641.1_pt1 | contig 12338 bp, 12 predicted proteins | sample 811171 | NCBI WGS metagenome assembly MDSW01 (sample SAMN05326641, study PRJNA326480) | marine metagenome | isolation source: seawater | place: Atlantic Ocean: North West | collected 2012
ACTACCTGCAGAGCCAAGGCGTAATGCTAAAGCCCCGCTCCGGCGTCATCCCGGTCGCGGAGGCCCTGGCGCCCGCCAGCGTCGCCCTCCAGCCCTACGAGGCCCTGCGCCCCCCTGAGTCCGAAGCCTGCCGGCAGGGGGATGCCCGGGTGCTGCAATCCTCCCGGGTGGTGTTCGATCCCAAGCCGGTGACCCCGGAGCAGGCCAGTCTCAGTGTCAATATCCACCGCCGGAGGCCGGACTGATGTGTCTGGGCATTCCCATGCAGGTGGTTTCCCGCCACGGCCTGATCGCTGAATGTGATGCCGGTGACCCCACCCTGGCGCCGCCGCAAACTGTGGATCTGGCGCTGGTGGGGGAGTGTGAACCCGGCACCTGGGTGCTGGTGTTTCTGGGGGCGGCCCGGGAGCGGCTGACGCCGGAAACTGCCCGCCAATCCCTGGCTGCCCTGCGGGCGTTGCAGGGCATTATGAGCGGCGATAGCAACGCCAGCGGAGCGCTTGACCATTGGTTTGCGGATCTGATGGACCGCGAGCCGCCATTACCCGACCACCTGAAACCGGCCGTGGGCCAGGCCAGCGCCGCCGCTATCGGCGGCCTCGACAAACGATCCGCCGCGGGAGACGAAAACTGATGTCGCCACTGATTGAACGTCTGATTGAAGAGCACCACTGGCCCCGGGCCAGCGAGGAGAATATTGAGCAATTGCTGGGACAGCATGAAGTGCTGGTGCTTTTTTTCAGCAGTGACCCGGCCCGTTATCCGGAAAGTAACGATGTGGCGGTGATCCTGGCGGAACTGGCGCGGACCTATGATGGCCGGTTTCAACCTGTTGTGGTGACGCGAAGCAGTGAACAGGCCCTGAAAGCCCGCTACCCGTTTCAGCAGTGGCCAACTCTTGTATTTCTACGCCGGGGGGTGATGCTGGGGGCGATCAGCAAGGTGCGGGACTGGGCTGAATACCATGCCATTATCGATCAGCTGCTGGCACCGAAAAACCATCGCAACAGCAGATCCCCCAGGTCAATTTATAACGTCAGGAGCCAATATCTCAGGAGACAATGATGGACGATTCCCAACGCATTCCCATGGTCCACCGGGTGGGGCCGGGATCGCAACCCCTGGCGGAAGCGGATCAGCAACTGGACTATATGACCATGCCCGCCACCATGGCCACCTATCATCAGCCCGCCATCCCGGAACCGGAAGAGGCCGGTGATATCCAGCCGGCACTGGCTTTGTTGCAGCAGGTGCAACAGGCGCTGGCGGGATTTGCCACCGGTGGCAACGCCGCGTTTTCCCTTGCGGATTTGAATCACGACAGCCGGGAATTGATTAATCAGATTTTGGGTGTGGGCGAGGTGAGTATCAGCGTGGACGGTGAAGCGCCCATGCAGATTCAGGAGTCGGTCATGGCGGGCCTGTGGCGGGTGCAGCAGCTGGGTGCCGAAGGCCGGGTGGTCTGGGATGGCGTTGAAGTGGGCGCTGTTCCCGAGTGTGTCTATCAACTGGCCTTTGCCGGGGCTCGCCGGCAACTGGACACCCAAACCCCGCAGCTGGCCGTGGCGGTGATGAATGCACCCTCGCTTCTGGTGGAACTGGCGGAGCGCATGGCTTTGGGCCCGGCGGCGGACGGCGCGGCTTATGTGCTTAATCTGACGTTACTGCCGCTGAATGATGCGGATCTGTATTGCCTTGGCGAACACCTGGGGGTGGGGCCGGTGACCATTTTGTCGCGGGGTTATGGTAATTGCCGGATTGGCAGTACTGCTTGCAGGGATGTGTGGTGGATTAAGTATTTTAATTCCGAGGACGTATTGATCCTCAATACCATTGAAGTGGTAGCCGTACCGGAGGTGGCCCGGGCGGCACCGGAGGATATCGAGGACAGCGCTCATCGGCTGGCGGAAATTCTGGAGATTTATCAATGAATGAAACGCCGGGTGGGGGCTTCGAGGCCAGCGGCAGCCGGTTGCGTGATGATACGGTGATGGAGTGCAAAATCTGCTGGTATCGCTATCAGCCCGAGCAGGGCGATGATTATTGGCAGATTGAGCCGGGCACACCATTTTCCCAACTGCCGGACCACTGGCGTTGCCCTCAGTGCGATGCCGCCCGTCAACAGTTTCTGGTGGTGGTTTGACATGACTGCCGGGGTGGAACACGCCAGCCTCATCCAGGCGCTGGAACACCGCTTTCGCCAGGTACAAATGGGGATGGCGGATCTGCCCTTTCTCAATCCCTGTCTGCAGGTGCAGGCGGTGGGTTTCCAACCCTGGCAGTCCTGGTGGCTGGGGGTACTGATCACCCCATGGTTTATGAATTTCGTGCTGTTGCCCCGTGCTGGAGAATCCTCGCCGGAGCCAGTGGGTACGGAGCGGGCCTTTGACTTTCCCTGCGGCCGGTTTACGTTTATCTGTGGCCGGGAAACCGGGCTGGGGCAATATTGGAGTTGTTCACTGTTGTCACCGGTACAGGAAGTCAACAGTCAGCATGAGGCCGAGGCCATTGCCCGGGCGTCTTTGCAGCAACTACTGGCTGCCGGCGTGGACGCGGGAACCGGTTCGCAGCGGGCCCCGGCGCCTGACGATCGGGTGCCGCCCCGCCGCGCTTTGTTGCGTCGCATGCTGGGTCAGTCAACAACTGCGGATGAGGCCAGCAGCAAATGACCTTGGCAGGCACATTCGCTTTTCAGCACCGGTTCGATCCTGCCGGCGGCAGCCGGTTAACCATCAGCGGCGGCCAGCGGCCGGAGGTTGCCCGTCTGTTGGCGGGGCGCTCCCTGAGCGAAGCCAGCCGGCTTATACCCTTGCTGTTTAACTTGTGTCGGCGTGCGCAGGGGGTTGCCTGTGCCCGGGGCGCGGAGCAAAGCCAGGGCCTGACGGTGGATTCCGCCACGGCACACCGGCGCCAGTGGCTGTTGCAACTGGAGTGGCTGCAGGAGCATTTGTGGTTATTGTGGGTGCGGTTGCCGCAGTGGTTGCAGCTGTCCCCCCGGGCCGTGGCCATGAGCCGTGCCAGCCAGTTGTTACAACGCTGTATGCAGGCGCTGGAGCAGGGCGAAGCAGGAGAGCAGTCCCGTTTGTGGGACTGGGCCGGCACGGTGTACAGTGAGGACTTTGCTCATTCGATGGCCGGGGCGACTGCCCTGCAACCTTTGCTGGAGGCCGTGGCCGATCTGGACTGGCGTAGCGCTTATCGCCCGCTTCCGCTGCCGAAAACGGATACCGCCTGGTGGCGGGACTGCAATGAATTCCGGGCCGGTTTGCCACCGGCGCCGCAAGGTCCGGCCCACGGTAATGAAACCGGCGCCCTGGTGCGACAACAACACGGCGTTTCAGTGGCAGAGTCACTGCGGTCCGGCTGGTGCCTGATACCCCGTTTGCTGGCGGTGGTGGAGGAGGTGCGAACGTTGTTGTCAGCCCTGGCCCAGGGCCGCATAGCGGAACAACTGGTCGCCGCGGAGCCGGGCAATCCGTCGCCCTCGCGCCTGGTACTGGGGCAGGCGGAAACCGCCCGCGGTCGGTTGGTCCATGGCATGGTGCTCGGAGAGGAATCGCAACAGGTGCAACAATACCGGGTGATTGCCCCCACCGATTGGAATTTTCAGCCCCAGGGGGCCCTGCCGGCCATGGCCGCGGATCTGCCGGCAGCGGACTGCGGACTAACAAGGCAGCGGCTGGGTGCCCTGGTGGTGCTGATGAATCCCTGTGTGGGCTGGGAGTTGGTTTGCGATGCATGAAATGTCCCTGTGCGAATCGGTATTGCAGATTGTGGAAGAGGAGGCAACCCGGCAGCGTTTCTCGCGGGTGAAATGGTTGCAACTGGAAATAGGCGTCCTGGCGGGCGTGGAAGTGGAAGCCATGCGCTTCTGCTTCGATGTGGTGGCGCGGAACAGTCTGCTGCAGGAGGCGGAGCTGGACATTGTGCAGCCCGGGGGCGAGGCCTGGTGCATGCAATGCGCACAGACCGTTGCCATCGCGGCGCGTTATACCCCGTGTCCTCATTGTGGCAGTTACCAGTTACAGGTAACCGGGGGTGATCAGATGCGAATTAAAGAACTGGAGGTGGAGTGATGTGTACCGTATGCGGTTGCAGTGAAGGTGAAGTCAGGGTGGAGCCTGGTTCCGGGCATGATCACAAGCCGCAGCATGCTCATCACCATGAGCATCACCACCAGCATTCCCGGAGTCACAGCCATGAGCATTCCCATGATCACCATTACGGCCTGGGCCCCGCCCGCGCCCATGCGCCGGGCCTGGAGCAAAGCCGTATGGTGCAGATCGAACAGGATATCCTGGGTAAGAACGACCAGTATGCCCGGGCTAACCGGGCCCGGCTGACCGGCCAGGGCATCTTCGCCCTCAACCTGGTGTCCAGTCCCGGCTCCGGCAAAACCACATTGCTCACCAGTACCCTGACTGCACTGCGGGAGCAGATCCCCCTGGTGGTCATCGAGGGGGATCAGCAAACCTCCCAGGATGCCGACCGGATTCGGGCCACCGGCGTGAACGCCATTCAGGTGAACACTGGCAAAGGCTGTCATCTTGATGCCCATATGGTGGGCCATGCCCTGGACAGCCTGACACCCGAACGCGGCAGTATCCTGTTTATTGAAAACGTGGGCAACCTGGTGTGCCCCGCCGCCTTTGATCTGGGGGAGGCCCATAAAGTGGCCATACTCTCCATCACCGAAGGGGAGGACAAACCCATCAAATACCCGGACATGTTCGCCGCCGCCGATCTGTTGTTGCTGAACAAAATCGATCTGTTGCCGCATTTGAATTTTGATGTGGCGCGCTGCATAGAGTACGCCCGGCAGGTGAACCCGGCGCTGCAGGTGATTCAGGTTTCCGCCACCAGTGGCGAGGGCATGGAACAGTGGTATCAATGGCTCCGCCTCAACCGCCAGAACCGTCTGATTGGTCACGCCACTGATGTCAGCGCGGAGGCGCGGCGTGCCTGAGCTGATCGATGGTAACGCCGGGCTCCCAAGTGCGGCGGGATTGTTGCCAACCGTGCTGGTACTGGACGACGAGCCCCGCTCCGTGGAAACGCTCACGCGTATCTTACAGGACGAGTTTGACGTCCACGGCGCCACCACCATTGCCGAAGCGGAAGCGGTACTGCAACGGGAATGGGTGCAGATCATCCTGTGTGATCAACGCATGCCGGAAATGAGCGGTGTGGAATTTCTGATGCGGGTGCGGGAACAATGGCCGGACGTGATCCGCATGATCATTTCCGGTTACACCGATGCCATGGATATCATTGATGCGGTGAATCAGGCCGGCATTTACCACTTTATTACCAAACCCTGGCAGCCCGCGGACTTGCTGATGAAGCTGCACAATGCCGTCAAACTGTTCCGGCTGCAGCGGCTCAACGAACAACTGGCGGTGGAGCTGAAGCTGCGTCCGGAAACCCTGGCGGACGAACTGGAGCAAAAGCGCCAGGTGTTGCGGGCCCGGTTCGACTGGGATCTGGGAATCGTGCGTTCCCCCGACAGCCCCATGAACCACACCTGCGATATCATTCAGCATGTGGCGCCCTTTGACGTGAATGTGCTGCTTAGCGGCGAATCCGGTACCGGCAAGGAACTGTGTGCCCGCGCCCTGCATTACAACAGCCTGCGTCAGGATGGCCCCTTCGTGGCGGAAAACTGCGGCGCGTTACCGGATGAGTTGCTGGAGAGCGAGCTTTTTGGCCATAAGCGGGGAGCCTTCACCGGCGCCGTGGACGACCGGGTGGGGCTGTTCGAAATGGCCGATGGCGGCACTATTTTCCTGGACGAAGTAGGGGAAATCTCACCGGCGTTTCAGGTGAAATTATTGCGGGTGCTGCAGGAAGGGGAGATCCGCCCCCTGGGCACCAACAGCCGCCGTAAGATCAATGTGCGGGTAGTGGCGGCCACCAACCGGGATCTTGAACAGGATGTCAAGGATGGCCGCTTCCGCCAGGATCTGTATTACCGTCTCGCCACCTTCACCCTGGCGCTGCCGCCGTTGCGGGAACGGCCCATGGACATCGAGGCTCTGGCCTATTCCGTATTGGAAGATGCCTGCAATCAACTGGGGAAAAAAGTAAAAGGCTTCACTGCCGAGGCCATCGCCTGCCTGCAGGCCTATCACTGGCCCGGCAACGTGCGGGAGTTGCAGAACGAAATCAAGCGGATGCTGGTGCTGGCCCACGAGCCCTACCTGGGGGCGGACTTGATCAGCGCACGAATTCTGATGGCGGCGCCGGAGGAAGACCAGCCGGAGATTCAGCTGCTCACCGGCATCGAAGGTTCCCTTAAGGAGCGGGTGGAATCACTGGAGGCCCGGATATTGAAAGAAACCCTGATCCGTCACCGCTGGAGCAAAACCCGCGCGGCCCAGGAACTGGGCCTGTCACGGGTGGGCCTGCGTAACAAACTGGAACGTTACGAGCTGGAACAACACAACATGCAGTTACCGTCACTGTAAGGCTGGCAACCATGTCCCCTCCCAAATCACGTTCACAACCACTCACCACTCAGGTGGACTTACCGGACGCCTTGCCGGAAGAGGTGGGTGAGGGCGCCTGGATCGAAGTGATCCAGCGCATGGACGAACTGTATGCCGAGCTGGTGGAGCATCAGGTGGCGCTGGAACAGAAAAACGATGCCCTGGAAGCGGCCTATGACGAACTGCAACGCACCCATGAGACACTGAAACAAACCCAGCGTCAGCTGATCCAGGCGGAAAAAATGGCATCGCTGGGGCGGCTGGTGGCAGGGGTGGCCCATGAGCTGAATAATCCCATCAGTTTTCTGCAGGGCAATGCCTATGCACTGGAAGGTTACAATCGCCGGCTGCAGACTTTTTTCACGGCGTTGGAAGAGTTGGGGCTGCCGGCTATCGGTGAGCTGAAGGCCAGCCATCGGGTGGATACGGTGCTGCGGGATTTGGAACCGTTGGTGGAAGGCACTCGGGAAGGGGCTGGGCGGGTCACGGATATCGTCCAGAGCCTGTTGCGGTTCACCACGCCGCAGCCACAGGCGGCCGCGGAATTTGATCTGGCCGCATTGGTTCGCAGCGCAGTGCAGTGGGTGTGTCGTGGCAATCGGGTGCGGGTGCAGACCCATTTGCAGCTGCCGGAATCGCTTATGGTGTGCGGCTACGAAGGCCTGGTGCATCAGGTGCTGGTTAACCTGGTGCAGAACGCCGTGGACGCCGTGGAGGCGGTGGCCGAGCCTGCGCTCTGGCTGACATTGCAACAGGACCACCAGCAGGCGGAGATTCGCATCCACGACAACGGGCCGGGGGTGCAGCGGGAACATCTCGCCCGTATCTTTGATCCCTTTTTTACCACCAAACAGACCGGAAAAGGCACCGGGCTGTGGCTTTATATCAGTTATCTGCTGGCCACCGAACAATGTAACGGCGATCTCAGCGTAGAGAACCGACCCGGCAGCGGCGCTGAATTCCACTTCCGGCTGCCATTGCAGGCCGTTGTGCCGCAGGAGGTGAGCCCGTGACCCGCAAGACCCTGCCGTGGTTACAGTCCGGCGGTTGCGGCGGCTGCAGCCTGTCGCTGTTGAACGCCGAGACGCCACACCTGCTGGCGCGCTTGCAACAGGCGAATATCGAGCTGCTTTGGCATCCCAGTGTCAGTGAAGTTAACGGTCCCGAACTGATCCGTTTGTTGAACGCCATTGTCGATGGCGACACGGCTTTGGATATTTTGTGCCTGGAAGCCTCGGCCATGCTGGGCCCCAATGGCAGCGGCCGGTTTCATATGCTGAGCGGCACCGATGAGCCCATGTTCCAGTGGATACAAAAGCTGGCGTCCAGGGCCAAACAGGTGGTGGCCGTGGGCAGTTGCGCCGCCTTTGGCGGCATCACCGCCGCCGGTTCCAACCTGGTGGAAGCCATCGGCCTGCAATACGACCGGTCGCAGCGGGGTGGCTTGCTGGGGGAGCAGTGGCAGGGTGCGGACCGGTTGCCGGTGGTGAACATTGCCGGTTGCCCCACTCATCCCGACTGGGTAACGGAAACCCTGACGTTACTGGCAGCGGATGCGCTTGCCAGCGACGACCTGGACGAATACCAGCGTCCACGTTTCTATACCGATCACCTGGTGCATCACGGCTGTCCGCGCAATGAATATTACGAATACAAGGCCAGTGCGGAAACGGCTGGCGATCTGGGTTGTATGATGGAACATATGGGCTGTTTGGGAACCCAGGCCCGGGCGGACTGTAATATCCGGCCGTGGAATGGAGAGGGTTCCTGCCTTAAGGGCGGCTACGCCTGCGTCAACTGCACCGCCCCCGGATTTGAAGAGCCGCGCCACAGTTTTGTGGAAACCCCCAAGCTTGCCGGTATTCCGGTGGGGCTGCCCACGGACATGCCCAAAGCCTGGTTCGTAGCGCTGGCCTCACTGGCCAAAGCGGCCACTCCGGAGCGGCTGCGGCGCAATGCGGTGGCGGAGCGATTGATTTATCCACCGGGCAGGGGGGTCAAAAAGCGTGAGTGATGGCAACGGCCGCACTCTGCTGGGGCCGCTCAATCGTGTGGAAGGGGACCTGGAAATTCAAGTGGCGGTGGCCGCGGGCAGGGTCAGCGAAGCCTGGGTCAATTCGCCGCTGTTTCGTGGTTTCGAACTGATTCTCCAGGGCAAGGCCCCCATGGATGCGCTGGTTTATACCCCGCGTATCTGCGGTATCTGTTCAGTGGCCCAGTCCGTGGCCGCCGCCGGCGCCCTGGCGGAATATCTGCAAGTGACCCCCACCGATAACGGCCGCATCGCCACCAACCTGACCCTGGCCTGTGAAAACCTGGCGGATCATCTGACCCATTTCTATCTGTTTTTTATGCCCGATTTCGCCCGCCCCGGTTATCAGTCCGAGCCCTGGTTCGAAGCCATCCGGGAACGGTTTCGGGCCCAGACCGGGGCGGCGGTGAATCAGGTGCTGCCGGCCCGGGCGGCCTTTATGCGGCTAACCGGCATCCTGGCGGGTAAATGGCCCCACAGTCTCAGTCTGCAGCCGGGGGGCACCAGCCGCGCTCTGTCCACCAGCGACATCGTGCGCCTGCGGATGCAGATCGGCAGTTTCCGCCAGTTTCTGGAGCAGGTATTGTTCGACGGCCCGCTGGAACAGGTGGCGGCTTTAGCGAGCCGGGAACAATTACAGGCCTGGGCCGCGGCCCACCCCCACGGCGACTTCGCTCGGTTTTTGTCGGTGGCGGAAGCCCTCAAGTTGGAGACTCTGGGTCGTACCCGGCATCAGTTTCTCAGTTACGGTGCCTATGGGCAGTCCCGGGGTCATTGGTTTTGCCGGGGCGTAGTGGGCTGGCAGGGGAATCAACTGCAGCCGAGGACTCTGGACCTGGATGCTATCACCGAGGATATGTCCAGCGCCTGGCTGCGGGGGGAATCCGCCCATCCCAGCGTCGGCCACACCCAGCCGGATATCGAAATGCCCGGCTACAGTTGGTGCAAGGCGCCACGGCTGGCGCAACAGGTAACGGAAGTGGGCGCCCTGGCCCGACAGGTGGTTGCAGGGCATCCGCTGTTGCTGGATCTGGTGCGGGAACAGGGGGCCAATGTCATGAACCGGGTAGTGGCGCGGCTACTGGAGTTTGCCCTGGTGGTACCGGCCATGGAAGACTGGTGTCAGCAGCTGATTCCCACGGCAGCGTTCTGCGCTCCGCAAAGTCAGCGGCCCGCCCAAGGGCGTGGTGTGGGTCTGGTGGAGGCCGCCCGGGGCAGCCTCGGCCACTGGCTGTCAGTGAAAGACGGCCGCATACATAACTATCAGATCATCGCCCCCACCACCTGGAATTTTTCACCCCGGGACCGTGCCGGCCAGGCCGGGCCTCTGGAATCCGCGTTGGCGCGGACGCCGGTTAGCGGTGAACTGCATGAGTGTTTACCCATCCAACACATCATTCGCTCCTATGATCCCTGTATGGTGTGTACGGTGCACTGATGACGATGCCTCTGATTCAAAAAACCATTCGGGTGCGCGGGGTGGTCCAGGGGGTGGGATTCCGGCCCACGGTGTGGCGCCTTGCCACCGAGCTGGGCCTGGTGGGTCATATTGTTAACGATGATGAAGGCGTGCTGATTCGCTGTCGGGGCAGCGAGCGGGCGGTGCAGGAACTGCTGGCCCGCCTGCGCCGGCAACCCCCCCGGCAGGCGCGTATCAGCCAGATTGAAGACTGGCCCAGTGATGACCCGCTGCCGGAGACCGGTTTTGAGATCGGCGCCAGTCAGCATTTGAAGGGTGCCGGTCATTCCACGCGGACTACGGGTGTGGCAGCGGACCTGGCCCCCTGCGAAGAATGTCTGCGGGAACTGTTCACGCCAAGTAACCGCCGCTACCGCTACCCTTTTATCAACTGCACTCATTGCGGCCCCCGGTTGAGTATTGTCAGCGCCATTCCTTATGATCGGGCCAATACCAGTATGGCAGGGTTCGAACTGTGCGCGCTGTGCCGCGCCGAATATCAGAATCCGGCGGACCGGCGTTTTCATGCCCAGCCCAATGCCTGCCCCCGGTGCGGTCCCGCCCTGTGGCTGGTGGATGGGGCCGGCAATCCGCTATCGAACAGCGATGTTATCACCCAGGTACAGCAGGCGTTGCGTGACGGTAAGATCGTGGCTCTAAAAGGCGTGGGCGGCTTCCAACTGGTGGTGGATGCCACCAATGCCGCGGCGGTGGCGCGGCTGCGGGAGCGTAAGCACCGGCCCCACAAACCCCTGGCGCTGATGGCCAGGGATATGGACGTGGTGCGGCGTTATTGCCGGGTATCGCCTCGGGAACAGGCGTGTTTGCAAAGTGCGGCAGCGCCGGTGGTACTGCTGAACCGTCACCGGCAACCTGCCGCCAATATCGCACCGCAACAGTCCAGCCTGGGGATGATGCTGCCATCCTCACCTTTACACCATCTGTTACTGGAAGCCTTTGACACGCCACTGGTAATGACCTCGGGCAATCCCAGTGGTGAACCCCAATGCATCGATAACGACGCCGCCCTGGCGCGGCTGGGTGCGGTGGCGGATCTGTTCCTGTTGCACAACCGGGACATACGGAACCGGGTGGATGACTCGGTAGTGCGGGTGATCGACGGTCAGGTGCAGCCCATTCGGCGTGGGCGCGGTTTTGCGCCGGCGCCCATGGCTTTGCCGCCCGGCTTTGAAAACTGCCCACCGGTGCTGGCCCTGGGTGCCGAGCTTAAAAATACCTTTTGCCTGCTGGACCGGCACAGTGCGGTACTGTCCCAACACATTGGCGATTTGCAGGACGCATCGACGCTGGCGGATTTCGAACGCAGTCTGACGTTGTATCAACAGTTGTATCAGCATCGGGCCCGATACCTGGCGGTGGACGCCCATCCGCAGTATCACTCGGGTCGGGTGGGGCGGCTGGTCGCCAGTGAAAGGCAGCTGCCGGTGATCGAGGTGCAGCACCATCACGCCCACCTGGCGGCCTGTTTGGGGGACAACCACTGGCCGCTGGAGGGCGGTCGGGTACTGGCCATTACGCTGGATGGACTGGGTTACGCCCCCGGGGATGAAGCCTTGTGGGGTGGCGAGATTCTGCTGGGGGATTATCACAGTGCAACCCGGGTGGCGCGACTGAAACCGGTCCCACTGCCTGGTGGCGATGCCGCCATGATGCAACCCTGGCGCAACGCCGTGGCGCACCTGCACAGCGCCCGGGGCTGGGATAGTGTGCTGCGGGATTACGGCGCACTGCCGCCCCTGCAGGCCATGGCCCGGCAGCCGGTGGCAACCCTGCTGGCCATGATCACGAAATCACTCAATGCGCCGTTGTCCTCTTCCTGCGGCCGGTTGTTCGATGCGGTGGCGGCGTTGGCAGGGCTGTGCGACTACGACGCCATGAGCTACGAAGGTCAGGCCGCCATGGCGCTGGAGGCGGCCATCGACGACACCCACTGGCGCCAGGCCCGGCCGTATCCGTTTGCGTTGCAACAGGTAACCACCGGCGACGGTGCGGGACTGTGGGAACTGGATCCGGCGCCCATGTGGGAGGCCATGCTAACGGACCTGATTCAGGGGCAAGCGGTAGGGTTAATCGCCGCCCGTTTTCACCAGGGGCTGGCGGCGGCACTGGTGGATTGCGTAGACCGGTTGCAGCGATCCCATTCGGTGACCCATGTGGCCCTAAGCGGTGGCGTGTTTCAGAACCGCCACCTGCAGGCCCGGGTCTGCGATCTGTTACCAGCCATAAATCTTCAGGTGTTGACTCACCGGCAGGTACCCGCCAACGATGGTGGTATCGCCCTGGGTCAGGCCCTGGTGGCGGCGGCCACCCATGTTGCAGGCGGTGGGCGCCAAATAAA
>MDSW01108513.1_pt1 | contig 12335 bp, 11 predicted proteins | sample 811171 | NCBI WGS metagenome assembly MDSW01 (sample SAMN05326641, study PRJNA326480) | marine metagenome | isolation source: seawater | place: Atlantic Ocean: North West | collected 2012
CGCTTTCCAAGGGTCAGGGCATCGAATTCGAAACCGCCGGCAAGTACGATATGAAGGGCGTCCCCGAACCCATGACGCTGTATCGCGTCGGCTGGACCGTCGATTAGGCGAACACGAGCCGCTTCACCGCCAAATCCGAAATCGCGGTGTCCTGCACGCCGCAGCCGGTCAGATCGCAGATCGTGATCTGATCGTCGTTCGTGCGGCCGGGATGGGTGCCCGCCGTCACGTGTCCCAGTTCGACCACGACCCCGTCGAACCCGGCCTTCCTGGCGCTTCGGAGTTCGCCGCAGTCGCAGCACTGTTCCGGACTGTCGCAGACCACGAGATCCGCTTTGTCGAACAGCGAGGGCGCGACTTCGTTCTTGCCCGGCGCGTCCGAGCCCATCGCCGTCACGTGCGTCCCCGGCCTGACGGCATCGGCGCTGAACAGCGGCGACATGGATGGCGTTGTGGTCACGATCACGTTGGAAGCGGCGGCCAGCGTGTCGGCATCCGTCGTCACCTGCACGTCGAACGGGACATCAGCCGCGAGCGCTTCCGCTTTAGATATGTCACGCCCGCAGACCCGGACCTCGGCGAGGTCGCGCACCAGCGAGAGTGCCTGTAACTGAAGCCGTGCCTGCAGACCGGTGCCGACGATCCCGGCCCGCACCGGGCCCTTGGGCGCAAGATGCCTGGCCGCGACCGCGCCCGCCGCCGCGGTCCGGATATCGGTCAGGTAGCCATTGTCCAACAGCACCGCGCGGACACGTCCGGTTTCCGCGTCCAGCACCGTCATCATGCCGCCGAGCGACGGCAGCCCCAACTTGGCGTTTTCGAAAAAGCCGGTGCTCATCTTCACGCAAAAACCTTCGCAGCCTTCGACATACGCCGCCTTGATATCCACCTCGCCATGACGCTCAGGAATATCGAGGCGCAGGATCGGCGGCATGATTGCCTTGCCGGCGCTGAGTGCCGTGAAGGCGTCGGCAACGCAGCCGATGACATCCGGATCGAGCTTGATGCTCTCGCGCAATTCCGCTTCACCGATGACGGGGGGTGTGGTTTTTTCCTTCATTGCAAAACAGCCTTATCACTCGGCAAAAACACGTCATCGCATAGATGCCCCCTCACCCTCCCACGTGCTTAAACACGCGGGCCCCTCCCTTTCCCTTGGGAGAGGGTGGCGAGCCTGCCCTTGGGCCGGCGAGCCGGGTGAGGGGCAGGTGATGAAATATGAAATCTAGCCGACGATCTCAAGAAACCGGTCCATATCCACGTTGCAGCCGCTGACGACGATTGCGGTCGGGCCGGACTGAAGATCGAGCTTACCCGACATCAGCGCCCCCACCCCAACGGCGGCGCCCCCTTCGGCGACGATGCGGTCCTCGCGGAACAGGGTGTGCATGGCCGATGCGATGTCGTCCTCCGATATCAGCAGCGTCTCGTCAATCAGGCGCTTCGTGATGTCGAACGTATAGGCGTTATCAAGCCCGATGCCGCCGCCGAGCGAGTCGGCAAGGCTTTCGACTTCCTCGACCGGCACGGGCTTGCCCGCCTCCAGGCTCTCAATCATCGCCGCGCCCCGGTCCATCGTCACCCCGATCAACCGCGCATCGGGCTTCAGCGTCTTGACGGCGACGGCGATCCCGGCGAACAGCCCGCCGCCGGAAAGCGGCACCAGAACGTTGGCGACGTCCGGCATGTCTTCGACGATTTCAAGACCCACCGTCCCCTGCCCTGCGATCACATGCGGATCGTCAAACGGATGGACATAGGTGAGCCCGTCTTTTTCGATACGCTCGAACGCAGCCGACTCGGCGTCGTCCTGGGAGCGGCCGGCGATGATCACCTCAGCGCCCAGTTTGCGGATCGCATCGACCTTCACCTCCGGGACAAGTTCGGACATATAGACAGCGCACTTGATCCCGAGCGCCTTCGCCGCAAAGGCGACACCGCGTCCGTGATTGCCGGTCGATACCGCGATCACGCCCCGGGATTTGCTCTCGTCACTCAGGTTAAGAAGCGCGTTGGTCGCACCCCGCAGCTTGAATGCGCCCGTGTCCTGCATGGTTTCGAGTTTGAGCTTCACCGGATGACCGGCATATTCGCTCAGATAAGGCGACAGCCGAAGCGGCGTCCGCGTCACACGGCCGGCGATGCGCTTATGGGCATCGCGGATATCGGTAAGGGTAACGGGGCGCTGGACGCTCACGCGGCCACCCCTATCCCGGCCAGGGTTCGGCGATGACGGCGGCGCAATCGCCCCGTTTGATCAGGCCCGGCATGTGGCGGCAGACGATCTGCCCCGAAACCCCGGCGATCAGATCGGTGGGGGCGCGGTCCGGGTCTTCCAGGTAATGCACACGGGCGATGACATCGCCTTCCTCCACATGCGCGCCGAGATCATGGCAAATTTCGAAAAGGCCTTCCGTGCGTGCGCTGACGAAGCATGCGCCCGTGGGCGTGTGGATCAGTTTCGAGGGCTCCGGGATATCCGGCTCGCCCGCGACGACGCCGGTATGCTTGAGGATGTTCATCACGCCCCGCTCGGCGACCGAGATCGTCTCGACCGTCGATGTCGCGGCGCCGCCGAGTTCGGTCGAGACGAACACCTTACCCGCTTCCTCGACCACCGTGTCGATCATGCCGACCGCGTCCAGCTCGGTCAGGATCATCCCATAGGGCGCGCCGAACGCTTTCAAGGCGGCGAGCGTCGCGGTCATCTGCTTTTCGTCCGGAAGATCGTGGATGATGCTCATCGGCAGCAGGTTCATCGACCTGCCGCCAGCATGGATATCGACCACCACGTCGGCGCGGCTGATCAGGCGCGACGTGACGAAGTGCGCGATCATGTCGGTGATGGTGCCGCGCGCATCGCCCGGGAAGGCCCGGTTCATGTTGCCGTCATCGATGGGCGAGGTGCGTTTACCGGCCCGGAACGCCGGCAAATTCAACGCCGGAACGATAATGACACGGCCGCGGACGTCCTTGGCCTTGAGGCTGGCGCGCAGCTTCGTCAGCGCGATCGGACCTTCGTATTCGTCGCCGTGGTTGGCGCCGGTGAACAGCACCGTCGGGCCGTCACCGTTCCTGATCACCGTCAACGGCATCGGGATCGAGCCCCAGGAGGATTCGTCCCGTGACCACGGAATGGTCATCGTACCGTGCTGCTTGCCCTCCGCATCGAGATCGATATCCAGAGAGATTTTTGAAAATTCATCGTCGGTCATGGCCGAAGTGTGGGCGATGCCCCCCGGGCTTTCAAGGGATACGGCCGCGCATCCTTCGAGACGGCCCTTAGGGCCTCCTCAGGATAAGGAAAATCGGTTGAACACCTCATCCTGAGGAGCGGCGAAGCCGCGTCTCGAAGGATTGCCGGATTAGTACCCGACCGCGCAGCCGTCCTTGCGGGGTTCGGAACCGCCAACCAGGACGCCACGCTCCCAGTCGATCCAGATCGCCTGCGAGCCGCCGATGGGCTTCGCGGGCTTGATGCGTTTGTGGCCCATTTTCTCAAGCGCGGCGACGGTTTCCGCCGGGATCGTACCTTCCATTTCGACGTCCATGGACCCCGCGATCGGGAACACGCGCGGCGCGTCCTGGGCTTCCTGGATATCCATACCGAAGTCCAGCAGCTTGGTCAGGAACTGCATGTGACCGAACGACTGGTACTGCCCGCCCATGACGCCGAACGGCATGATCGCCTTGTCGCCCTGGCCGAGCATCCCCGGAATGATGGTGTGCAGCGGCCGCTTGTTCGGCGCGATGCAGTTGAGGTGGCCTTTTTCCAGTGTGAAGCCCTGGCCGCGGTTGGTCAGGGTGACACCGGACTTCGGCGCCATCAGACCGGTCCCGAAGTTGGAAAACAGCGTATTGATGAAGCTGCACGCGTTGCGGTCCTTGTCGACGACGGAAATGTAAACCGTGCTTTCGTTGACCGGTGCGCTGACGGGCGGCAGCGGGTCGAGCGCTTTCGCCGGGTCGAAGTGCGCCGCCAGTTCTTTCGCGTGCGCGTCCGACAAAAGCCAGTCGGTGGGGACGTCCGCCTTGTTCGGGTCGGCGACGAAGAAATTGCGGTCCTGATAGGCGAGCCGTCCGAATTCGATCTCCATGTGCAGGCGTTCGACCGACAACGGGTCGACGCCATCCGTCGGCACGTCTTTCAGCATGTTCAAAAGCAGCAGCGCGATCACCCCCTGTCCGTTCGGCGGACATTCGTAGATGTCGTAGCCCCGATAGTTGGTCGAAATCGGCGTCACGTACTCGCCGGCCGCATTCTTGAAATCTTCCAGCGTGTGCAGACCGCCCAGCGATTGCAGGAACGACACGATATCCTCAGCGACATCCCCGGTGTAGAACGCGTCGCGGCCGTGCTGCGCCACTTTCTCGAGGGTCGCCGCGAGTTCCGGCTGATAGTGCATTTCGCCGCATTCCGGCAGGCGGCCGCCCGGCAAAAACACCCGGCTCGCGTTCGGGCAGCCGCGAAGCAGCGCCTCGTTGCTTTTGAAATCGGTGGAGACACGGGACGAAATCGGATAGCCGTCGCGTGCATATTCGATCGCGGGCTGCAGCAATTCGCCGAGTTCCATGGTGCCGTGATTCTTGGTCAGGGTTTCCCACGCATCGATGACACCGGGCACGATGACGGCGTGCGGCGTCTGACGCTCGAGCGTCGTGATTCCCTGTTCTTCGTACCATTCCGCCGTCGCGGCGGCGGGTGCGCGGCCGGAACCGTTGAACGCGATCATGTCCTTGATCGAGCCCTCCGGCGCGTAGATGCAGAAGTTGTCGCCGCCGATCCCCGTCGATTCCGGTTCGACCACGCACTGCACGGCGCAGGCCGCGACCGCGGCATCCATGGCATTGCCGCCGCGGCGCAGAATATCCAGACCGACTGCGGTCGAAATCGCGTGCGACGTTGCCACCATGCCATGTTTACCGAACGCCGGCGAACGGCCGGGCTTTTCCAAATCGCGCATCAGGGATCCCCTCGGGTAAGAAATTATCGATATTTAGATTGATCGGCGGATAAGGAATTACAATGTCTATCTCTGGTCAAACATAAAACCGGCTTTTTGTACGCTGTTCTGCTGGAAGCTTGAATTTAGTTGCTGTAATCTTTTCGTAACTGCAGTGGCCAAGGTTTAGACCAAGTCCGGCAGGGCGCCTGAGAAAGGCGGTTTTCCACAGGGAGATATAGATAGAAATGAACCGTACATTCACCGGCCTTGCGGCCGCTGTTACCACCGGCTTTGCGCTGATTTCGGCCCCCGTTCAGGCGGCCGATATCCCTTGCTCGACCGCGAAGATGGTCGTGCCATGGAAACCGGGCGGGGATACTGACCTGGTGTTCCAGGTCGTCGCCCGCGCGATCAACGAAACGGGCTTCAAGCCGCAGCTTCAGATCGTTCACATTTCCGGCCAGAGCGGCAACAAGGCCGCCAAGGAAGTGAAAGGCTCCAAGCCCGACGGGTGCACCCTGATGGCGATCCACGAGAGCCAGATCACCACCTATCTGGCGGGCCGCGTCGACTTCACGTGGGATGCATTCGACACCGTGTCGCTGCTGACGTACACCCCGTCGGTGCTGGGCGCCAACGCCAACGTGCCGTTCGACGACATGAAGACGCTTGTCGATTACGCCAAGAAGAACCCGGGCAAGCTCGGCGTCGGTGTCACCACCGGCTCGACCAGCCAGTTCTTCAATCTGGTGATCGAGGATCAGACCGGCACCGAGTTCAAGTACATCCCGTACGAAGGCACGCGTGAGCGCCTGACCGCGATCCTGTCGAACAACGTCGACGTCGGGGAAATGAACATCCTGACGGCCAAGAAGTACATCCAGGAAGGCTCCATGAAGGCGCTCGGTATCGCCACCGAAAAACGCGATCCGCTGATGCCGGAACTGCCGACCATGAAGGAACAGGGCGTTGACGTGATCTACGGCCTGCATCGTGGCGTCGTCGCGCCGAAGGGTACGCCGAAGGACGTGATCGCCCACTACGAAGCGGCGTTCAAGAAAGCCATGACCGACCCGGCCGTGGTCAAGCACATGGACGAGAAAGGCACCTGGATCGTCTACAAGGACCATGCTGAATACGAAGCGTTCTTCAAGAAGTCCTTCGAACAGCATCTGAAGGTCGCCAAGAAAATCGGCATGTTCAAAGGCTGATCGTCGAAAATCTCCCGGCCCCGCCTCTCAGGTGGGGCCGGGTTTTTCGTCGCCACACTGGACCACGGTTGAAATCATGAGCCGCATTAATGCCGATGTCGTTATCGCGCTGCTATTGTTGGTCGTCTGCAGCGCCTTGTACCTCGACACCTATTTTTACGAGACCGTGCCCGGCGCCATTATCGGCGCCAAGATCTGGCCCCGCGTCGTTACCTTCTTTATCGGCGGCCTTTCCGTTCTTTATCTCATTCAGTCCCTGAGCGCGACGCGCCCCGAACCCAAGGACGACGGCGAACAGATAAACGGCGTCGCGGACTGGTTCCGCGTCAACCGGAACGTCGTCGCGTGCTTCGCGTTTTACGGTCTTTTCCTGGCATCGCTGAAATGGCTGGGCATGCTGATCGGCGGCATTCTGTTCGTGTTCGTCACGCTTTGTTTCCTGGGCGAGAACAGCCGCCGCAGTTTCATTATCAACGCCATTGTCGCGGTCGTCTGCGTCGGCTTTATGTGGGCGATCTTCACCTTTGCGCTCGGGGTCATTCTGCCCCAGGGCGAAATTCTGCCGCGCTGAGGAGCCCTCCATGATTCTAGAGAACATTGCCGGCGCCTTTGACGCGGTCTTTCATATTAAAAACCTCGGTCTGATGACCCTCGGTGTCGCCGCCGGGCTGATCACCGGCGCGATCCCGGGTTTCACCATCACCATGGCCGTCGTCCTGACGCTCCCGTTCACCTTCGGGATGAGCGCGGTCGAGGGGATATCGACCATGATCGGGGTCTTCGTCGGCGGCCTGTCCGGCGGCCTGATGGCAGGCGTGCTGACCGGCATTCCGGGCACGCCTTCGTCCGTCGCCACCACGTTCGATGGCTATCCGATGACCCGCGCCGGCAAACCCGGCCTGGCGCTCGGCCTGGGTGTCTGGTCGTCATTCTTCGGCGGCCTGATCTCGGCCGTCTTCCTGATGCTGTTGGCCCCGTCGCTGGCCAAGATCGGCCTCGAGTTCGGACCGTGGGATTATTTCGCGCTCGTCCTTTTCGCATTGACCATCACCGCCAGCCTTGCCGGAGAGAATATCGTCAAGGGCGTGCTCGCAGGCGCCGTCGGCCTTCTGATCACCGCCATCGGCGAAGACGAGATCAGCGGCGTGGCGCGCTTCACATTCGGCTTCGAACCGTTGGAGCAAGGTTTCGACTTCCTGCCGGTGCTGGTCGGGCTGTTCGCGTTCAGCCAGCTCTTGAGCGATCTTCGCGATACCGATCGCGCCCGCAAGCCGATGGTCCTCAGCACCACCAAGATCGCCATCGAGCATCTCCAGGCGATCCGCGAGATCTTCAGGCACTACAAGACGCTGATCCGCTCGTCGCTGATCGGGATCTTCGTCGGCATCCTGCCGGGGGCCGGCGGCACCATCGCCAACATTCTGGCCTACGATCAAACCAAGAAAGCGTCCGACACGCCCGAGAAATTCGGCACCGGCACGCCGGAAGGCATCATCGCGCCCGAAAGTTCCAACAACGCGGTCGAGGGCGGCGCGCTCATTACCATGATGGCGCTGGGTATCCCCGGCGACATCGTGACCGCCGTCATGCTGGGCGCGCTTCTGATTCACAACATCGCGCCAAGCCCAACATTCATCATTACCGAGCCGGTACTGGCATACTCGATCATGGTGGCGTTCGCGCTCTCGCTGTTCATCATGCTGGGCCTGCAGGCGATTTGCCTGCGTGTTTTCGTCACCGTGACGCGGGTGCCGATGTACCGCCTGGCGATCGTGATCCTCGCCTACTGCGCGATCGGGATCTTCACCCTCAACAATATCGTGTTCGATCTGTGGGTGCTGCTGATCTTCGGTCTGCTGGGTTACGCCATGCGCCGCTACGGGTTCCCGCTTGCGCCGATGATTTTGGGCGTCGTGCTGGGCGACAACGCCGAGATCAATCTGATCCGTGCGCTCGCGACCGACGACAATCTGATGATCTTCTTCATGCGGCCGTGGTCGCTGTTCTTCCTGATGATCGCGACGGCGTCAGTGATCTTCCCGTGGTTCCAGAAGTACCGCGGCAAGAAGAAATGGACGCTTCTGTTCTCGCCCATTCTGGCGATCGTGCTGTCGATCCCGATGTTCATGATGGGCGGCCAGGTCCGCCCGGTCATCGCGGTCGCCCTGGTCGCGATCGGCCTCTACATCATCTACAAGCGTCATCGCGGCGGCTGGGAACTGAAGCCGGTCGGCGCCGACGAGCATCAGTTGCGCGAAAGCTGATCGAGCGCGCCGGTGCCTGAGACTGGCGCCGGCGCGAACGGTCCGCTAAGGTTTCACGCAGTCGGCACATACACATATTTGGATTCCCGGCCTTGTCGGCCCGGTGTTTTGTGCCAATGTCCAATAGACCGGCAGATTCCGCCGGGCCGGACCGGGCGCCGTTTCCTGCCCGGTTCGCCAACACAAAACCGCCGGCGACCGCACGATCCAAAAACGGGCGGCGTCCAGAACTGACCAGGGAAGAAATATCGATGGAATGGGGTGACGACATCTACAAGGCGATCAAGGAGGCCGGGGTCGGCCAGGTCGCCTACGTACCGGACGCGGGGCACAAGCGCCTGATCAACGCGTGTATCGACGACAACGACATCAAGGCGGTGTCTCTGACCACCGAAGAAGAGGGTATCGCGCTCTCGGCGGGCGCATGGCTCGGCGGGGAAAAGTGCGTAATGCTGATGCAGTCTTCGGGCGTCGGCAACTGCATCAACATGCTTTCGCTGATCGAAACCTGCCGGTTTCCGTTCTGCGCCTTCGTGACGATGCGCGGCCAATGGCATGAATTCAATCCGTGGCAGATGCCGATGGGCACGACGACGAAGCAGGCGCTGCAAACCGCGGGCTGCCTGGTGGATGAGGTCGAGGACCCGTCGGACGTCGGCGCCAAGGCGGCTGCGACCATTCACAAGGCCTTCGTCGGCCAGCAATCGTCCGTGTTGCTGCTGAGCCAGCGCATGGTCCCCATCAAGACCTTCGGCAAATAAGGAGGAACCCACATGAGCAAACGTGCAGAGAGTTTCCCCCTTCACCGCCGCGAGGTCGCCAAGACGCTTCTCGGTGCCCGTGACGACCTTCTCGTCGTGACCGGGCTTGGCTCCACCAACTGGGATTTCACCGCCGCCGGCGATTGCGCCCGCATCTTTCCGCTGTGGGGTGCGATGGGCGGCGCGGTACCGACGGGCCTCGGCCTCGCGCTGGCGCAACCCTCGAAACGCGTCCTCGTCGCCACCGGCGACGGCGAGATGCTGATGGGGATCGGCGCGCTCGCCACCGTCGCGGTACAAGCGCCGAAGAACCTGGCGATCTGCGTCTTCGACAATGAGCGCTACGGCGAGACCGGCATGCAGACCACGCACACCGCCTCCGTCGCCGATCTTGCCCTCACGGCGCAGGGGTTGGGTATCAAGAACGCCGGCACCATCACGGACGAGAACGAACTCAAGGCCGAACTGGATGCCATCGTCAACGCCGACGGCCCGGTGTTCCGCACCATCAAGGTGCGCGCCGAACCGCTCGAGTTCGTGCTGCCGTCGAAGGACGGGGTGCACCTCAAGAACCGTTTCCGCGCCGAGCTATTGGGACCGGAGGCGCTGTAAAATCACGCCATGCTTCGAGACGGCCCCGAGCCACCTCGGAATGAGGAACGCGTTTCACGCCTCATCCTGAGGAGCGACGTTGTCGCGTCTCGAAGCCTCGTCCTGAGGAGCGACCCTGTCGCGTCTCGAAGGATGGCTGGATTCCCGGTGCTTTTGCGCTAGCATGCGCTGAAGAAATATTGGGAGGACACCATGAACGCCGAAGACATGAGCGCCGTCGAGGCGTGCATCCAGAACTATTTCGAAGCCCTTTACACGGGCGACACCGACCTTTTGATGGGTTCGGTTTTCCATCCGAACGCGCACCTTTACGCCGCCAACATGGGCGGCGGCTTCGTCGACTGGCCGATGGACGAATTCAGGAAAGTCATCGAGAGCCGGCCTTCACCGAAGGCATCGGGCGCCGAACGCCGCGAGCGCATCGTCTCGATGGACGAGGCCGGGCCGGACACGGTGATGGTCAAAGTCGAGGTCCTGGTCGGCACCCGCGACTTCGTCGACTATCTGTCCGTCCTCAAGCTCGATGGGGAATGGCGGATCATTTCCAAGACGTGCGTGATGATCAAGGACCATGCCGAAGCGGCGGCCTGAACAAAAAACACCTTAGGGAGAGAACGACATGAGCGACCTTCAGAAATACCAGATGCTGATCGGCGGCGAATGGGTCGACGCATCCGACGGCCAAACCTTCGAGAGCATGAACCCCTACACCGGCGAGAACTGGGCAAGCTTCCCACGCGGCACCGCCGACGACGCCGACCGTGCCGTTCAGGCCGCCCGGAAAGCGTTCAACTCAGGTGACTGGGCGAACATGACGGCGACGCAGCGGGGTCATCTTCTGAGAAAGCTCGGCGATCTGATCGCGGCCAAAGCCGAAGACCTGGCCGCGACCGAGGTGCGCGACAACGGCAAGCTGATCGCGGAAATGGGCCTGCAGCTCAAGTACGTGCCGCAGTGGTACTATTACTTCGGCGGCCTCGCCGACAAGATCGAAGGTGCGGTAACCCCCATCGACAAGCCCGATCACTTCCACTACACGCGCCACGAGCCCCTGGGCGTCGTCTGCGCGATCACGCCCTGGAACTCGCCGCTTTTGCTGGCGGGCTGGAAGCTGGCCCCGGCGCTGGCGGCGGGCAACACCGTCATCCTGAAACCCTCCGAATTCACATCGGCGTCGAGTGTCGAGTTCGCGCGCCTGTTCGAGGAAGCCGGCTTCCCGCCGGGCGTCGTCAACGTCGTCACAGGCTACGGCCACGAAATCGGCGCGGCGCTGACCGAGCATCCGGGCGTCGACAAGATCACGTTCACGGGCGGTTCGGAAACAGGCCGGCGCGTCTATCAGACCGGCGCGTCGCAGTTCAAGCGCGTGTCGCTCGAACTCGGCGGCAAGTCGCCCAACATCGTATTCGACGACTGCGACATGGATAATGCGGTCAAGGGTGCGATCTCCGGCATCTTCGCGGCGACCGGCCAGACCTGCATCGCGGGCTCGCGCCTTCTGGTGCAGGAAAGCATCCACGACGAGTTCGTCGATAAGCTGGTCGCGCTGGCGAAGACTGCCAAGATGGGCGACCCGATGCTGATGGACACCCAGGTCGGCCCCGTCACCACGGTGCCGCAGTACGAGAAGATTCTGAGTTACCTCGACGTCGCCAAGGGCGAAGGCGCGGAAGTGCGCCTGGGCGGCGGCAAGGCCGATGCCGGTAAGTACTTCGTGCAGCCGACCGTCTTCACCGGCGTGAACAACAAGATGCGGATCGCCCAGGAAGAGGTCTTCGGCCCGGTCCTTTCGGTCATCCCCTTCAAGGACGACGAGGAAGCGATCGAGGTCGGCAACGACGTGATTTACGGCCTCGCCGCCGGGGTCTGGACCCAGTCCATGCGCCGCGCCTTCACCATGTCGGCGAAACTGCGCGCCGGGTCGGTGTGGGTGAACACGTACCGCGCCGTCAGCTACATGGCGCCGTTCGGCGGCTACAAGCAATCCGGTCTCGGCCGTGAAAGCGGACAGGAGTCGATCAAGGAATTCATGCAGACGAAATCCGTCTGGATGTCCTATGCCGAAGACACGCCGAACCCGTTCATCATGAGATGACCCCACGATGAGCACTGTTAAGACCGCCCTGATCACGGGCGGGTCGCGGGGCATCGGCGCTGCCGTCGTGCAGCGCTTCGCCGCCGAGGGTTGGTCCGTGATCTTCACGTATGTTTCCAACGACGCGGCGGCGAACGCGGTCGCGTCGGAAACGGGCGCGCGTGCGGTGAAAGGCGATGTCGGCGCCGAAGCCGATATCCTCTCGCTCTTCGAGATTTTGGATGACGAGGGCGTGAGCGTCGACGCTCTCGTCAACAATGCCGGCATCACCGGCCCGAAGCGCCGGATGGAAGACGTCACGTGGGAGACCGTGATGGACGTCTGCCGGGTCAACATCGCGGGCTCGGTCGTGATGTGCCGCGAAGCCGTCAAACGGATGTCGACGAAGCACGGCGGGAAAGGCGGAGCTATCGTCAATATCTCGTCGACCGCGACGCTGGCCGGCA
>MDSW01033861.1_pt1 | contig 12334 bp, 6 predicted proteins | sample 811171 | NCBI WGS metagenome assembly MDSW01 (sample SAMN05326641, study PRJNA326480) | marine metagenome | isolation source: seawater | place: Atlantic Ocean: North West | collected 2012
ATACGGTATCTAACTATATTTTTTCAGGAGAAGTTTAATGGCAAATAATAGAGTATATTACGCTATTCAACAAGTAACCTTTGGAAAGGACTCTAACGGATCTGGCGGTACACGTACTGCTGCCCACGGTGTTCAGTCCATTGGTATTACTACGAACTTTAACCTAGAACAAGTATTCGAGCTCGGTCAAATTTCCATCTACGAAAACGTAGAGGGGACACCAGACGTTGAAGTAACTATGTCTAAAGTTTTAGATGGTTACATTCCACTTTATTGTTTGGCAACAGCAGATCAAACTAACGGTCCAGCCCTGTCTCAAAGAGTAGATTCAGATGTTAAGACATTTGTTCAACTCGGAATTTGGGATGAAGCAAATCAGTCAGCGGGTGAAAACTCATCTACTGCTGGTTCATGGGTTGAAATGTCAGGACTGGTTGTTTCTTCTGTTAGTTACAACTTCCCACTTGATGATAACTTCTCTGAAGATATCACTTTAGTTGGTAACTATAAAGTGTGGCGTTCTGGGATGGCTACAAATACAGTTTCTGAAGATTGTGGTGTTTCTTATTATCCTACTGGTGCAGCTGGCTCCTTTGGTGGCAATAATGACACTCCTGTGGGTTCTGGTGGTGTAAACAGACGTGAAAACATTCAGTTTGCAACACAAACATCCGATACTAACAAGGCTGACTTCACCATTCTTCCAGAAGATATTCCGGGAGTTGGAACTTCAGGTCAAAGAGGATCGGCTCACGTTTCTTCGATTACTGTTTCAACAGATGTTTCTCGTGAAGACATCTTTGAGTTGGGTGCTAAACTGCCTTATGCTAAGTCAGTTACGTTCCCAGTTGAGGTTACTTGTGATATCGAAGTTACTACTGCTAGTGGTGACTTGGTTAACGCTTTAGACGATTGTACTGACGATGCAGCATGTAATACAAAATCTAATCTTAATGAGAGAAGAATTCGTATTTCAACCTGTGAAGGTTTGAGAATCTGGCTTGGTCAGAAGAACAAACTATCTTCAGTTTCTTACGGTGGTGGTGATGCTGGTGGTGGAAACGCTACCGTGACTTACTCCTACTCTAACTTTAATGACTTTACTGTAGTCCACGTTAATGACAAGAGCGCCAATGGCGGTTCTACTGACGGTGGAACTTGGTGGTCTAGTAGAGACGATTACGTAGGTACAGGCGTTTACTATTAATGATAATGCATTGGGGTTGCAGAAATGTGACCCCTTTGCTTTATTTTTGTCGGTAGCGATAGCGATAGCCCAAGTAAAGACGCGCGGGATGGGCAAGTGAGGTTGCTGACCTTTTAGGACTTATAGGATGAAAGAATCGGAAATAGAAAGTAGTATTAGGACAATACTATCTGGCGTTCAATATTTTATTTATAAAAATAACTTTTATAAGATAATATCTCCGTCCTCTGACGACTATGCCCTAGCCCATTACATTGCTAAGACCAAATATAAAAACAGAATTTTTGATAGTTTTCTAACAGAAGAAGAATCTAAAAGACAGCTTGATATAGCTGGAATATGGACTTCTGAAGATGAGAACAAATATAATATGTCTCTATCAGAAATAGAAAAACTTAAGGTCTCATTATATGAGTCTAGAATACATAGTAATAAATGTAAGTCTATAAAATCCCGATTAAAAGGAATAAGAAAGGCCATAAATGAATCTCATACTAGAAAATATTATTTATTTGATAAGACTATAGAGTATCATTACGGGTTCATTGTAACCAATTATGCCGTAGCTATATCTCTGTGTGACATGAATTCGGAGAGGCTTTTTAATAAGTCAGATGTACTGGACATATCACTACCTATTATAGATAAGGCATATACCGAATTTATTACTTTCAGTTTTTCTAATGAGCAATATAGAGAGATGGTAAGGAGTTCAAATTGGAGTTCTTTTTGGAATTGTGGTAAAGAGAATGTTTGTGGTGAAGATTTTACAAAATTAAGCAATCACCAAAGGACAATGATAGCCTACTCAAAGATGTATGATAATGCTAGGCAAAGTTTGGAATGTCCAGAGGAAGATGTCTTTAAAGACGATGACATGTTTGACGGATGGATGATAAAACAAGCTGAAGACATGAAGGAGAAGAGAAAGGAGAATGCAAATAATTCTAATACAAGGCACAATGAGAGAATGTCAAGAGCTGGAGAAATATTTTATGTAGCCCCAGATCAACAAGAAGCACAAGAAATTTTCGATTCTAATACAATGGCAGGAAAAGCAAAGATACAATCAAGGAGAAAATCAGTCCAACAAAACCCAGAAGGTATATCTGAGGATCAACTCCCAGATGTAAAAATGGAATTAAGAAAGAAATTTATTGAACAAGTAAAGGGTAGTTAATATGAGGAAAGATAAGCAGTATGAGGAAGTTTCGAAAAAGAGACTTAATAATAACTTAAAAAAGAAATTTGACACTACAACAATTGGGTCTTTATCAGCATTTGAGGATGAGTTTGGTTTCTTGTGGGGACATGGGAAAAAGTATTCAGACTTAGATGACGAGGAAAAATATTGGAGAGAAAAGTGGTCAAAAACAAGAACTACTATATTGGATTTGGGAAATTCCAATCTCAGAGCGGCACAAAGTGAGATTTCTCAATATACAATAAGTTGGAACAGATATATTACTAATTTTGTTATAAAGGATAGCGAGGAGCTTTAATTATGGTAGAAGAAAAAGAATTAGCTGAAAAAAGAGTCTTCGAGCATAAGGGTACTAAGTACGCAGTTAGGAGACCAACGTTTGACGAAGTTATAAAGGCAAACGAAGAAAGAGCAAAGGCTTTTAACGAAGCATTGCAAAGAGGAGATATGCTGAGGGATCAGCTAGATATTGAGCTTAGAAAAAGGAAGTTATGGAATGATGATAGAGAAAATAGATATCAGCTATTAAAATCTAAGGTCATTGATGGTGACTATCGACTTTCAAAGGGCGGAATCAAGCTTTCTGAAGCCCGTCAATTAGCGCTTGAAATGGCAGATGCAAGGGCTGAAATGGTAGATTTACTATCTTCCCGTACAGAATTAGACTCTAATACATGCGAAGGCAAGGCAGATACTGTTAGGTTTAATTACCTTTATTCTGCCTGTTTGGTGTATGAAGATAGTGGAGAACCATACTTTGAAAATGGAATTTTGGATTATCTAGTAAAGCAAAATGATGAGGTTGTTATCCTCGGAGCAACTGAGTTTTACTACCTTTTATCTAATATAGATGATCCAGATTCAAAGACTGTAGAAGAAACCTTCTTAAATGAGTATGGCTTCACAAATGAAAAAGGACAGCTTGTTGATAGCGAAGGTCGTCTTATCGACAGGGAAGGAAGACATCTTGATGAACAAGGTAATTTTATCAAGTGGACATCAGATACAGATTTTGAATTTGTTGATTCAGAAGGAAGACCTGTAGATAAAGACACTGGCAGCTACTCTGTTGGTTTTTCTCCATTCTTGAATGATGATGGAGATCCGGTTGAGCTCAAACAAAAAGAAGAGAGCAAGCCAAAGCCAAAGAAAAGAGGTAGACCCAGAAAGAAAAAGGCTGAAGAGCCAGCACTGGAAAAGAATGAATCAGAAGGCTCTGAAGTAACCGAAGAGGTTGCAGCAGAAAGTTCTGAGTAAATAAATTGGATAAGCGGTCATTGTAAGCAATTAGTTTGTAGTGGCCGCTTTATTTTTTGAGAGTTTGATATATGGCGTTCAATATAAATGCTCAGGTTGTACTTACTGGCCCAAAGAATATAAGGGCAGTAACAAATAGCATCAGACAGCAGTTAGGTAATCTAACTGTCAATGTAAATATTGCTGTTCCCAAAAATGCTTCTAAAAACATTCAAGACTTAAGAAACCAAATGGCCGCTGCAGCAGCAGCCGCTAACAAATATAATAAGTCCGCGAATCAGGCTTCAGCATCTACAAGGAATTTGGGTAAAAATACCAGACAGGCTTCAAATGCCATGCAAACTCTAGGTAAGGAAACAGCCCTTACATTTAAGAGGTTTGCCGCTGCAGGTCTTGTAACAGGAACTGTATTTAGGCTTGCTAATGCTATAGGTGAAGCAACAGGTAAGGCTCTTGAATTTGAAAGAGAACTTACAAAAATTCAACAAGTCACAGGCGCTACAAACTCTCGTCTTTCAGGCTTAAAAAATACAGCTGATGATCTAGCAAAAAGTTTAGGACTAGATGCAAATGAGATTATATCTGTTGGTAGAGTCTTCGCTCAGACTGGTCAAACTCTAGATCAAGTAGAAGCATCATTACGCGCGGTTGCAAGAGCTAGTCTAGCACCATCTTTTGGTGACATGGCAAATACAGCAGAAGGTCTTATTGCTGCATTGGCACAGTTCAATATACAGGCAAGTCAGTCAGAAGCAGTGTTGGCTAGTATAAATGCTGTTTCGAAAAGATTTGCTGTTGAATCTGAAGACATTATTGGTGCTATTAGAAGAACTGGGGGTGTCTTTGCTATAGCTGCTACAGACGCAGAGAAACCAGTTGATGCACTCAATCAGCTTATTGCTATCTTTACATCTGTTAGATCTACAACTCGTGAATCGGCAGAAACAATTGCTACTGGTTTGAGAACTATTTTCTCTAGAATTCAGAGACCTCAGACTATTGAGTTTTTAAAATCTTTAAATATTAATCTTACAGATGCAGAAGGTAATTTTGTAGGTCTGTTTTCTGCATTTAGGATATTATCATCAGAGCTTGACGGTATTATTGCTAGAGGTGATACGCTTGCGCTTTCAAGAGTTGTTGAAGAGCTTGGTGGTATTCGTCAGGTAGGTAAGTTAATCCCTGCAATTCGTGAATTTAGAAAAGCTGAGTCTGCGTTTGCCGTAGCAACAGAAGGGGCTGTGGCTGGTTTGGGTCAGGATGTACAAACTGGTTTAAATCCATTAATAAAAACATTCGAACAGCTTGGGGCTAGGTTTGATTCTTTCATAAGGAAACTAACTGAGTCTGCTACGTTTGAGGCTTTTGCAAAAACTATTGCCGGCGTTGCCAACGCCTTTCTTGCTCTAGGAGAAGCCTTAATACCAATATTGCCTGCTCTTACTGCATTAGCAGGACTCAAGATAGCTAAAGGTATAGGTTCTTTTGCTACCGGATTCCTTGGGAGCGCCTCTGCCGGAGGAGGGATGGGAGGAGCAGGTGCTGCTCTTGGTAACGCTGCCACTGGAGGTCGTGGAGGAGCTGCTGGAGCGAATAGTGCTTTAATCAAATCACAAACAACTGCGATTGCAGCAAATACTAAAGCTGTTGTAGCAAATAATGTAGCTACTAATTCTTTAATAAATATATTAAGGCCAACACTACCAACGCTTGCATCAAGCCTATCTCCTTTAACTCAGTCTATCGCCAATCTAATCACAGCGATGAACAATCTCGGAGGCAGACTCGGAGCTTCAGGTATAGCATTTGGAGGAAGAAGAGGAGGTTCTAGGCCCGGAGGACCAAGACCTAGAGGTTTTGCTAGAGGTGGTTTAGTTCCCGGAAGTGGCAATAGAGATACCGTTCCAGCAATGCTCACTCCCGGTGAGTTTGTAATTAGGAAGTCTGCTACACAGGCTTTTGGGGCAGATAACCTTGCAGGTATTAATAAATATACTAACGGTACTCCAAAAGGTAGAGGTGTTCCAGCTGGTAAGAAGAAGAAGGATAAGCCAGATCAAGCTATTATTACCATACCTACAGGAGATGTAGCTGGACTATTTTTAGAGAGAGGTAATAGATCTTCTGTTTTAGGGCTCGCTACAAAAACAATAGATCTAAACACCAAGGCTGGAAAGGCATTTTTGTCTAGTGCGAAAAATATGCCAGAGGGCCAGAAGCTTTCAGAACTTACTCCAGATGACCAGTTAGTATTTAAGTTCGGAGTAACAGGAGGTCACGCAGACGAAACAGCAGTTGACCTAATAAATAATGACTTAGTACTTGACATGGAGAAGAAGCTTAATGCTGGAGTGAAGGATGTTGCCGAACAGCTTGAAATTCCAAAACTTACTGCAGATGCTCAAAAAGTTGCTGACAGTGCTATGTCTAAGGTTGACCTTGATTCACTAAAAGGTCACTTATTTGAGGCTCTAATACAATCAACCACAGGCGCTGCACTCACAGACACAAGAGCAACCTATGACTTTGCGAATTTGACTCAAGAGAATATAGCTGCTATGAACAAGCTTTTTTCTCCAGACTTGGGGTCTGCAATAGCGGCTGAGGCCAAGAAGGTATCGAGCAGAGAAAACTTCGAAAAAGACATGGGAAGTGTCTTAGGTAAACTTATTAAAGGAGCAGGTAGCCAAGGTATTCCTAATGGTACGGATATCGCTATAAAAAGATTCGCTTCTGGAGGGATGGCTTCAGGAACTGATACTGTACCCGCACTTCTAACTCCGGGTGAGTTTGTAATTAATAAAAAATCTGCTCAATCTTTTGGATATGGAAACCTAAAAGATATTAATAAGTATGCTGCTGGTGGAATAGTAAGGCCCGGAAAGAATAACTACGGGACACCTTCTGCTAGTAATGTAAGGGTAGCTGGTGGTGCAGGCGGTGCAACAGTAAATACTAGTAACATCAATAAGAACCTCAACAATACCTCTAAATCAGTAGGGAATATGAACAAGAGCGCTAATGCTGCGACAGGAGGAATCTCCAGACTCGCAGACACTGCTCTAATGGCTTCATTTGCTATTCCCGGATTGATAGCATCGTTTGATCAGTTTGATGGAACAATAGGTGGAACTACTAGCGGTCTACTCAACATGGCCGTCAACCTTGCCTTACTTATTCCTGCTATTGGTCCCGTTGCGAGAGGTTTGGGTGCTACAGCTAAGGGATTAAAGGGATTTGGTCAAGGTCTCGCCAGAGGTACAAGTAGAGGCCTTAAACAAGGTATGGGTCCTAGAGCAGCTCTTGGCAGAGGTCTTCTTGGTGGGACTAAAGGCGGAGTAAGTGCAGCTGGAGGAGGCAAGCTCGTAACGAAGGCTAAAGACTTCGCAGCCAATACAAAATCCGGTGCAAAGACATTCACTAGAAACTTTACCGCTAATATGCTTAAGGCGCAAAGAGCTGCCAAGCCGGGAGCAAAATTAGGAGTTAGTATTGGAAAAGGCCTTCTAAAGATGGGCCCAAAGGCTGCGGCTGGCCTTCCGGGTTTAATCGGAGCATTGGTCTTTGATCCATTAGTTGATCTAGGTGAAAGTGCATTTAGGTCACTAACCGGAAATAAACAAACAGAAATTGGAACTCAGGGAGTAAAAGGAGTTAGGGGAGGTAGCGCTGCCGGACAAGGTGCCATATCTGGCGTTAGTGGAGCAGCAAAAGGAGCAGCTCTTGGCGCAGCTATTGGTAGCGTTATTCCTATTATAGGAACTGGCGTAGGAGCTATTATTGGAGGTATTGTCGGAGGTGTTGACGGATTTTTTAAAGGCGCAGCAGCACAAATTGAATTTGAAGCATTTGAGAAATTAAATAAATCTGTAGCGGTTGCAACAACATCATTAAATGAGCTAGCTAATGCCCAGAAGCTTGGCAGTGGAACTATTAGTAGTGCTCTTAACAATACAGATAAAGCATTTGCAGATTTTGACAGCGCTTTCAAGGCTTCGCAAGATTCTTTAAATTCAGGGTTTAGTTTTACTGGCGTGCTGGGAGGTGCAGCTGGAGGTATTGCTGCAGGCGTAGCAACTGGAGGCAATCCGCTTGCTGTTGCGGCTGGAGCAAGGCTTGGTGCTGGTGCTACTGATGATCTTGACATAAGTGGAATGTTCGATGGTGTTGGTGCGACAATAGGAGCCATTTTTTCTGGTGATTTTATGAGTGCTTTCAGCGGAGAGGCGGCTGCAAAAGCTTATCAGGCAGAATTAGACGCAGAAGCACTTGAGGTAAACGCACAAGCTCTTGACAGAGCTCTTGAGTCTGTAACAGAAGAGTTTACGGCAGCGGTTCAAGCAGCAAATCAGAACTTATTGAGTTTGAGTTTTGATGAAGCACTAAATCTAGATTCAGATGCTCTCTCAGTATTTGAGGGTGTTGGCGTAAGTATGGAACAAATGGCTGATGGATCAAAAAGATTTAGCGGAGAAAATGAAACATTTGTTGCTGCGCTTCAAGCAGCAGGAGACGAAACAGGCAGGGCTAAGGCACTTATCACATCGTATAATCAAGCGGTTAGAGCAAGCGCGTTACAGCTAGTAAAATCAGAAAGAGAAGCTGCAAAAGAAAGGCTTAAGCTAGTAGAAGAATCTGGTGGAGATACGGGAGAAGCAGAAAAGGCTGCTAAGGAATCAGCACAACTAGGTCTGGCAATCCAGAATCTTGGAGATTCAATAGGAACAGCTGACCCATCGCAGATTGAAGAAGCGATACGGAATGTCGGAGGAGTTTCTGGAGAAGCGTCTGCAAAGATTAAGCAGCAAATAATGGAACAGCAGGTCTTAATACAAGAAGAAACCAGAAGAATGGCCGCAGAGAAAGCCCTAGCTGCAGCAATGGCTGAAACTCAAAGAGAGATAGAAGCTCTTGGTGAAGGACTTAAGAAGCTTGATGCGATTACTGCTGGAGGCGTTGCTAGGTTCAATTCTTTTGCAAGTAACTTTGAGGCTGACTTCGATAGAGCTTTTGGTAGTGATGCTAAACTTACTGTACCTTCTAACTTCAATCCTTTTGAAAATATAGATGCCTCATCAGCAGATGAGATTGCAGATGGCCTTGAAAGAATAAAGGGTGCGATTGGAGACACTGCCGGAGGACCAAACGAAGGTGCTACTGCAGGATTCCAAGAACTACTAAAGAGCACGCAAGACTTACCATTTGCCACTAAATCAGCTCTTGAAGATCTGCAAAAAGAAGGGAATGCCGAATTTGCTAGCCCGGATGCAGCTGTTTCAGCAGTACTCGGAAAATTAGATGCTTCTGGCGCAGGCCCTACAGGAGCTGCTAGAGATGTTCTTGCGTCGAATCTAAGAAAAGCCTTTGTGAGTCGTCAGGGAGAAGGTGGAACAGTAGCTCTTGAGAGTGATCTTATTGAAGGTGTTATAGATCAAGTAAATACTGCTGGAGAACAGCTAAAAACAACTCTTGCTAATGTGACAAATAGCCTTAATGAATTTAGAGCAGCTCAGTTAAGAGTGGCTCAAATTAGCATTGAGATTGCTAAAAAGCAACAACAGGCTGCGCTTAAGACTCTAGATATACGTCAAAGAGCAGACGATATGCTTGGTATTAATAGAGGAAGAGACCCAAGAGCAGTTGCGCAAGGTAATCTAGATGCTAGACTTGGTGCGATACAAACCAATGTTGCGGGCGCGGGTGTTGCAGGCGTAGGAGTGGCAACAACAGGTGAAGGTCTTCTAGGTAACTTATCATCACTGGAAGCTGCAGTTGCTCCTCTAAGAGAGGCTGTTGAGGCAGGATCAGCTACCGATGCAGAGATTGCCCAACTAGCAGCAGTAGAGCAAGCATTATCGGAGACTAAACAGGCACTAGATACATTAGCTGACGACACAACAAGATTATCTGCTATCCAAGACAGACTAACTGAGATAGAGAAGAGAAAGATGAGTGCTCAAGATAGACTGTTTACTGTACAGGCAGAACTTGCAAAAGCGATGGAGGAAGGTGACTTAGAAAGAGTTGCTGAACTTCAGAAAGAAATAGAAGCTCCAAGAAGGGCATTAGCCAAGGCTCAGGCGGGTGAAGCACTTACATTGCAAGAAAGCACAGCATTGCAGCAAGGTATACCTCAGCTTGTCACGGAAGGCTTACTAACCGACGAACAAGCAGCCAAGCTAAGAGATCAAATCGCTGGAGGTCTTGTAGGTAATGCAGATTTCATGAACTTCATGGGAGGCTCTGGAAATATTAATGGCCGACCTGCTGCAGAGTTCCTCGCAGAAGAAGAAAGTCTTGGTGGTGGAGCTAAGGTTACAGGAGAAACTTCCGAGGAAGCCAGACTTAGAGCTGAAGGTCTTGCAATAGCTCAAGAACAGCAAGCAATTGTTGCAGAAAGAACTAGAATAGCAGAAGAGTCCTTAGCTAAGAGAAGAGAGCAAATGATTGCAGAAATGGTTAAGGCGGAAGCATCGTTCGAGGCCGCAGGAGCCGCACTTAAGAAGTTAAGAGGAGAAGCTAATTTACTAGTAACTCAAACTGGTGGCGCAGGAGGAGCACCTGTTGTGCCGGATGGTGCAGGAGATACTCGCAATATAGCCCTATTATCCGAAGATGTGGGCGGCAGTGAAGTTGCAGCGCTTGCCGCAGAGCTTACATCTTTAAGAGATCAAATAGCACAAGGAATGAATGTGAATCTGAACGGCAACCAAAATGTCAATATAACAGATGCAGCCACAGCTGGTAAGGTATTTGAGCAAGCGGCAGAGCTTACGACGGCAGCGGCATTTGCAAATAAGGTTCCTCAGCTAGAACAACAGTTTACAAACAGTGTTTCTTCCCAAATGAATACGCTAGGTTAAAAGAAGGATTAAGAAATGACAGATTGTAGTGGAGTATTAGTCAAGTATGGTTCATATGAGTTTGTACCTGCTCCTAATGTTAGTATATCAAGAGAAGTAATCAGAGATGGAACCAACAGAAGAATAACTGCTGGATTCTGGAGGGTTACACTTGATGGAACATTTGTGCCTACTGGAACCGGAGAGAATGGTTTTCCTTCAGGTGCGGTAAACACAATTGGCTATCCGGGCAATAAGTTCTATGAGCAAATGAATGCAGACTATCGTGTGTTTCAGCTTAGCGGGTGCGGAGCAAACTTAATCGGCAGGCCATTAGTAGAAAATTTATCAGTTCAAAGTGATAATTTCTACACTACTACATCTAATTATAATCTTGAATTTGTGTTTGCAGGAAGTATGATTTCTGGACTCGACACGTACTTAGGGTCTGGTCTTAATTTAGAAAGCGCCTCCACTAGCTACAATTATAGTATGCTAGAAAAGCCTTGGAGATTTGCAAATGAGGGTCATGATGGAGTCATGCAAATTGACCGCTCAATAAGCGCCAAGGGCATCAGTGTCGGTAGTGGTGTCGGCACTGGCAACCCTATGGATATATTTGATGATGATGACTTTTATATCACAACTGGGAATAGTCCTTTTTCAACTGGTGGTTTTGAATTTGCAGTAAAATACATAACGGGGATAATAGGAACGGGAGGAGTAGGTTTTTCTGGCAATTATATAGCTTTGCCGAGTTTGACAAGTTATATAATGCAGGTTCCTTCCGATGCAGACATGTTTTTAACTGATAGGTCTGTAGATGCCAATCCCGAGGAAAACACATTAACGGTAAATGACACGTTTTTAGCATTTCCTCAAGATCAGACTTATGGAAGACCAACAGGTTATGCTGCAACAGATTCATTTGACATATCATCTGATTTTTCTATTGAAGAGGGTAATGGAACAATAACTCTTAATGGTACTGTGCAGGGATACCCATCTTATGAAATATCGTTCGATGGAACATTTTATCCTCAAGCTGGAAAGACCTCTTTTGAAAATGCCAGCGGTTATTTTACAGCCGCATTGGGCTCAACCTTCCCAACAAGGGCAGCCGCTATATATTCAGGCAATCTAGCAGACAATATACAAGGCAAAGCTTCTGCTCCGTTAAATACCGGTGACCCACTATCGGTGAGTTATAGCTATAATATTAAAGAGGGAACTGTTGGATATGCTGTGACCTACAATAACAGGCCAGCTAACTGTCTTGACGGCGTTCTATCAGAGAATATATCGGCTACAAAAAATGTTGGAGTACCTGTAATAGCTAGTCATACAGTATTAGGAAGGGCTGCAGGTCCAATATTGCAAGACATAGGAACCAAGACAGCTAACACATTTGATCTTAGCATTGAGGCGGTTGTTCTACCACCAACAGGTTGTGTTGCCGCATCTGCCTTCGATTATAGTCCAGACTATGATGCTGTTGTGGGAAATGTAGAAACTACAACTCTTAGCGGAACTACATACTTCAGAACAGCGGATAATGAGACATTTGATCCTAAGATAGGAAGATATAGCAGATCGGTGAGTTGGATTTATACGGAGTGTCCATAAATGGGTGAGGTTTGCAGTAATTTACCAGCAAATATAGTTGGTCCATTTGAACAAACTTTGTTTCTAGGTTGTTCAGTAAAGTCTTTTAGTTCTAGTGTCGGCTGGAATGACCAAGAGACCAGTATAACTGTTGAGCTTATAGAAGATCCTTGTGCACCTTTGACATACAAGATGTACTATCCTAAGCCCGGAAGTGCG
>MDSW01188639.1_pt1 | contig 12334 bp, 8 predicted proteins | sample 811171 | NCBI WGS metagenome assembly MDSW01 (sample SAMN05326641, study PRJNA326480) | marine metagenome | isolation source: seawater | place: Atlantic Ocean: North West | collected 2012
CCGGCTTTCCTCTTTTATCTGGTTTTTATTCAAAAGATGCAATTATAGAGTTTGCATATTTGAGTCATAACAATGTAGGTTATTCAGCAACAGCAGTAGGAATAATTACAGCTTTATTAACCTCTATCTATTCTTGGAGACTGATATTCAAAACTTTTCATGGAAAATTTAATAATCAAAAATTATCAAAATCAGAAATACATGAGTCAGGTTTATCTATAACAATACCTCTTGCCATTTTGTCTATAGGTTCAATCTTTTCAGGCTTTGTGTTTAAAGATTTTTTAATTGGACACAACTATGGAAATTTTTGGGGAAATTCAATTTTATTATTAAAACAATTTGATCATACACAAATACCAATTTGGATTTTATACACAACTCCTGTATTAGTAACTTTGTCAATTCCATTAGCCTATTATTTATTTATCCAAAATGTTAAATTTTTAGAAAAAATTAAATCTAAAAATAAATTGCTTTACAATTTTTTAATAAACAAATGGTACTTTGATGAAATTTATGAATCAATTTTTGTAAAACCAATAAAAGCTATAGGATCGTTTTTTTGGAAATCAGGAGACATAAAAACTATTGATCGATTTGGCCCAGATGGAATTTCAAAAATTGTAAAATTTATCTCTAGTAAGGCAACAAAATTACAGACAGGATATATATTTGATTACGCTTTTGTAATGTTGTTAGGTTTTTCCTTGTTATTAACTTTTTTTATTATTTATAAATGAACTTTCCAATATTATCATCTATAACATTTTTGCCTTTAATCGGTGCTTTTTTTGTATTTTTGTCACGGAGCGAAAGTAATGAAATAAACAGAGGAGCTGTAAATGTTTCTCTATTCACAACTTTTGCAAACTTCTTTCTAGTATTATTTCTATGGTACTCATTTGATAAGACGGTCCCAAATTTTCAATTTATTGAGGAAGTAAGTTGGATTAGTGGCTTTATAAAATTTAAATTTGGTGTAGATGGAATTTCAATTTTATTCATTTTGTTGACAGCATTTATAACCCCAATATGTGTTATTTCTTGTATTAATAGTATTAAAACAAGGTTAAAGGAATTCTTAATTGCAATTCTTATACTAGAGACTTTTATGATAGGAGTCTTTTGTTCACTTGATTTAGTGATTTTTTATATTTTCTTTGAAGCCGGATTGATACCCATGTTTTTAATTATTGGTATTTGGGGTGGGCCAAGAAAAGTATATTCAGCATTCAAATTTTTTCTATTTACTTTGCTTGGTTCTGTTTTAATGCTCGTTGCAATCATTTCTATATATTGGATCACAGGAACAACAGATTTTACCGAAATTTATAAAATTAAAATTCCGTCAGAATTTCAATATTTACTTTGGTTGGCATTTTTTAGTTCTTTCGCAGTTAAATTACCAATGTGGCCAGTTCATACCTGGTTACCGGATGCACACGTTGAAGCACCAACAGCTGGTTCGGTTTTATTAGCCGCAATTCTTCTTAAAATGGGAGGATATGGTTTTTTAAGATTTTCAATCGGAATGTTTCCTGTAGCATCGGAATATTTTACCCCACTTATTTTTACATTAAGTGTGATAGCGATAATTTACACATCTTTGGTAGCTTTAATGCAAGATGATATGAAAAAACTGATTGCTTATTCTTCAGTTGCACACATGGGTTTTGTAACATTAGGTATTTTTACATTTAATAAACAAGGAATTGAAGGAAGTATAATTCAAATGTTTAGTCATGGATTGATTTCTGCAGCCTTATTTTTATGTGTTGGAGTTCTTTACGACAGAACTCATTCAAGATTGATAAATTATTTTGGTGGTGTGGTAAATATTTTACCTAAGTATTCATTTATTTTTATGATTTTCATTCTTGCAACTCTAGGATTGCCCGGAACCAGTGGTTTTGTAGGAGAATTTTTAGTTTTGGTGGGAGCATTTAAAGTTAATTTTTTAGTAGCTATTTTAGCAAGTTTAGGAGTTGTTTTGTCCGCGGCTTATATTCTTTGGCTTTATAAAAGAGTTATTTTTGGAAAATTAGAAAAAAACGAATTAAAAACAATGAAAGATTTAAACAAATCTGAGCTTGCAATCTTATTTTCTTTAGGAATTTTAGTTATACTATTCGGTTTTTATCCGGAACCTTTGTTAAACACAATAAATGTTTCCGTAGACAATCTGATTACCAATTATAATTTAGAGATTGATAAGTTAACTGCTTTAAAATAATTTTTATGACACTTATTCCATACTTAATCCCTGAAATCATTTTATCACTTTCTATTTTTTCTTTACTAATTCTTGGTGTATTCATAAAAAATAGCTTTAATCTAATATACAGACTGTCAACTTTTTTAGTTTTTTTGCTTATCTTAATAATCTTAAGCAGCGATAAGGAATCGATTAAAATATTTAATGAAAGCTTTATTCTTGATGAGTTTTCTTTTTTCGCAAAGATACTTATCTTAACATCATCTTTTTTTGTACTAATTATGTCTAAAAAATATATTCAAGACATAAAAAATAACAAATTTGAATATCCTATTATTTTACTTCTTTCTATTTTAGGAATGTTTTTTATGGTTAGCGCAAATGATCTAATACTTTTTTATTTGGGCCTGGAACTTCAGTCTTTATCTTTATACATTTTAGCCTCTATAGATAGAGATAATTTAAAATCTTCCGAAGCAGGAATAAAATATTTTGTTTTGAGTGCTCTTTCCTCAGGTCTATTGCTTTATGGCTGTTCTCTACTTTATGGATTTACTGGTTCAACGAATTTTGAAGTTATATCAAATAATACTGGAGATCTAAATATAGGAACAATTTTTGCAATGATTTTTATACTTGTAGGTTTGGCATTTAAAGTTGCCGCAGTTCCTTTTCATATGTGGACACCCGATGTTTATGAAGGGTCACCAACATCAGTAACGAGTTTTTTTTCTATAGTCCCAAAAATCACAGGCATTATGGTATTCATAAGATTTATGTATTCACCATTTCAAGAAATCATTGATCAATGGCAATATATTTTAGTTTTTATCTCTATAGCATCTATGATTTTAGGGGCAGTTGCTGCAATAGGACAAAAAAATATTAAAAGGCTTATTGCCTATAGTTCGATAGGACATATAGGTTATGCAATAGCAGGTATAGCATCAGGAACAGAAAATGGTTTCAAAAGTACTTTAATTTATATTTTAATTTATGCTGTAATGAATATAGGTTTTTTTGCTTTTATTTTTTTAATGAAAAGAAAGGGAAAATATATAGAAGAAATTTCTGAACTGTCTGGAATGTCAAAAAATCATCCGTTAGAATCTTTAGCATTATTAATTGTATTATTTTCTTTAGCAGGCATTCCTCCTTTGGCAGGTTTTTTTGCAAAATTCTACATTTTCATGGCTGTTATCGAGAGCGGAATGTATACTCTTGCAATAATTGGTCTAGTAACAACAGTTGTATCTACCTTTTATTATATAAGAATTGTAAAAATAATGTATTTCGATAGTCCAAAAAAACCTTTTGAAAGTTTTAGAAGTTTTGGAATCTATGGATCATTAATATTAAGCTGTACATTTTTAGTTTCTTTTTTTCTTTACCCTTCTATATTTGAAGGTTTTATATCTAAGATTAATATTTTTTAATGAAATTAAATTTAATAAAATTTAACTGTGTAAAAAGCACAAACGATAGTGCAATGAAAATAATAAGATCAAAAAAAATAAAAGCGGGAATTATTATCTCAAACAAACAAACAAATGGAAAAGGAACAATGGGCAAAAAATGGGTTTCACAAAATGGAAATTTTTTTGTTTCTGTTTTTTTTGAATTAAAAGAAACTTTACCAAATTTTAAAGAATTTTCTTTAATCAATCCCATGATAATAAAAAAAATTTTAAACAAATATTCTACATCAGAGGTTAAAATTAAATGGCCAAATGATTTGTTGATAAAAAGTAAAAAAGTATGTGGTATTTTACAAGAAGTAATCAAATTTGAAAAGAAAAGCTTTCTAATAATTGGTATTGGTATTAATACTTTGTCTTCTCCATCTACTAATAAATTTAATTCAATATCTTTACTTGAGTGCTCTAACAAATTAATTAATAATTATAAAATTTTGCGAGAAATAAAAAAAAATTATGAGTCTATTTTTTATAAAAATAAATTTAATAAAACGTTACTAAAAAAATCTTTATAGAGTTAAAATGAACTATTTAATAGGTGATATTGGAAATACAAGCATAAAAATCTGTAAGATTAATAGAAACTTTAAAATAACTAAAACCTTTTTATTTAATTCTAAGGATTCTAATTTAGAAAAAAATATAAAAAAAAAATTAAATAAACTTTTAGACAAAAATACGTTTAAAAGAATTTTATTTTCAAGCGTTGTTCCTAAAGTTTATAAAAAAATTTATAAAATTCTTTCAAAAAAAAAATATAAAGTTTTTGAAATAAAAAGATTTAGATTGAACAATATAATAAAATTTAAGATTAAAAAATATTCTCAATTAGGTTCTGATAGAATATCTAACGCAATCGGAGCTTACAATAAATACAAGACTAATTGTATCGTTATAGATTTTGGAACTGCTACCACCTTTGATGTTGTTAAAAAACCTGGTATTTATGACGGAGGAGTCATTGCACCAGGAATCAGACTCTCTATTGAAAATTTATTTTCATCAACTGCTTTATTGCCAATGTTTAAATTGAAAAATTACCCTCATGCTTACGGTAAAAATACGAAAGAAGCTTTGAATTCTGGTTTTTTTTGGGGTTATCAAGGTTTAATAAACAACATAGTTAAAAAAATTACTAAAAAAAATGCTAAAAGTTTTAAAATCATATTAACAGGGGGTTATTCAAAATTATTTAAAAGTAGAATAGATAAAAAAACTAAGATTGAACATGATATTACTATACAAGGAATTATTGAAATTTATAAAAAGTTTTTGATATGAGCAAAGAAGAACTTATTTTTTGTCCTCTAGGTGGTTCTGGTGAAATTGGAATGAACATGAATCTATTTGCGTACGGAAATGAAACGAATCAAAAATGGATTATTGTTGATACAGGAGTTACTTTTGCAGATGACTCTATTCCCGGTATTGATCTTATTTATCCAGACCCAGGATATATAATTGATAAAAAAAATGATTTGTTAGGAATTGTTTTAACACATGCACATGAAGATCATATTGGTGCAATTTCACATGTATGGCCGGACTTAAATTGTAATATTTATGCAACTCCATTTACTGCAGTTTTAATAACAGAAAAGTTTAAAGAAAAAAAAATTGATATTAAAAATAAATTAAAAATTGTTAAATTAAATGGAAATATTAAATTGGGACCATTTAGTATTGAATTTGTCACATTAACCCATTCAATTTTAGAACCAAACGGCTTAAGTATTACAACACCCTTAGGAACAATACTTCATACAGGTGATTGGAAAGTGGACCCAAATCCTTTAATTGGAGACAAAATCAATGAAAAAAAATTAAAAGAAATTGGAAATAAAAAAGATATTGCAATGATTTGTGACTCAACAAATGTATTTAGTCCAGGAAGAGCAGGATCAGAAGCTGATGTTAGAGACAGTCTTTTAAAAATAATGTCATTAAAACCTAAACGGGTTATTGTTACATCTTTTGCTTCAAATGTAGCAAGAATGGAAAGTATTTTTTATTGTGCTGAGAAAACAAATCGTGAAATTTCTTTAGTAGGTCGATCGATGAATAGAATATTTAAGGCAGCTAGACAGTGCGGTTATTTACAAAATGTTAAGGATCCAATTGATCCAAGAGACGCAAAAAAAGTTTCTAGGGAAAAAATTGTTTATTTATGCACAGGAAGTCAAGGCGAACCAATGGGAGCAATGAAAAGGATTATAAAAGGAGTTCATCCTGATGTTTTTGTAGAAAAAGGAGATACAATTATTTTTTCTTCTAAAATTATTCCTGGTAACGAAAAAAAATTATATTCACTTCACAACGATATTGTAAAACAAGAAATCGAAATTATTACCGAAGAATCAGATTTTGTGCACGTTTCTGGGCATCCCAATCGCGAAGACTTAAAAGATATGTATAGCTGGGTTAAACCAAACTCAATAATCCCAGTTCATGGAGAACATAGACATATGAGTGAACATATAAAATTTGCAAAAGAAATGCAGGTACCACATGCCTTACAAGTTGAAAATGGAGACATAATAAGAATTTTTCCTGGGAAAAATCCCGAAATAATCGACAAGGCTCCCTCTGGACGAATGTATTTAGACGGAAATATTGGAGTTGGAGAAAATTCAACATCTATAAAAGAAAGGAGAAATTTATCACAAAATGGGTATTTGGAAATTACTATAATTTTAAGCAATAATGGAAAACTTAACAAACCGGTAATATCATATAAAGGTATTCCAGAAAACTCTGATAATGAAAAAATTATTTTTGAGGTAGAAGATGAAATATTTAATACCTGCAAAACATTTTCTGTAAATAATAAAAATCAGGAAAAAAACTTAATTGAACAATTAAAGCAAAATTGCAGAAAAGTAGTTAAAGACAGAACTGGAAAAAAACCTTTTACTAATATAAATATAGCTAGATTATAATGTTATTATCAAAAATTTTTATTCCTATAACAAAAGATTTGCCAGCAGAGGCAAAAATTAAATCACACCAATTAATGCTTAGAACAGGTATGATTAGACAGTCTTCAGCAGGTATCTATTCATGGCTTCCTTTAGGATTTAAGGTCATGAAAAAAATTGAAAACATTGTTAGAGAGGAACAGAACAATATTGGTGCCCAAGAAATGTTAATGCCTACTATACAATCTGCTGATATATGGAAAGAGAGTGGAAGATATGACGATTATGGCGAAGAAATGCTTCGAATATCTGATCGACAGAAAAGAGAAATGTTGTATGGACCAACTAATGAGGAACAAATAACTGAAATATTTAGATCAAGTGTAAAATCGTACAAATTGTTGCCGCAAATCTTTTATCACATACAATGGAAATTTAGAGATGAACTAAGACCTAGATTTGGTGTTATGAGATGTAGAGAATTCTTTATGAAAGACGCTTACTCATTTGATTTAACTGAGAATGATGCAGTTTTATCTTACAACAAAATGTTTTATGCTTATTTAAAAACTTTTCAACGGCTAGGTTTAAAATCTATTCCTATGAAAGCAGATACTGGACCAATAGGCGGCGATCTTTCACATGAATTCATAATTTTAGCAGATACAGGGGAAAGTAAAATCTTTGCAGATAAAAAAATATTTGATGTTCCTATAAATGATTACAAAAATACCGAGTCGTCTCTGAAAAAAATGAGGAACGATTTTTCTAAATTTTATGCAGTCACAGACGATAAGTTTAAAATAGAAGACTTTAATAAAAATGTAAAAAAAGAAAATCAGATACAAACAAAAGGGATTGAAGTTGGCCATATATTTTATTTCGGTGATAAATATTCTAAGCCAATGAATTGTTCAGTTGATACAAAAGAAGGGAAAAAGACTTATGTTAAGATGGGCTCATATGGAATTGGTGTTTCTAGATTAGTAGCAGCAATAATTGAAGCAAAATATATAAATGAAAAGATGAAATGGCCAAAATCGGTGTCACCATTTGAAGTTGTGATTATTCCGGCAATTAACAAAAATGATAATTCAAATCTTGAGAAGGCAATGATGGTATATAAAGAGTTAAAAACAAAAGAAATTGATGTATTGTTAGACGATGTAGATGAAAATATCTCAAACAAATTTAAAAAGCACGACCTTTTAGGAATTCCTTATCAAATAATTATAGGTTCAAAAGCAAAAAAGAATGAATTTGAATTTAAAGAGATAGATAAAGCTTCTCAAATGTTGGATTTAAATAAAATTATTAAACTTTTAAAAAAATAAATTGTTTACCGCTATAGAAAAATTAATAACAACAAGAAATCTTAAACCAAAAAAGAAGGAAGGTTTTTTAAAAGTTATATCAGTTTTTTCTTTTCTAGGGATAATGCTTGGCGTTGCAACTTTAATTATTGTTATGTCAGTAATGAACGGCTTCAGAACAGAGCTTACTCAAAAAATTTTAGGTTTTAATTCTCACATAACCATAAAACCATATAGCGACAATATTAGTGAAAAATTTTATTTAAATCTTCAAGAAGAATACAAAAAAAGCAAGGTTATTAAGTCATATAATGGTGAGGCTGTCATCATGATGAGTGACTCTGCTAAAGGTGTTTTAGTAAGAGGTATAGATTCTGATAAAATACAGGAAATAGATTTTTTAAAAGAAAATATTATTGATGGACAATTATCCAATTTTGTAGATGGCACAATAATTTTAGGCAAACAGCTTGCAATTGAGCTAGGTGTTGTTGTTGGGGACAGAATTAATATTATGTCATCCTCATCAGTATCCACACCTCTTGGAGCAGTACCAAAACAATCTAATTATAAAATTGCCTCAGTTTTCAGCAGTGGTTTATATGAATTTGATAAAAATGTAACTTTTTTTAATTTAGAAGACTCACTCTCATTTTTTGAAAAAACACCTGACGATATTATTTTAGAAATTTTTTTAAATGATCCAATGAATGCTAATAAATACAAAAAAGAAATACAGGATAAAAATTCTAACTTATATGTTAATTCATGGTCTGATCTAAATAAGTCTTTTTTCTCTGCTTTAAAAGTAGAAAGAAACGTAATGTTTCTAATACTCACTTTGATCATAATTGTTGCTGCATTTAATATTATCTCTGGACTTACAATTCTTATTAAAAATAAAACTAAAGAAATAGGCATACTAAAATCTCTAGGATTATCAAAAAAATCAATTGTTAAATCTTTTTTCTTAACAGGTTTCTTAATTGGATTTTTTGCTACGGTTGTTGGTGTAATTTTTGGAATAATATTTTCAATTTATATTGAAGAAATTAGACAATTTTTATCAGTAGCATTTAATTTACAAATCTTTCCTGAAGATGTTTATTTTTTAAATGAAATGCCGAGTGAAATAAATGCAGGATCTATAATATCAATATCAATTTTCTCTATTGTAATTACGATACTGGCGTCTTTATTTCCTTCTTTAGCGGTAACCAAAATTGAACCAGTTAAGGCATTAAAGTATGAGTAAACTTTTAATTAAAATACAAAACTTAACTAAAGAGTTTGAAAATAACGATTCAGTTGTAAAAGTTCTAAAAGACGTAAACTTAAATTTAGAGTCAGGAAAAATCATTGCTCTTGTAGGTCCATCAGGATCTGGTAAGTCTACTTTTTTACATTTACTTGCGTTATTAGACAAACCAACAAAGGGTAAAATATCTATACTTGGAAAATCTGTATCAGAAATGTCCGAAGATATAAAAAATCAAATGATAAGGGATAATGTTTCAATAATATTTCAAAATAATAATTTACTTTCAGACTTTACAGCACTTGAAAATGTAGCAATACCTTTAATAATTAGAAATAAAAGTTATAGCCATGCCATCAAAGAATCAGAAAAATTTTTAAGACAGGTTAATTTAGGTCATAGATTAAAGCATTTTCCATCTGATTTATCCGGTGGTGAACAACAAAGAGTTGCAATAGCAAGATCTCTAATATCAGAAACTAAAATTATATTAGCAGACGAGCCTACAGGAAATTTAGATTATAAAAATTCTATAGAAGTTTTTTCTTATTTTTTAAAGTTAAAAGAAAAAAATAAAATAGTTTTAATTGCAACTCACAATAGAGAACTTGCTAAAAAAGCTGATTATACTTTAAGCCTAAGCAATGGTAATATAAAAAGAGTAAATGGGTAATGAAAAAAAATTCACGAATTTTAAGGTACATACACAATATTCCATTTGTGAAGGCGCTATCAAGATTGGGGATTTAGCTAAATATTGCAAGGAAAACAAAATAAAATCGATCGGATTAAACGATAGTTATAATCTGTGTGGAGCTTTAGAGTTTTCTGAGGAAATTAGTAAAGTTGGAACCCAACCAATTATTGGATCACAAATAAATTTCAAATTTTATGATTCCATAGGAAAAATACCAATTTTTGCTAAAACAGAAAAAGGTTTTCGTAACTTAACAAAGTTGTCATCTAAAAGTTATTTAGAAGCTAAAAGTGACACAGTCCCATATTGTGTAATAGAAGATCTTATTAAAAACAATGAAGATCTTATAGTATTAAGCGGTGGAATCGAATCCCTTTTTTCAGAATTAATAAAAAAAAATAATCTTAAACAGTTGGATGAGATTACTTTAAACCTTAAAAAAACTTTTCTAGATAGATTTTATTTTGAAATACAAAGACATGGTGACGAAGGGGAAAAAAATATAGAAAACACTTTTCTCAATCTTTCTAAAAAATTTGAAGTACCTTTAATAGCTTCACAAGAAGTTTTTTATTTAGAAAAAGACATGTACGAAGCACATGATGCCTTGTTATGTATAGGTGAAAAAACTTATGTAGATGAAAAAAATAGGAAAAAGTTTAGCAATCAACACTATATTAAATCATCAAATGATATTATTAATCTTTACAAGGATTTGCCAGAAGCTTTAGAAAACAACTATAATTTTCCATTTAGATTTAATTATAAGTTGAAAAAAACAAAGCCAAATCTGCCTTCAATAAAAATAGCCAACAACTTAAGTGAAAAAGAAGAACTTTTCTCACAGTCTGAAAAGGGTTTAATAAATAGACTAGAAAATTTTGTTTTTAAAAGAAATAAGTCTTTAGACAAATCAAAAACTAAAAGAATATATAAAAAGAGACTTTTACATGAAATAGAAATTATTAATAAAATGAATTATTCAGGATATTTTTTAATCGTATCTGACTATATAAAGTGGGCAAAAAAAAATAATATCCCAGTTGGTCCTGGAAGAGGTTCGGGAGCAGGATCTTTAGTTGCTTATTGTTTAGACATAACTGATTTAGACCCAATAGAATTTGGATTAATTTTCGAAAGATTTTTAAATCCTGACAGAATATCCATGCCTGATTTTGATATAGATTTCTGTGAAGAAAAAAGAGATTTAGTTTTTCAATATTTGAAATCAAAATATAAGGGTGGTGTAGCACATATAATAACTTTTGGTAAACTAAAGGCTAGAATGGCTCTACGAGATATTGGTAGAGTGCTTGGTTTACCATATGGTCATGTCGACAAAATTTGCAAAATGATTCCTTTTGATCCTTCTAGACCATTAACTTTAAGTGAATCCATTGCTAGAGAACCTAGAATTAGTGAAGAAGAAAAAAATAATCCAAAAGTGAAAAAATTAATTGAACTTTCTTTAAAATTAGAAGGATTAAACAGAAATTTAGCTACACATGCAGCTGGCGTAGTTATAGCAGGTGAAAAATTATCAGAACAAGTTCCATTATATAAAGATAGCAGCTCAAACTTGCTTTTACCTTCGACTCAATTTGACATGCATTCTTCTGAGAATGTGGGGTTAGTTAAATTCGACATATTAGGTTTGAATACCCTTACTGTTATTAATAAAACAATTGAGATGTTAAAAAAGAAAAAGATAGAATTAGATATTTCCAAAATTCCTTTAGATGATCCCGAAATATACAAAATGCTTTCAAGCGGTGAAACAACAGGTTTGTTCCAGTTAGAAAGCTCTGGTGTAAGATTATCTTTGAAACAAATGAAACCGACTCAGTTTGAAGATATTATTGCTCTTGTGGCTTTATACAGGCCTGGGCCCATGAACAATATTCCAATTTACAATGATTGTAAAAATGGATTAAAGAAACCTGATTATATCCATGAAAGTTTGGAAAAAATTCTGAAACCAACTTATGGAATAATCATTTACCAAGAACAAGTTATGCAAATAGCACAAGTTCTTGCAGGTTTTACTCCTGGAGAAGCAGATATTTTAAGAAAAGCAATGGGTAAGAAAAAAAGAAAAGAATTGGAGAAACAAGAAGAAAAATTTATAAAAGGATCAATTAAAAACAATATAAGCAAGGATATTGCATCTTTTATATTTCAAAAAATAAAACCATTTGCAGAATATGGTTTCAATAAAAGTCATGCAGCTGCATATGCCTTAATTGCCTATCAAACGGCATACCTAAAACATTATTATAAAGAAGATTTTATTGCTGCAACAATGTCTACAGAATTATCTAATACAGATAAATTAAGAGAATTTGTTGAAGAATTAAAAAGATTAAATGTAGAAATTGAAAGACCATCAATTAACAAATGTTTTGCTGAATTTAAAGCTATTAAAGGAAAAATATTCTATGGATTAGGTGCA
>MDSW01007178.1_pt1 | contig 12333 bp, 9 predicted proteins | sample 811171 | NCBI WGS metagenome assembly MDSW01 (sample SAMN05326641, study PRJNA326480) | marine metagenome | isolation source: seawater | place: Atlantic Ocean: North West | collected 2012
AGTGAATGGTATGAAAAAACTGATGGGGGAATGAATACGTATTCTTACCCAGTTTGAAATACAACCTATATGACGAGTAACTATGCAGGATGCTGTCTCTACCACTATCTCAGGCATGACTTGCATGTCTTGTGTAGGTAAAGTCGAAAATTCTCTTGCATCTTTAGAAGGAGCCTCTAATATCAGTGTGGATTTGAATTCTGGAACGGCCAGCATGCAAGGAGTAACACGTGATGTGATGGAACAAACCATCATTTCATTGGGCTATGGAATAGGAAATGAAGGGACTAAAATTGAAAAAAGTGAATTTAACTGGAACGATCGTAGTGTTTGGAAACAATCCGCTCATAACACTAAGTGGTGCTTGATAGGATGTAGTATTGGAGACCTTGGAACGATCGCTTATTTCCAATTTATTTGGACTGATTCGGGATGGTCTACCATGGCAATCATGATGCTTGCTATCATGAATGGTTTGTTGACTTCTATCGCGCTTGAAACCGTAATTTTACTCAAACAGCTTCCCTTCAAAGATTCATTACGAACTGCGATGGGTATGTCATTTATTTCGATGGTAGCGATGGAAGCCGCAATGAATCTCACCGATGTTGTGTTAACAGGAGGTGCAATGTTGACACCTTATGCGATTCCCCCTATGTTGATTGCAGGATTCTTGACTCCTTGGCCATACAATTACTGGCGCCTGAAAAAATATGGTTTTTCGTGCCATTGAAAGCCTATTTCCATTAAATGATGATTTCAATAATATAAGCAAAAAATCGGAACGTTGAATGATTCAAGACATTGGTGCGGAGTGAAGGGACTATGACCATCGTCGCACTCCTCCAATTGAACCATACAGTTGGGGATATTGATGGAAATGCAAAGGCTATCGAAAATGCGGTTGCAATGGCTCAAGAAAATGGTGCTGAATTAGCAGTAACTTCTGAATTAGCAATTTCCGGATATCCCCCAAGAGATTTACTGGAGAAACATGGATTTGTTCGTCAATGTTTGGAAGCAACTAAGACGTTGAGAGTAGGGATACCAACCATTATTGGTTCTCCAATTCCTCCTGAAATAGAGCGGACAAAACCGGGAAATGGAGCGATACGAATAATCCCTGAACGTCCCACTAGAGTAGTCACACAAAAGCAGTTGCTACCCACGTATGACGTATTTGATGAAGAAAGATACTTTCATCCTGATTCCAAACCTGGAATTCTAAGGCTTCTTGATGGACAAAGTATTGGAGTGACAATTTGTGAGGATGCATGGCAACATGCAGGGCTTGTTCCTTCTGATTACTCCGTTGACCCAATTGAACAACTTGCATCATTCTCTCTTGAGGGTGAAGCATTAGAAATGTCTCTAAATTTATCTTCATCTCCATTCCACGTCCAGAAACAAGATACTAGGGCGGAAGTTGCAAGATGTGCTGCTAGAACTCTAGGACATCCTTTCCTACTATGCAATCAAGTGGGTGGAAATGATGATTTGATTTTTGATGGTAGAAGTCTAGCAGCTTGGCCGAATGGAGATGTGATTCAAGCACCAGCATGGAAAGAAGGAGTAATGTTAGTGGATACAGTCAACAGAACTGGATTGTTCCTAACTCTTGATAATGATTCAATTGAATGCAACATTATCGAAGGAGATCCAGCAATAAACGATAGAAGTTTAGAATTGTTAGAAGCAGTAACGACCGGATTGCGAGATTATTGCAATAAATCTGGACTAAATTCTGTTGTGTTAGGATTGAGTGGCGGAATAGATTCAGCAGTATCTGCAGCAATCGCTGTTCGAGCATTGGGGGCCGAGAAAGTAATAGGAATTTCAATGCCAAGTCGGCATTCTAGCAACCATTCGATTTCGGATGCCGAAGATCTCGCTAAAAAATTAGGATTGGAATTATTGTCTATGCCAATTGAATCAATTCATGATGCTAGTGAATCAATATTGGATAATGAATTGACTAGCGGTAAGGCAGTGGCCGCAGAAAATATTCAATCTCGTCTTCGAGGAATGATTGTAATGGGCATTGCGAATGCGAGAGGAGCGATGGCCATTACGACTGGAAATAAATCAGAATTAGCAATGGGATATTGTACACTATATGGCGATATGGCAGGAGGTTACTCTCCATTAGGAGATGTATGGAAAACTGAAGTTTATGAAATGGCCAAGGCAATCAATAGAGAAGCAAAATCAAAAGGAAAGGAGGAACCAATAAATCAGTCTACGATGACTAAGCCTCCCTCTGCTGAATTAGCACCAGAACAAACTGATCAAGATAGTCTTCCTCCATACGAAGTATTGGACTCAATAATGCAATTACATATGGAAGAACGCCTGGATGCAGAGGCAATTTCTGGATTTACTGGGCTAGATCTGACATTAATTCAAAATTTACTTGGGCGTTTTGCAATGAACGAACACAAAAGATGGCAAATGCCTCCAGCTCCTCGCGTCTCACAAAGAGCATTTGGACAAGGATGGAGACAACCTCTCGCAGCTAAAAAGAATTGATGAATCGGATTGTGATTGATAATGGAAATTCCTGCTGAACTAAAAAACATGCTTTTAGGGTCTGAAGGGGAATCCAAACAAAAGGCTGCTCGACTAATTATAGATTTAGCAGCGGTATCCGGCGCTACAGAATTCATCCGGTGCGATAGTGCTCATGTAAGTGGAGTTAGTGTTCTTACAGGGGGACATGGACTGAGGACATTTCTAAGCGATCTTTCTAGTGATCCCGAAGGCAAGGTTTCAATCCCAACAACCCTAAACAGCGCAGGATGTGACCATGAGAAAATGGAAGAAATGGGAATTGACCATCCTGATTTTCTTGAACAACAATTCGAGATTGTGCACGCATACTCCAAACTAGGAATTAAAGCAACACTTTCCTGTACTCCTTACGATAGAGGAATAGAAGAAGAAGGGATTGGATCATGGGCAGAATCCAATGCAGTTTGTTTTTCAAATTCGTACACTTCTCTGATTACCAACAGGGAATCGGGATTGTCTGCACTAGCTACTGCCCTAACAGGTTGGGCTCCAAGATGGGGGCTACATCTTCCAGAAAATAGAGTTCCAAATCTAATTGTGAACGTAGATGCCGAAATGGAGGATGCTACTGATTGGAGTATTTTGGGAGATTGGATTGGGGCACAAAGATCACCGGAATGGAAAATGCCATGGGGGCCAATGCCGGTGATACGAGGACTGCCACAAAATCCTTCATTTGAAATGTTGAAAGCTCTCACAGCAGCAGCAGCAAATCATGGATGTCCAATGTTATGGGTTGAAGAAAACAACATTGATGTCTCAAAATCACAATCAACACTTTGTTTTAATGAAGATTCACTATCTGAGAGATATGAACAACTTGCTCCTAAAGGAGATGTGGATCTTGTTGTAATCGGATGTCCACAAGCAAGTATTGGGGAAGTAAGGGCGACTGCTGCTGCTGTTCGCACTCAAATGGAATTGGGCAAAAAAATTCCAAATCATCGTTTATGGGTTTTTACTTCTGGTCATAACTTCAAGACACTCAAATTAGACGGGACTATCGATTTACTTGAAGAAGCAGGGGCGCTAGTTTTGAAAGATACTTGTCCTGAAGTTACTCCATATAATCGAGACAAATACAATCACCTATTGACCAACTCATTGAAAGCAGAACATTATCTTACTAGTGGATTGAACAATATGCCAACTAGTGTTTCTAGAATTCAGGAATGTGTGGCTGTAGCCTTTGACCCAAATCTAATCCAAGGTGAACGGCCCACTCTAGATCAGAAAAGTCATTCAAGTGCTCATACAGCTAAAGTGCTTAAATCTGGAGAAATGCAATTGTCAGGATACAGCCTTCCAAGCCAAACAGAATGGGAAATTAAAGGGACAGCTATGGTAACAGATGTCCCGATTACATACCTTGGTTATGTGAATAGAGACAGTGGAATTGTTGAAGATCCAGGCCACCCATTAGATGGTCTTGCAATTGAAGATTCTATCTTGATTTATCCAAAGGGGTCTGGTTCAACAGTTGCCCCATATGTTTTGATGGGTTTAATCTACACTGGAAAGGGACCAAAGGCAATAATCAATCGAGATGTTTGCCCCCTTTCTATGCCTGCTGCTTCGCTTCTTGGAGTCCCTTATGCGACAGGATTTGACGACGACCCATGTATGGAAATCAACTCTGGTGATCAAATCCGAATGAAATTAGATAATGGTAAAGTTTCGCTAGAAATAATTTCTAGAGTTGATGCTTGAAGGGGTGAAGCACTTACGCGCCCCCCCCCTCTGACCAATCATGCGCGTAGTCGTTACAGGAGGCGCTGGTTTCCTTGGAAGTCATCTTTGTGAGTCACTGCTGCTCGATTTTCACGAAATTTGTGTTATTGACGACATGTTCAGAGGAAAACAACGTAATCTGGAAACTTGTAAATCGTCTGCTGCTGAAATGGGTATTCCATTTCATGTAGTAATGAAAGATGCAAGTAATCCAGAAAGTTTTGAGATCGCTCTTCGACGTTTAGGTGGAAGCGTAGATATTGTATATCATCTTGCAGCAATAAATGGAACAAAATGGTTTCATGAACGTCCAGATCTTGTGTCAAAAATAAATCATGACACCTTGGTAACAGCGTTAGAATTCGCTACATCTCAAGGTGCACGTTTCGTCTTTACCAGTAGTCCTGAAATTTGGGGAGAACAAAATGAGATGCCACTTAATGAAACAAGTCACAGTATATTTTCACCATCGTCAATGCATCAAAGACACTCGTATGGTGCTTCAAAATACATTGGAGAATTACTTGTTCATCATGCAATTCGAACTCATTCAATCGATGCTCGAATCGTCCGACCATTCAATTCCTATGGCCCGCGTCTCCCAGGTGATTCCCATGGTCAAGTTGTTTCGATGCTTCTAGAAAAATGCCTAGATGAGGAACCCATGGAAATTCATGGAACTGGGGATCAATCAAGATGCTTTACCTGGATTGATGATATTGTTAAGGGAATAAAATTAGTAGGAGATTTAGATGAAGGAATAGATGGAAGTAACTTAACAGGAAGATCTTTCAATCTTGGTTCAACCATTGAAACATCCATTCTTGAATTAGTAAATTTGTGCAAGGATGTAAGCGGAGTTAACATTGAACCGATTTATGTAGATTCTAACCCTGGAGATACCTCTCGACGATTACCAGATGTAAACGAATCTGAACAAGCATTGGGCTGGAGTGCAGAAGTTTCTCTCAAAGATGGAATTGAGAGAACTTGGGCTTGGATTAAAAACAATTCATCCTAGTAAAAGAGGTGCTGAAATGGAACAAAATAGACTAGAAGGATTGCGTTCAGCACATATTCGAGAAATGGAAAGTAGAATTGGACGAGTAAGTTCTAGAGTTGAGGATTTCTTAGAGGTAATCGTTGAATTAGAAGATAAAAATGGAGAGGCTAGTGTTTCTGAAATTGCTTCTCACCTAGCAATTTCTAGGCCGTCCGTAGTCCGGATGCTCAGAAAAATGGCTAACGACGGTTGGATTGAACAAATCCCATATCGTCCAGTAAAATTGTGTCCAAAGGGAAGAGAACATGCAGAATGGATGAGGGAGAGGCATAGTATTCTATTCCAATTCCTAACCAGTATAGGTATTGAAAAAACAACGGCACATCATGAAACAGAGGGGATAGAACATCATCTATCTGAAAATACTGTTCGTCAAATCGAAAAAATGATGAAAAATTTAGAAAAAAAAGAATCTTAACCAAATTTTACGATATATCAGGGTAAGTCATTAAGTCTAGAATATCCGAATTTATTTTGTGGCAGAGGCAAACGAGCACAATTCCACCTCTGGAACATATCTAGAATTAACCCAAGCAGGAATTATTGGGACAATGTTGTTTGTTACGGCTGGATTGTGGTCATTTATTTCCCCTACAGGACTAATAGCTAAAGGAGAAATTAGTCCGATAGAATTGACTCTTATCGGAACAATGGTTGCATCACATGGTTGGGTAATGTGCTTCGTTCTTGGAGCTGCTTTTGATGTACTCCCGTTCATTCATCGCTTTGTCCCCTTCGAGGGTTCTTCTCTAAAATCAGTTCAAAATTTGAATCTTGGAGGTACAATTGTAATTTTTGTAGGATTAATTTCTGGTAATCTTGGATTCTTCTATCAGACATTTTTGATTGGAATGTCTGCATTTGCCTTCCAATATGTACATCTATGGAATCCAATTCGAAGGCTGTTATCGAATCGTAATCTTGGCCTTTCAGATCCTGTAGGAATTGCTGGGGTCTTGCCTGGGATTACTATTGTAATAGGATCTATGATTTGTTTAGTCGCGGGTCTAGACTCAGAAAATTTAGGCACATTATACCTTACAATGTGGATGACTATTGACCTAATATGGATACCAATATGCTGGGCCCTATCGTTAAGTTACTTCAATAGAAGAAGAAATTGGAACATTGTCCCAGCTAACCAAATAGGGATTAGAAGTGCAATTATTGGAGGTTTAGTTTTGATTCATTTATCTTTTGAAATGGCATATTTTTACACATATGTCGGAGAATCGATTCCATTCCTTCTCAGGGGTGGAGTAATCTTAGTATTAGGATTAATGCTGAACCCTCATCGAATTATTCAGAATTCTATTCGAGAAAAACATTACAGCGCACTAATCGTAGTTTCTTGTACATTAATTCCGATTATTGGGGTAATCTCTGTATTCCTTTGGTCAATTGATTCAACTACTCCAAGAATGTTCGTTTACATTGGAAATGGATTCCTAATGATTTTGCCCATTGGAGCTGGAATCGCTACAGGTTATATCTCGACTTTACATGAAGATCATTTGCATAGGAGAGAAGAAAATCGTACAAATGGTTGGCCTACAAGTATTATTGTCCTGATTGCGACGGTTTCCATTTCTGGCCCATTTCTAAGAGAAAAACTCATTTTTGAAACACTATCAATACAAATTAGAACTGCAATAATCGCATTACCATTTTTATTAGCACTTTTCAGAATGTCTACTTGGTGGAAAGAAGAGGTTATTCCAAAAAAGGGTTCATGGCAACGAATTCCAATGTTTTGGGATGAACTTCATGAACCATTGGACCCTTACGAATTTGAGTCAGAATGAACAATAATTCTTCTTATTTCTTCAATTGCTTGACTAGCAAAACCAAGGACTGTGACTTTTTCTCCTTCTACCAATTGAGTAAATTCTTCGGCTTTTCCGGCCATATCATATGCTCCCGCCTTTCCTTTCCATGAACCTGAAGAAATCAACATACTCAATACAGATTCATCTAAAGATTGGAACTCAACAACTGCTGACTCAATGTATCGATTGATGATAGGCTCAGGTTTACTAAAATCAATGATTGCAGTTCCTGACCAAACAAGGTGGCGGCGACCAGATAAATCCAACAACATTCTCAATGCGGAAATCTCATTTTGAGGTTGTCCAAGTGCAGAATTCACATCATTAGGATCCTCAACTAATGTATCAGATACTACCCAAAGATCAGGAGGCAGAAGAGTTTCGCGTTCTTCAGAAGTTTGTGACTCCAAATAGTATTGAAGACGAGCACGAGAAATCTTGTCTTCCAAAACTCGAGTAACTTGATTTGAAACTTCACCATCTGTTGTTTTTTCTTCACCAACGAGCGGTTTTGCATCTATCATCGCTAAACCATTGAGATGTTCAGTTAGCCAATTCAACCTCCGAGACGATGCAGAAGCAAGGCGGATTCTTCTGGCCATGATTCTACTCACACGATGGAGGCGTTTATGTTCTCCCCGTCCCTCCTGTCGAATGGTGGACCTATGAGCGATGCCAACATTCGGATTCCCACATATGTAAATGGACTAGATCAAAGGATGCAAGGAGGCATCCCCCAAGGACACATTGTGTTATTGGCAGGAGTAAGCGGTTCAATGAAATCAAGTCTAGGTTTCTCTATGCTTTACAATGCAGTTAGAGAAGGGCAAGCAAGCGGAATTTATGTCACTATGGAACAGGGTAAATCATCTCTTCAGGGACACATGGCAAACATGGGAATGGACATTGAAGATCCAAAAGTAAGATCTTCCATTGCAATCATCGATTTAGCAGATCTTCGAGTTCAACTGGATAAAAAGACAATAGATGCAGAAGTTGATTGGATGGGGCAATTGATTAGACAATTGACCAATTATAGAGAATCGATTGGTTTTGATGTTCTTGTCTTCGACTCTTTGGGTGCTTTCTTCACATTGACGAAAATGCCAAATCCAAGAGATGCAATTTTCAAATTGTTTGAAGCTGTTCGGCGTCTGGGCCTTACAGCCTTCTTTATCTGTGAAATGACTGGTGAGGAAAAGAAACAATTCGGTGAATTTGGTGTTGAAGACTATCTCTCAGATGGTGTAATTCATCTTACTATGGAGCGAACTGGTGATTCTGTAAACCGAAAATTGGCTATCGTGAAAATGCGTCACACTGATCATGTTCTTGGTTACCATCAATGGATTTGGAATCCAGCAGAACAAAAGTTCACCATTAGTTAGTCACTCAACTGTGACCGATTTAGCTAAATTTCTAGGGCGATCTACGTCTTTATCCAATGCCAAAGCGGTATAGTAAGCAATGAGTTGCAGTGGCAATACAGTAAGCATCGGGGAGAACATTGGATCCGTGGAAGGCACTGGAATCGAAATGTCTGATTCTTCGGCAATTGAATCTCCCTCTTCGTGAATGAGGATGATTTTTGCCCCACGTGCACGGCACTCTTGAATGCTTGAAACTGTCTTATCCTTTAGAGTGTCATTGGGCGCGATAACGATGACTGGGCTACCTTCTTCAAGAAGGGCGATAGGCCCGTGTTTCATCTCCCCTGCTGGATAAGCTAAACAAGGAATATATGCAATTTCCATCAGTTTGAGAGCACCTTCTCTTGCGACTGGAGCAGAAATACCTCGGCCGAGGAACAATACACTCTTTGCATCTTTCACTGCACTCACCACTTCATCGATTGGACCAGGATTGGATAAATACGCATCAACCAATTGAGGGACTTTTTGCAAAGATTTGGTCAAACGTTTACCATTCTCTCTTGAAAGGGTCCTTGCTCGACCAATTTGGATGGCAAACATAGACAATGCTGCAACCATGTTCGAGAAAGCTTTGGTCGATGCTACTGACTGTTCAGGCCCTGAGTGAATGTAGCATCCTTTACCACATTGCCGAGCAATGGTGGAACCGACAACATTGATGATTCCTCGGACCTCTCCTCCTTTGAGTTGAATTTCTTTGACCGCAGCGAGAGTATCTGCAGTCTCTCCAGATTGACTCACAGCGAAATGAATTGCATCGTTTTCAATAACAGGATTGTTGTGGCGGAATTCACTACTAACATGTGCTAGAGCTGGGACTCTTGCCAACTCTTCAATCAAGAGGCGCCCCACTTGAGCTGCATGCAAAGCCGTACCACAACCCAATAAGCGAACGTGAGGGATTTTTTGCAATTTTTTCGATGAAAAATCAAAGCCACCCAAACGAGCATTTCCATCGCTCAATGCCAATCTTCCAGTAAGACATTGACGAAGAGCTTCTGGCTGTTCATATATTTCTTTGAGCATGAAGTGAGGGTAATCACCTAATTCTGCTTCACCCCAATCATCGTCTAGAGTAGTTACCTCAGAATCTGTAAATCGGCCGTCTAGCCGACTAGTCTGGACCCCTTCGGATGTGACGACAGCTAAATCACCATCATCCAATCGAATCACTTGTTGGGTCAATGTTTGTAAAGGTAAAGTGTCACTTGCTATCCAGTTTTCACCTTCTCCAAGTCCAATTACTAATGGTGAACCATTGCGAGCACAGATGATCATATCATGTTCTTCAAAAATGACGCAAACGCCCCAAGTTCCTCGCGCACGTTTCAATGTTCGTCGCACTGCAGTCAATGGTTTAGCGCCATTTTTCACCTCACGATGGATTAAGTGAACCAACACCTCTGAATCTGTTTCAGAAATGAGTTTAGTGCCCTCTTTTTCCAATCGATTCCGTAAAGAACGAGCATTCTCAATGATTCCATTGTGAACTAAGGCAATCTTACCGTCTGAAGAACAATGGGGGTGGGCATTGGCATCAGTAACACCGCCATGAGTGGCCCATCGAGTGTGAGCAATTCCACACTGACCATCGATTCTCTTTGGAAGCATGGCCTCTAAATCAGATACTTTTCCGATTCGCTTGAAAACAGATAAATCGCCATTTCGAATAGCGAATCCAGAGGAATCATAGCCCCGATATTCAAGGCGACGAAGACCCTCCAAAAGGAAAGGGACCGCCTGTTGATTACCGATATAACCGATGATACCGCACACAATATCAAACCTCAAATTTCACATCGCAAACTGGACAAGAGACCGAAGTCAAACTAGAATCTCGTAAAGTGAAAACTGCGGAACATGACGGGCATGATACCTCACGATCCATCATTCCAAGAGAAGACGGAGTAGGAGGAGGGGGTAACTCGCCTAACTCCGGAGAGCCTGGAGGGGGCGGTAAACCACCTAACTCTGGAGAACCCGGAGGAGGTGGCAAATCGGTTAACGAAGCAGAACCCGGTGGAGGGGGAAGAGGCAAATCACCAATATCCTTGAGTGCTTGAGCTTGCTGACGCTTTCGTCTTCGCTCTTGTCTAGGATTTTGAGGTTCTTCTACCTCTTTCGATTCTTCGACAGGCTCAATTTCAGGCTCAATAAAAGTTGAAACTTGAGATTCTATATCTTCTGTTTCGTTCTCGGGAGTAGATACAACAATTGGTACATCTGGAAGCATCTCTATTCCATCATCATCATATTCATCTACAGAAACTAAAGCTACCTTTACTTTGGTTCTAGAAGATCTTCTTCTACGAACAACTAAAATTAATCCAAGAAGGATATTGGCGGCAATACATGCTACACCACCCAACAAGGAAATGGTCCGCCATGTATTTTCATCTACGCCAAGCATGACTCTAATCCAATCAAATGGATTTCCAGAAGATTGCTCTAATGATTGATCGAAAACAAGGGGCCGTAAGCGGACTTGGCCGAGAACATCGATTAGCACAACCAATTCTTCATTTTCTTCGCTATATTGTGCATCTAACAGCCGTCCAGGACTTAAACGGATTCCAATTCCAATGTTTTCATCAAATACTCCAAGTCCAACCAAAGGCTGATTGTTGGTACCTACTGCATCCATTAATACCAATACTTTCTCATTCATTTCAATTAGAGAAACATGGCTAATTCCTGGTGTTGAGATACTTGTCTGATTCTGTACTTCAAGAGAAGAATCAAATTCTGAAAGAATAAGTTCCATTGAATATCCATCACCTATGGTCCAAGCGGTGAAAACATGGTCTTCACCATCATCAGAAGTGACTAACAATGTTGGATTTGCTCCATCCTCTACAACATCAGTACGGTAAAGCCAATTCTTGTTTCCTATGTCCCCATGTGCATACCAAATTGCATCAATTATTGAACCAGAGGGGAGTGTTTCACTATGTGTGTATAACAAATGCGTGTATTCTTCTCCAATCTCAATATCCACAGGGGCTACTGAGGTGTGATCAATCATCACATTTGAAATTACAGGATTTGATAGAATCCAAGATGAATTATCGAATGACGAAGTGGAATGAATCGTGAATACAGAAGTGGTATCAGTATATGCTCCAGATGCAAAAATATCACGATAATATCCTGCAATTGCCACAGTGTCGTCAAGAACATCGATATCTATGCCGAAATAAGTCCCCTCTGATGATAATAATGGTTCCATCAAGTCAATGTTAGGTGGAGACTGACAGGATTCGTCAATGGTAGTGTACAACAAATGCGTGCGATAGAATCCAAAATCGTCGAGTTTTTGCCCAGTCCAAACAACGTGAGTTAAACCATCTCCGACAGTTGTTGTAGCTATCGAACCTGCCCATCGTTCTTCAAAATCTACGCGGCAAGTCTGAATATTCAATTGAGGAGACACCCTGTGGATTCGAATTAACTGGTCATCGACACTGATTAGATGTCCCTCACTCCCAGTTAAAACAAAATCCAATGCAATTTCTGTATCTCCAAGATTAGATATCGATCTAGACGCACCTAAGGTAGCATTTACCATTGGAATACTATATGTTTGTTCATTATTATCCCAATCTAAATCTAATGCAGGTGTAGCTTTAACTCGAACATGTAGAATTGTTGAATCGTTAGAAATCAAAGAAATTGGAACATTGGTTATACCCCCACCAACAATAAT
>MDSW01094820.1_pt1 | contig 12333 bp, 10 predicted proteins | sample 811171 | NCBI WGS metagenome assembly MDSW01 (sample SAMN05326641, study PRJNA326480) | marine metagenome | isolation source: seawater | place: Atlantic Ocean: North West | collected 2012
GTGCTTCTTCAGTAGCAGGTGCTTCTTCAGTAGCAGGTGCTTCTTCAGTAGCAGGTGCTTCTTCAGTAGCAGGTGCTTCTTCAGTGGTAACTTGTTTAGATTTTTGCTCCATTTCTAGGAGAGCTTTGGCCGCGTCTTCTGATCGCTTATCACTAATTTCTTTTTCTTTTTTGAGTTTTTCTTTTTTAGCGTCTGACTCCTTAAGGGTAATTTTGGCGATTTTGGAGTTTATTTTTTCCTCTTTTTCAGCCAACCATGAATTTAGCTTTTTATCAGCCTCTTCTTGTGAAAGTGCTCCTTTTTTAACCCCCCCATTTAAGTGATGTTTTAACATGATTCCTCTGTAGGAAAGTAGTGTTCTTGCAGTATTTGATGGTACTGCACCATTTTCTAGCCATTTGATGGCTTTATCTGTATTTACATCTACTGAAGCGGGATTTGTGTTGGGATCGTAACTACCAATCTTTTCTAAATATTTACCATCTCTTTTTGCTCTTGAGTCTGCGGCTACCAACCAATAATATGGTTTACCTTTTTTCCCATGTCTTTGTAATCTGATTCTAACAGGCATAAAATTAATTTGTGAGGGTACACGACCCTCGATTATTAATTGATTTGGCTGGCAAAAATATGATTTTTATTTGTTAAGACAACATATAAAATTTAATTTTTTTAATTGTGCGGTTTTTTAATAAATAAAAACGCGTTGCACAAAGGACTATTTTATCGTATTTTTGCGCACTAAATTATCAAAATAATGCAGATTTCAAGAAAAAATATTGATTCCTTAAATTCCATTGTAACTATAAAGCTTGATAGAAAAGATTTTTCTTCGAAGGTAGATGATATTTTAAAAAATTATCGAAAAAAAGCAAATATACCAGGGTTTAGAAAAGGGTATGTTCCAATGGGGTTAATAAAAAAACAGTATCAGAATGCCGTTACAGCTGAGGAGGTAAATAAAATTCTTCAGGAAAAGCTTGGTAATTTTTTGAAAGATGAAAAGATAGATATTTTAGGAAATCCCTTGCCAATTATTAAAGATGATTTAGACTGGAAATCTGACAGTTTAGAGTTTGATTTTGAGCTAGGTCTATCTCCAAAATTTAAAATTAACCTTGACTCCAAAAAAAAATTAACTCATTACAAAATTTTTGCAGATGAAAAAATGATCAATGAACAGTTAAATAATATAAGAAAACAATATGGAAAAATAGTTTCAAAAAATGAAATCAAGGACTCATATGAAATTTCTGCATCATTTAAATCCGATGAAAATGCAATTCAAACGACATCTAGCTTTATGCTTAAAGACATTAAGGGTAAGAAAAATAAAGAATTAATTAAGCAATTAAAACCAGGAAATAAAATTAGCTTATCAATTAAGAATTTATTTATTGACCCTCAAAAAGTAAAACAAGTTTTTGGTCTTAACAAACCTGATATGTCTGAACTTAAAGGAGAAATATCAATAGAAATTAAAGAAGTTAATGAAAGAATTCTCTCTGAACTGAATAAAGAATTATTTGATAAAATATACAAGCCTGGATCTGTCAAAACAAAAAAAGAAATGAAACTAAAAATTGCTGAGGGAATTGAAAAGCAATTAGAACAGCAGTCTGATCAAAAATTGTTAAATGATATAACTGAGTTTTTAATAGAAAACACAAAAATTAAATTACCTCAAAAGTTTTTAATTAAATGGATGCAAAATTCATCAAAAGAACAATTAACTTTAAAACAAGCCGAGGAAGAATATAATAAATCTGAAAAAGGAATAAAGTATCAGCTTATCGAGGGTAAAATTATTTCTGATAATAATTTAAATGTTAAAATGGAAGAAATTAAGAAATTTTCTATGAAAATGATTGTATCTCAAATGACTCAGTATGGCCAACCAGCTCCATCAGAAAAAGAAATGCAGAAAATAATTCAAAGAATTCTATCAGATAAAGAGGAAGTTAAAAGAATACAAGATCAAATTACTAGAAAAAAGCTTCTTAATTTTTATATGGACAAAGCTCCCCTTAAGGTCAAGAAAGTTAGCTTTGAAAGTTTTATAAAAGAAGCTTATCCAAAGACGTAATTTTTTTTAACTAATTTTAATAAATTTTTCAATTGATATAATTATGGATTTCGCAAAAGAATTTAAAAATTATGCAACAAAGCACCATGGAGTTAACTCTATGTACTATGATGAAATAATCAGTAGTTTAACTCCCTACATAATTGAAGAGAGGCAATTAAATGTTGCTCAAATGGATGTATTTTCAAGGTTAATGATGGACAGAATTATGTTTTTAGGAACAGCTATAAATGACAATGTAGCAAATGTAATCCAAGCTCAACTTTTATTCCTTCAAAGTACTGACTCTAAAAGAGATATTCAAATGTATATAAATTCTCCAGGAGGTGGAGTTTATGCTGGTCTAGGAATTTATGACACGATGCAATTTATTACACCTGATGTTGCTACTATATGCACTGGAATTGCTGCCTCAATGAGTGCAGTTTTATTAAGTGCAGGAAAATCTGGTAAAAGATCTGCTTTACCTCATTCTAGGGTTATGATTCATCAACCATTAGGCGGAGCTCAAGGTCAAGCCTCAGACATAGAAATTACCGCAAGAGAGATACTCAAGCTAAAGGATGAATTATATCAAATAATTGCTAAACATTCTGGACAGCCAATAAAAAGAGTGACTGAAGACAGTGATAGAGATTATTGGATGAAAGCTGAGGAGGCAAAAAAATACGGAATGGTTGATGAGGTATTAAAATCTTCTAAATAATTAATTTAGTTTAATATGAGCGATAGAAGTGAATTAAATTGTTCTTTTTGTGGTAAAGCTAAAACCGATACTCAGATTCTTGTTGCAGGACTTGATGCTCACATATGCGAAAAATGTATTGATCAGGCAAATAACATAATAAATGAAGAATCTTCAAAAGACAATTTGCTTAATTTTAGCATAGATTTAAAACCACCAAGGGTAATAAAATCTTTTCTAGATGAGTATGTTATAGGTCAAGAAATAGCCAAGAAGATTTTGAGTGTTGCCGTCTACAATCACTACAAAAGGCTAAACAACCAAAATTCCAAAAATGATCTTGAAATTGAAAAAAGTAATTTACTGCTTGTAGGTCAGACGGGAACTGGAAAAACTTTATTGGCTCAAACAATATCAAGATTTTTAGAAGTTCCTTTGGCCATAGTTGATGCAACTGTTCTCACTGAAGCAGGATATGTTGGAGAGGATGTGGAAACAATTTTAACAAAATTATTACAGGCTGCCAATTATGACACTGAAAAGGCCCAAAAAGGAATTGTTTTTATTGATGAGATTGATAAAATAGCCAGAAAAGGCGATAACCCATCTATAACCAGAGATGTCTCAGGAGAGGGAGTTCAACAAGCTTTGCTAAAACTTCTTGAAGGTACTATTGTAAATGTTCCACCAAAAGGGGGCAGGAAACATCCTGATCAAAAGTTTATTGAGGTTGATACCTCTAATATTTTATTTATTGCTGGTGGAGCTTTTGATGGAATTGATAAAATAATTAAAAACAGACTTAATCTTCAAGCAATAGGATATAAAAATCAAATAGAGGCCAAAAAAATAGACAGAGATAATTTACTTCAATATATCACACCAAAAGATATCAGAAAATACGGACTCATTCCTGAAATTATTGGAAGGTTACCTGTTCTTTCATACATGAATCCACTAGATAAGACTACTTTAAGATCTATATTAACTGATCCAAAAAACGCATTAATTAAACAATATCAAAAGTTGTTTTCGATGGATAATATTACACTAGTTTTTACCTCCGGAGCTTTGGACTATATCGTTCAGAAGGCTTTGGATTATGATCTAGGTGCCAGAGGACTTAGGTCGTTATGTGAAGCGGTTTTGAATAAAGCTATGTTTGAATTACCTGGATCAGGTGCTGATAGTTTGAAAGTTACCAAATCTTATGCCGAGGATCAGTTGAAGAAAGTTGAACTACCAAGGTTAAAAGCAGTCTCTTAGACTAGTTATTAAGCTCAATTAATGTGTCGATATATTGTCTAGAATTTGATAACCTTGGGATTTTGTTTTGACCACCCAATTTATTTCTTAAGGAAAGCCATTTGTAGAAAAGATTAGTTTTAGCAATTGTTATTAGCGGTTTTTTTAATGTTATATTCTTATATCTTTTAGCTTCATAATCAGAATTTACCTCTTTTAGTTTCTCATCCAGAAATATGCAAAAACTATCAATATTTGTTGGAGGGATAGCAAACTCAATCAGCCATTCATGCCTTCCTTTAGAATTTTTATTCATAAAAACAGGTCCAACCGTATAGTTGATAATTGATAAGTCGAATTTTTTTGCTGTTAGACTTAGGGCCTCTTCGGCATTTTCAATTATTAATTCTTCACCAAAAACATTTATAAAATGTTTTGTTCTGCCAGTAATTCTAATTCTATAAGGGCTCAAGCACACAAATTTAACTGTATCACCAACTAGGTATCTCCATAAACCCGCATTCGTTGAAATTACTACAGCATAATTTATATTTTTCTTGACCTGCCAAATAGGGATAGCATTTTCAATTGAACTATTAAATTTATCCATGGGAATAAATTCATAAAAAATTCCATAATCTAGCATTAGTAGGAGATCAGAGCTATCATTTTGATCCTGAATAGCAAAAAAACCCTCGGAAGCATTATAGATTTCATAAAATTTTATTTTTTTATTTCTTAAGATATTTTCAAATTGTTTTTTATAAGGTTTAAAATTGACTCCTCCATGAAAATAAACTTCAATGAATGGCCAAATATTTTTTATTGAATCAGTCTTTTTCTTTTTTAGAACATTATTTAAAAGTACTAGCATCCAAGATGGGATTCCAGCAAGGCTAGTAACTTTTTCATTTAAAGCCTCAAAAATTATTGCTTCCATTTTTTCCTCCCATTCGGACATTAGTGAGACTTTATTACTAGGTGTACTTCCTAATTCAGCCCAAAAAGGTAAATTTTCGATAAAAATTGCTGATAAATCCCCAAAATAACTATTATTATTTTCATATAACTCTCCACTTCCACCTAACCTAAGACACTTTCCAGCTAATAATTTCGAGTCATTATTATTATTTAAATAGAGCGAAAGCATATCTTTACCAGCCTTGTAATGGCAATCTTCCAATGCTTCAGTACTTACTGGGATAAATTTACTTTTTGAGTCTGTTGTTCCACTGGACTTAGCAAACCATTTAATTGTGGATGGCCAAAAAATATTTTGCTCCCCTTTTCTACATCTTTCTATTGATTTAAATATTTCTTCATATTTAACTATTGGTAATATGTTTTTGAAACTTTTATAATTTTTGATTGAATCAAACCCGAATTTCATTCCAATCTCAGTTCCTTTGGCAGTATTTAATAACTTAAATAGCACTTCTTGTTGTGTTTCATGTGGATATTTGATAAATAATTCAATCTGGGTTATCCTCTTTTTTAGAGCCCAAGAAGCAATTGAATGAAACAAAGGGTTTGGCATAGGTTGCTTATATTTATACAGTAAATTTATAAACTTTGTTTTATGTTTAAAGGAGTATTAAGAAAAATGCTGACCTCTAACGGTTCTCCAATTAGATATTTTTTAACTTTTGAAAATGATTTTCTTGAAATTAATCAATGTATTGGGAGAAAATTAAATATTAAAAAAACTGGAGAAATATGCATTAATTGTTACGAGAGATTGAATATTTTTAGACAAGGTTTTTGTAAAAGCTGCTTTTTCAATTCACCAAATTCAGGGGAATGGATAATTAGACCTGAATTAAGTACTGCTCATCTTGGAGTTGAAGATCGTGATCTTGAATATGAAAAAAAAATTCAATTAGTACCACATATTGTTTACTTGTCTTTAAGTAGTCACCTTAAAGTCGGTGTAACAAGAAAAGAACAATTAATAACTCGGTGGATTGATCAAGGTGCCAAAAGTGCGATTTCAATCTTAGATCTTCCTAATAGGTACATGGCAGGTATAGCTGAACAAGAATTAAAAAAAGTATTTTCTGACAAGACTAATTGGAGAAAGATGTTGCAAAATGATGTTGAAAATGTTGACTGGAAAATAGTAAAAGATATGGCTTTTAATAATATCTCAAATGATCTAAAGCCATATTTTATTAAAGAGAATAATGTAACTGAGCTATTATTTCCAGTCGATAAACACCCAAAAAAAGTAAGTAGTCTAAACCTTTCAAAATCTTCTTACCAAGGAGTACTGACCGGGGTAAAGGGGCAATATCTAATTTTTGAAGATGATACTGTTTTTAATGTTCGAGGAAATGAGGGTACTGAAGTTTTTATTTCTATAGATTAATTATTTTTTTTTGAATCTTCGGTTAATTTTTTTAATGATTTTATTTCTACTTCATTCAGATACCTATATTTGCCGCTTTCAGTATCTAATTTTATATCCATAATTCTTATCCTTTTTAGTTTTACAACTCTGTAACCTAAATATTCACACATTCTTCTTATTTGACGATTTAGTCCTTGAGTTAAAATGATTTTGAATTGTTTTTTGTGTGTTTGTTTCACAAAACATTTTCTTGTTACAGTTTCTAAAATTGGGATTCCACCCCCCATTTTTAATATAAATTCTTTAGTAATGGGTCTATTAACTGTTACCATGTATTCTTTCTCATGTTTATTCCTTGCCCTTAAAATTTTATTTACAATATCCCCAACATTAGTTAATAAAATCAACCCCTCACTTGCTTTATCTAGTCTTCCAATTGGAAAAATTCTACTCGGATAATTTATAAAATCAATAATATTATTTTTTTCAACCCTTGTATCTGTTGTACATACAATTCCTTTTGGCTTATTAAATGCGATGAATATTTCTTTATTTTTTTTAATTTTTAATAATTTACCATCAACTTCAATTTTATCATTTTTTCTTATTTTTTGACCTATTTTTGCAGCCCGACCATTAATTAGGATTCTTCCCTCTTCAATTAGCTTGTCGGCTGAACGACGGGAGCAGTATCCAATTTCACTGAAATATTTATTTATACGAGTATAATATTTGTCCATTAATTTCTATTCCAATCAATTTCTTCACCAATCTTTAAGGAAAATCTTTTTCTGAACAGATAAACAAATAAATAAAGAAAAGGAGTATCAATTAATGCCACTAGTATTTTAAAAATAAAGGAGGCCATCGAAAGTCCAATAAAATTTTCCCATTCTAGAATATTGAAAAGACATAACAGGCCAACAACCGTAACACTATCCAAGAATTGTGATGCAAAAGTTGAAAAGTTATTTCTTAACCAAAGTTTTTTCCCTTTAGTTAAATTTTTCCAAAAATGATAAATTCTAATGTCAACAAATTGTGCAATTAGATAGGCAATCATTGAAGCCAATGCAGCGATCGGCGAAAGAGAAAATACTTTCTCATACAATGCATCATCAATCGGAGAATATTCAACTGCTGGAAGCATATCACCTAAAAATAAAACTCCCGCTGAAAAAAAGGATGCAAAAATACCAGCTATGACGATCAAATTTGCTCTTCTTTTTCCATAAATCTCAGATATTAAATCTGTTATTAAAAAGGTTAGTGGGTATGGAAGTAACCCAACAGATAGCTCAAAGAGAGGCTGGGCAAATAAAATAATATCAAAAGGATACCAATAAAAAAATTTTTGAAAAATAATATTTGATACTACAAGTGATGTTATAAAAAGTGCTCCAAGAAAAATGTAAATTTTTTCAGCAAAAATCTTATCCATAGCTTTCATGAAAAAAATTTTAATTATTAGAATCTTAATTCATGTAAAGATAGCGTTTTGTAGATTTGTATGATGATTAAAAATATCTTTCATAAAGTTTTTATCTCTTTTGGAAGCAATGAGGGAAATAGGTTAAAAAATATATTAAATGCTTTAAGAGAGATTGAAATACAACTGGGGAGAATTGAAACTGTTTCTTGCCTTTATAAATCAAAATCTTGGGGTTTTGTAAGTAGAGACTTTTACAATGGATGTTTAATTTTAAACACGAAATATTCACTAAAAACCGTATTGAATAAGCTGCAAGGAATTGAGATCTCATTGGGAAGAGTTAGAACTAATTGCAAGGATTATGATGATAGAAAAATAGATTTAGATATTTTATTTTTTGACAGACTAATAAAAACATCAAAAAAAATAATAGTTCCTCACCCCAGAATTAATATTAGAAATTTTGTTCTAATTCCATTATGTGATTTAAATCCAAATTATACTCATCCAATAAATAATAAATCTATTTTTAAAATTCTTTCTCAGTCAAAAGATAATTCAGAGGTAAAAAAAATAAAAGAAAATAATTTTTATGTACCATTTTGGAATAAAAATTCATTTATTTCAATTGAGGGGAATATTGGTGTTGGTAAAACAACTTTGGGTAAGGTATTTAAAAGTCATTTTGGTATAGATTTATTAAATGAGAACTATAAACAAAATCCTTATTTAAAAAACTTTTATTCAAGTCCTAGTTTTTTTTCTTTAAAGCTTGAAAATTTTTTCTTTCATGAAAGAATTAAACAAATTAAAAGTCATTTTAAAAATAATAAAAACAAAAAAACAATAAGTGATTATTGGATTGGAAAGTCACTAGTTTTTTCAAAAGTTAATCTTTCAAAAGTTTCATTTGAAGAATTTAGATTAAACTATAAAAAGGAGGTTCAAAACATTAAAATGCCAGACATAATAATATTTCTAAAACAAGAAACTACTCAATTAAAAAAACAAATCATTGACAGGGGGAGGACATATGAAAAGGGTATTTCAAATAAATATTTGAAATCCATATCAAAGGAGTATAAAAATATTTTTAATAAAAAGCATAATTTTTTATTATTAGAGGTTAAACCCAAGGAAGTCAAAGCCCTCTTGACAAAAAAAGGCCAACAAAAATTATTTAGAAAATTATTTAGTTATTCAACTTAGAATAAAAATCCCACAGTAGAATTCCAACTGAAACTGATATATTGATTGAGTGTTTAGTGCCAAATTGAGGAATTTCTATTGAATCTTGAACTAAATTAAGAACTTCTTGTGAAACACCTTTCACTTCATTTCCAAAAATTAATGCATAAGATTTATTTTTTTTTGGTTGAAAATTATTTAGTGCCATAGATCCTCTTACTTGTTCAACAGCAATTACATCTATACCCTTTTTTTTTAAAGTATTAACCGTTTCTATGATGGATTTAGAGTATTCCCATGCCACTGATTCTGTAGCTCCGAGTGCAGTTTTGTGAATATCTTTGTTCGGAGGTTTAGCAGTTATTCCACATAAGTATATCTTCTTAACTAAGAATGCATCTGCTGACCGAAATATAGAACCAATGTTATTCATACTTCTTATATTATCTAAAATTATAATGATTGGATTTTTTTTTGCCAATTTAAATTCAGAAATAGTTTTTCTATCAATTTCACTAATTTTTAACTTTCGCATTCTCAAAAATAAACAAAACATCATCATAGTCTTTACATTTTTTTTTTTTTGATTTTCATAAAAGTGTACATTAGTAAAAAGTATTTAGGTGCAAAAGAAAATTAGGGAAACACCCCTAACAAAACAATACAATGAGATTAAGGTAAAATATCCTGATGCATTATTATTATTTAGGGTTGGAGACTTTTATGAAACCTTTGGTCAAGATGCTGTTAAGGCATCGTCAATACTTGGTATTATCTTAACAAAAAGAGGAGCTGGTACAAATAGTGAAACTCCTCTCGCTGGTTTCCCATATCATTCCCTTGACACATACCTTCCCAAGCTCGTAAAAGCTGGATGTCGCGTTGCGATTTGCGAACAATTAGAAAATCCAAAACTTACTAAAACAATTGTAAAAAGGGGAGTTACTGAATTGGTAACGCCGGGTGTTGTTTTGAGTGATTCTGTTTTAGATCATAAAAAAAACAATTATTTATGTGCAATTTTTTTTGGAAAAAAAAATATTGGGATATCATTAATTGATATCTCAACTGGAGATTTTTTTGTTGGTCAAGGAAACAAAGAAATAACTTCACAGTTTTTACAAAATTTTTCACCTAGTGAAATCTTAGTTTCAAAACCCCAAAAAAAATCTTTTGAAAAAGAATTTGGATCTAACTTTCCTACATTTTTTATTGATGATTGGGCTTTTGGAAATGATTTTGCAATTGAAAAGCTAACCTCTCATTTTGAAACTAATTCTCTTGATGGCTTTGGTATCAGTGATTTATATGAGGGCTGTAACTCTGCTGGTGCGATTATGCATTACCTAAGTGAAACGCAGCACAATAAAATAAAGCATATAACTAAAATTCAACGATTAGTTAGTTCTGACTATGTTTGGATGGATGATTTTACCATAAGAAATCTTGAATTATTTTTTCCAACTAATCAAGATGGAGTTTCATTAATTTCAATTTTAGATCATACTCAAACATCAATGGGGGCAAGAAAAATGAAACATTGGCTTGCTTTTCCTTCAAAAAAAATTGATGAGATAGTTTTAAGGCAAAAACTTGTTAAATCAATAATTAATAACGAAACAGTTTTCACAGTTTTAAGAGACTTACTATCAAAAATGATAGACTTGGAAAGAGTAATGGCCAAAATATCAACATTTAAAATTACCCCAAGGACTCTAGTTCAATTAAATACTTCCTTGAAGGTTGTACCTAAAATAAAAGATTTATTAATTAATAGCGGTAGCAAAGGTTTAAAAAATAAGGCTTCCAATTTTCCCTCTTTAAATCAAATAATTGGTATACTTGAAAACACATTAGACCCCGAAGCACCAGTATCAATAAATAAAGGAAATGTCATAGCAAAAGGTGTTTCTCGTGAATTGGATGATTTAAGAAATTTTCTTTCAACCACAAAATTTCATTTGGATAAACTTTTAAATAATGAAATAAAAAGAACCAATATAAGCTCATTGAAGATTGCATTTAATAATGTGTATGGTTATTATATTGAAGTAAGAAATACTCACAAAGATAAAGTGCCAGAAGAGTGGGTTAGAAAACAAACATTGGTTAGTGCTGAAAGATATATTACTCAGGAATTAAAGGAGTTTGAATCAAAGATTTTGGGTGCTGAGGAAAAGATAAAAGTTCTTGAATACAAGTTATTTGAAAATCTTATGCAAAAACTCCAAAAATTTTTAAATATTATAAAATTGACTTCAAGTGAGATATCATTTCTCGATTGCATATGGAGTTTCGCGTTTTCAGCCAAGAAGTATAATTATGTTTCTCCAAAATTTCACAAAGAAAGTTCAATTTTAATTCAAGATGGTAGACACCCTGTAATTGAACAAGTTACTTTTAAAGATCATTCATATGTTCCCAATACAATTAATTTAAATAATGAAGAAAATCAATTAATGATGATAACTGGGCCTAACATGTCAGGAAAATCTGCACTTCTTAGGCAAACTGCATTGATTACAGTTATGGGACAAATCGGAAGTTTCGTTCCAGCAAAATCAGTCAAAATGGGGATAGTTGATAAAATTTTCACAAGGGTTGGTGCTAGCGATAATATTTCAAAAGGATCTTCAACTTTTATGGTAGAAATGAATGAGTCTGCTACAATATTAAATAATGTTTCAAAACATAGTTTAATTTTACTTGATGAAATTGGGAGAGGAACTAGTACCTATGATGGAATTTCAATTGCATGGGCTATAGCTGAATTTCTTCATGAACATCCATATAAACCAAAAGTTCTATTTGCTACCCACTACCATGAATTAAATGCTATGTCAAAGCTGTTTCCAAGGATTAAAAATTTTAATGTCTCAGTAAAAGAACTTAAGGATAAAGTTTTGTTTTTAAGAAAACTAGAAGCTGGTGGAAGTGCTCATAGTTTCGGAATTCATGTTGCAAAAATGGCAGGGATGCCAAATATAATTCTTCAAAATGCTAATAAAAAACTTAAGGCTCTTGAAAAGAGTCATGGTTTAGAACAAAAAAAAGAAGTGTTAAATAAGGATGAATCTCAAATTCAAATGAAAATATTTAAACTAGATGATCCATTGTTGGAGCAGCTAAGAGATGAAATAAAAGAATTAGATATAAATGCCTTAACTCCTATAGAGGCTCTAATGAAATTAAATGAAATAAAAAGAAGATTAGGTGTAAAATAATCTATGTAATTTTTTTCGATACTTAATATCAATCTTACATGTTTATTTTATATTTGTAAACCTTTTGCGAAAGTAGCTCAGGGGTAGAGCATCACCTTGCCAAGGTGAGGGTCGCGGGTTCAA
>MDSW01160680.1_pt1 | contig 12331 bp, 11 predicted proteins | sample 811171 | NCBI WGS metagenome assembly MDSW01 (sample SAMN05326641, study PRJNA326480) | marine metagenome | isolation source: seawater | place: Atlantic Ocean: North West | collected 2012
AAATTAAAATTATTTCAAATGATTTTAAAAATAATATAGAAAAAAAAATTAAAAAAAATAATTTAGATTCAAATGACTATGAAATAATTAATTTGAATTATAACGATGTTTCTAATGAGCTTAATAAAACTGATGTTGGTATATTTTTTTTAAAAAAAAATTTATCAATTATAGCTTCATTCCCTACAAAAATAGCAGAATATTTCATCTGCAACAAACCAATTATAAGTAACAATTTTAATAATGATATTCACGATGTAATAGATTTTAAAAGAGGTTTTCTAGTAAACGATTTAAAAGAACTAAATAGCTATAAAATAAATAAATTAAAAAATATTATTTTAGATAATTATTCTAATGAATATTGTCTGAGTTATGCAAGTAATAACTTAATTAATACAAAAATTTTAGAAAAAATTTTAGAAAGTTACGAATGAATATTAAATCTATTACTGAATATAAAAATGTTAGTGAAGTTAGTATAATAATTCCTTCTAAAAACTTTTTAGAATCTTTAAAAAATACAGTTGATGCTTTATTATTACAAGAGCATTTACCTAAAGAAATTATAATAATTGATTCTAGTGATGATAATAAAAATGAAGAATATTTTAAAAATAATTATAAAAATAAATTAATAAAATTTATTAAAGTTAAATCAATGTATCCGGGTGAAGCAAGAAATTATGGATCAAAATTTGCTACAGGTAAATATCTTGCTTTTCTTGATTCAAAAACTATTCCTAATAAAAACTGGATCAAAGATTATATAAATTTAATTATAGAAAATAATTACGATATCGTTTTTGGTGTAACAAAATATATAAGTAAAAATCAAAAAGAAAAAAATATTTTAGCTGCAACTCATGGTTTTAGTCCATGCGAAACAACACCTGGATCAATAATTAAAAGTTCAATCTTTTATAAAAAAAATATATTTATTGAAAATGTAAGAACAGCAGATGATTTAGAATGGAGAATAAAAATAAAAAATGAAAATATAAATTATTATACACCTCAAAAATATTACCTCATATATAAAGATATTTCTAAATCATTATTTGTTAATATAAAAAGATATTTTATTTATTCCTTTCATACAGCAAGAGTAGACATTCAAACAAAAACAAAAACTTTATATCTTTGCTTATTTTTGATTTTTACTGCCATATTTATTCCAAAATGGAACTGGATTCTACCTGGTTGGGATCAAAACCCATTATATATTCCAAACGTTACTAAAATTTATTTTTTTACAATTATATCTTTTATATTTTTTTACATATTAATAAAAAATTTCTTTTTCAGAAAAATGATTTCTAAGCTCACAAATTTTACTTTTCAATTTTTATTAATAATATTTATTTTTTATTTCTTATTTAGATTTAAATTAAGTCTTACTAATACTTTGGAAAATTTTATTAACTTTATACCTCATACCATTCAATATTATATTGCATTACTAATAACTTTATCATTATTATTTAGAGGAATAATCTTGCCACTGTATCGTGGAGTATCAATAGGGTATTTGTTTCCAAAAAATTTTTTAAATATTATGTTTTACGGTCTTGCTATAGATATAACTAAGGCACCAGGTTATTTACTAGGGGCAATTTATCAATTATTCAATTTTCGAATAAAAAAAAGAAATAATATTAATAAAATATTTTTTTTTACAAAATATTCATCTTTGTCTGCAAGTGTAAGATATAGATTTTTAATTTATAAAGAATCTCTAGAAGCTAATGGTTATGAAGTTAAATTACAAAATATGTTCAATGATGATTTTTTTAGAAAAAGAATATATTATAATCAAATAAATTATGTAAAATTAATATTTTTCTACTGTAAACGTTTAACTCAATTATTATTAATTAATAGAGATACATTAGTATTAGTTCATCTAGAATTAACTCCATATTTATTTTCACTTGGTGAAATAATTTTAAAATTAAAAAAAATTAAATATGTTGTGGACCTTGATGATGCAATCTATTTCAGGAATGAGAAATTTATAAAAAATCAAAATGATAAAAAATTTAATATAAATCCATTTAAATTTTCTTTAAAAAATGCTGATAAAATTTTTGCAGGAAACCAGATAATAAGTAATTATGTGAAAGATTTTAATAAAAATATATTTGAATTACCAACTATAATTGATACGGAAAAGATTAATTTAAAAATATCTAACAAAAAGGAAGATACTTTTACTATTGTATGGATAGGATCTCCTTCAACATCCATATATTTGACACAAATTTTCCCATATCTCGATGAAATTTATAAGAATTTTAAAAACTTCAAATTGAGACTTATTGGCGCTGGTAAGATTGTTCCATCAAATTTTCATATTGAAGAATTTGACTGGAATATTAATACTGAAACTAAACTGATTTCTGAGTCTCATATTGGAATAATGCCTTTGGCGGATACTATATGGTCTAGATCAAAGTGTGGCTTTAAATTAATACAATACATGGCATGTAATTTGCCAGCAATTGCATCACCTGTTGGTGTAAATAATAAGATTATTAAAGAAAGTGAAAATGGTTTTTTGTGTTCTACAAAGGATCAGTGGATTGAAAAAATTAATTTTTGTATTGAAAACAGAAATACTTTAGAGGTTATGGGAAACAAAGCCAAAGAAATGATAAATAATAAATTTAGCTTAAATTACTGGAATAAGATATATACAGAAGAAATAAATAAAATAACTTAGTATGAAAAAAATTTTTTTATCAGGTGTTGGGGGTATGCTAGGACACGCTTTTTATAAAATTTTTAAAGAAGATTACGAATTAATTTGTACAGATATAGATGTAAATGAAAATTGGTTAAGTTATTTAGATTTTAGAAATTATGAAGATTATTATAAAAAGGTATACGATTTTAAACCTGATTATTTATTTCATATTGGAGCTCACACAAGTCTGGAATATTGTGAAAGTAATATAAATGATGCCTTTAATACAAATACAATTTCTGTAGATCATGCAATCAATATATCTAATGAACTTGATATTCCTCTCTTGTATATAAGTACAGCAGGAATTTTTGATGGAAATCAAAATAGTTATAACGATTGGGATAAGCCAAATCCTATTTCAATTTATGGAAAATCAAAATTTTATTCAGAAGAAAATGTATTTAGACAATCAAACAAATTTTTAATTTTAAGAGCTGGTTGGATGATGGGTGGAGGAATAAAAAAAGATAAAAAATTTGTGAATAAGATAATTAATCAACTTTTAAATGGAAATAAAGAAATATTTGTAGTTGAAGATAAAATGGGTACACCTACTTACACGTTAGATTTTGCTAAAAATGCAAAATTATTAATAGAAAATAATAAGTATGGTTTATTTAACCTAGTATGTTCAGGTATCACTTCAAGATACGAAGTTGCTTGTGAAATTCTTAAAATTTTAAATCTAGAAAATAAAATTAAAATTAATAAAGTTAATTCTTCGTTTTTTAAAAAGGAATATTTCGCATCAAGACCAAAATCAGAAAATTTAATAAATTTAAAACTTCAACTTCTATCAATGGATATTATGCGTGACTGGAAAGAATGTTTAAAAGAATATCTAGATTTAAACTATAAAAAATTATTTTAATGACAGAAATTATAAAAAAGGATTTTGATGATAGGGTATTACTGATAAGTAATCTAGTCCATAGTGATAAAAGAGGATATTTTTATGAAGGTTATAAAAAACAAGATTTTGATAAAAAAATAAGAAAAATAAATTTTATCCAAGATAATTATTCTTTTACTAAAAAAAAATATACGATTAGAGGATTACATTTTCAAAAAAAACCATTTGGGCAAAAAAAACTTATATCAGTGTTAAAAGGTAAAATTGTAGATATAGTTTTAGATATAAATCCAAAAAGTAAATATTTTGGACTGCATAAAAAATATATACTTGACTCAAAAAAATCACAAATGCTCCTTATTAATGATGATTTTGCACACGGCTTTTGTACTTTAGAAAATGATACATTAGTAAAATACAAAGTAGATAATTATTATAATAAAAAAAATGAAGTTACTGTCTTTTGGAATGATAAAAGCCTTAAAATTAAATGGCCAAAAAATAATTCAAATTTTATTATTTCAAAAAAAGACTCAGAAGCAAAAAATTTTGATAAAATTAAATTATGAAGATATTAATTACAGGTGGAAGCGGATTTATTGGCTCAGAACTAGTTAGGTATTTTCTTCAAAAGAATTTTAATGTTATTAATATTGATAATTTATCACAGGGCTCTGTAAATGAATCTCTAGAAGCATTTTTAAAATATAAAAATTATAAATTTAATAATTTTTCAATTAATAATGAAAAAAAAATTTATAATACAATAAAAAATGAAAAGCCAAATTATATTTTTAATTTAGCTGCTGAAAGCCATGTGGACAATTCAATAAACAATCCTATTAAAACTTTTCAAACTAATGTTATAGGAACTCTAAATTTAGTTAATTGTACAAATTTATTAATAAAGAATAAAATTTTGGATATAAATAAATTTAAATTCATTCATGTTTCAACAGATGAAGTATATGGCTCTTTGAAAATAAATGAAAATAGTTTTACAGAAAAAAATATATATTCACCTAATTCACCTTATTCAGCTTCTAAAGCAGGTAGTGATTATATAATAAAATCATTTTTTAAGACTTTCAAATTTCCTGGAATAATAACCCATTGCGTTAATAATTTTGGTCCATGGCAATTTCCAGAAAAATTAATACCAGTTGTAATTTATAAATGTTTAAATGGAGAAAAAATTCCAGTTTATGGAAATGGAAAAAATATAAGAGAATGGATATATGTTAAAGATCATATTAATGCTCTAGAATTAATTTCACGAAAGGGTAAAATTGGTGAAACTTATAATATTGGAAGTGGATACAGAATTAGTAATTTAGATTTAGTAATTAAAATTTGTAATTTTATGAACGACTTATTAAGTTCAAAAATTGATTTTAAAAAATTAATTTCATTTGTTGGGGATAGACCTGGTCATGATTTTAAATATTCAATAAATTCAAATAAAATTAAAAATACTTTGAAATTTAAAAATAAATATAAATTTAATGAAAGCTTAAGGAACACTGTTAAATGGTATATTGATAATAATAATTGGACTAAAAAAAAATATAAATCTATTGAAAAGTAAAATAATAATATTTGGATCAGCCGGTCTTCTTGGTAAAGAGCTAAAAGTTCAGAAGAACAGTAAATTTAAATTTAAATTTGTAAGTAAAAAAGATGTTGATATTACAAATTATAATTCAGTAAAGCAAGTTATTGAAAAACAAAATCCAAATTACATAATAAATTGTGCCGCATTAACAGATGTAGATTACTGCGAATCAAACAAAAAATTAGCATATATGGTAAATTCAACTGGAACAGAAAATATAGTTAAAAATATTAAGAAAAAAGATATTGTATTTATTCATCTTTCAACTGATTATGTATTTAACAATCAAAAAAATAAAATGTTAGTCAAGGAAAATTATATAAGAAAACCTATTTCAACCTATGGAAAAAGTAAATTGTTAGCAGAGAAAAAAATCATAAATAATTTAGATAAATATATAATTATAAGAACATCTTGGTTATATGGCAAAAATAACAAAAATTTTTTAAGTAAAATTTATAAGCTATCACTTAAAAATAAAAAATTAAGTATTATTTTTGATCAATACAGCCTCCCAACTTATGTAGTTAATTTAGCTAAATCAATATATAAAATTATTTCTATTTTGGAAAATACTAATAAAAATTATTATGGAGTATATCAATATTGTGACTCAGGAAAACCAATATCAAGGTATGATTTTGCAAAATTTTATTTTAAAATATTAGGTAAAAATAATTTTTTAAAAATAGAAAAAATAAGTTATAAAAAGTTTTATAAAAAAAATATTAGACCAATAAATTCTGCTATGTCATCAAGCAAAATAACTAAAATTTTTAATATTAAAGCTTTAAACTGGAGGAAATCTCTATTAAAATTTGTCAAAAAGGAGATTCTTTGAAAGGTATAATTTTATCAGGTGGTTATGGAACACGTCTTTACCCTTTGACTATTCCGTATTCAAAGCAATTACTTCCAATTTTTGATAAACCAATGATTTATTATCCTCTTTCAACTTTAATGCATATGGGTATTAGAGAAATAATGATTATCACTACACCTTCAGATTTAAATTTATTTAAAAAATTATTATTTAATTCTAAGAGTTGGGGAATTAAAATTCATTTTAATGTTCAAAAAAAACCAAGAGGTATTGCTGAGTCATTTATTATTGCTGAAAATTTTATTAAAAACGATAAAGTAACTTTAATATTAGGAGATAATATCTTCAATGGAATAAATTTTTCAAAAATAAAATCGAACATTTTTGAAAATTATGTTGGAGCAACAATATTTACATATAAAGTAGATAATCCTACAAGATATGGTGTTGCTGAAGTAAAAAAAAATAAAATTATTTCAATTGAAGAAAAACCAAAAAAACCAAAAAGTAATTTCGCAGTTACAGGGTTATATATATACGATAATGATGTAATAAAAATTTCAAAGAAATTAAAACCATCTAAAAGAAATGAATTAGAAATTACTGATATCAACAAGCATTACATGAAAAATAGTTTATTAAATAATATTACAATGGAGAAGGGTACAGTCTGGTTAGATGCAGGAACGTTTGATTCATTGCTTCAATCTTCTATGTATGTCCAGACAATTCAGGATAGACAAAATATATTAATAGGCTCACCAGAAGAGGTAAGTTATTTTAATGGCTGGATAACTAAATTACAGTTTAAAAAAATTATTAAAAAACTTCCATTAAATAATTACAGAAATTATTTAGAAAATATTTTGAGTTAAAATTGTTACCATATTATTTTTTAATATCTATACCAATTTTATCAATTCCCTTTTATTTATATAATTTTGAAAAATTTAATAAATTATTTATTATATTTTCTTCTTTTATTTTATTTTTATTTATTGGTTTTAGATATGAAACTGGTGGTGACTGGTCTGTATATCTTAACAATTTTGTATATTACGGTGAAAATTTTTCTTTTGATCATAGATCAGATCTTGGTTACGAATTTTTAAGTTATTTTGTATATATAACTACAGGTAATTTTTATATTTTAAATATAATAATTGCAGCCTTTAATTGTTATTGTTTGTATTTTTTTTTTAAAGTTTTAAAAAATCATATTCTTGGATTTTATATTTCGCTACCTATAATTGTGCTTATTCTATATATGGGATTTATTCGACAAGGAATTGCCTTTTCATTTCTATTACTTGCATTGGCTAATTTAAATAACAAAAATTTTCATTTTTATTACTTATTTATATTATTGGGAATTTTCTTTCATAAATCATTAATATTTTTTTTATTATTTGGATTACTGGTTGATAAATCTAAAATTACAAGAATTGCAATATTAACTATTAGTTTATTAGTACTAATTATTTTTTATAAAGATTTTATTAGTCTCTATAATACATATTTAGGTACTCTTAAAGGAGTGTACTATGATGAGAGCAGGGGATCAAATATACGACTTCTAATGAATTTATTACCTGCAATTTTTATTCTTATTTTTTCAAAAAAATTTGAAGTCGATGTAAATTATAAAAAAGTATACATATTTTTGTCAATAATTTTTATATTTATGTTTGTGCTTAAAGATTTTGCAATAACTTTTGTTGATAGATTAAATTATTATTTTGTAATTTTGCAGTTATACATATTTGGAAATATCCAAAATTTTAATTTTGATAATAAATATATTAAAATTAATTTAAAATTTATATTAATCTTTTATTATATATTTATTTACTTATTTTGGTTATTATTTGCTAATCATAATATAGGTTGGTTACCCTATAAAAATATATTGTTTAATGCGTAAATTAATTATAGCATCAAATAGTTGTTGGAATATATTCCATTATCGATTACCATTATTAATAGCTCTCAAAAAAGAAAATTATGAAATAAATATTGTAGCAAATGATGATCTATATAGGAAAAAATTAGAAACATTTGGTTTTAATTTCTATAAAATAAATTTTCAAAGAAAATCAATAAACCCTATTTTGAACATATTATTAATAATTAAATATTATAATATAATCAAAAAAATAAAACCTAGTTTAATAATTGTTTTCACTATAAAACCTAATATTTTTTTAAATTTATCTCAATTTTTTTCAAATAAAAAAATAATTAATAATGTAACTGGTTTAGGAACTTCAGTTCTTAAAGGTAAAGTTATATCAATTTTTATGATATCATTAATGAAAATTTGTTTTATTAAATCTAAAAAAGTAGTTTTTCATAATAATGAAGATTTAAAATATTTTTCTAAAAATGAAAATAGTAAATATTTATGCATACCAAGTATGGGTATAAATACTAAAAAGTTCAAATTTTTAAAAAAAAATTTTAATTATAACAATAGAAAAATTCATTTTATTTATATTGGAAGAATTATTAGAGATAAGGGTATCAGAGAGTATTTAAATTCTGCTGTAGAAATTAATAAAAAATATCCAAACACCATATTTTCTATTTTAGGCTCATTAGATAAAGAAAATTTATCATCACTATCAAATGATTATATTAGCCATTATAAGAAATTTGATTTTATTTCTTTCTTAAACTTTAATGAAGATATTCAAAAAATTTTACAATCTCAAGATTGTCTAATATTACCTTCTTATAGAGAAGGCATACCAAGAGTAATTATGGAGTCACAAAGCATTGGCATACCTGTCATTTCAACTAATGTACCTGGAAGTAATGTTTTAGTAAAAAATAACTTTACTGGTTTATTATGCAAAAAAAATAATGTCCAATCACTTGTAGAGACAATAGAAAAATTTATAAATTTAAACCCAAATACGATAGAATTTATGGTTAAAAATGCTAAAAATAATGTAATAACAAATTTTGATGAAGATTTAGTAATAAATAAATATATACATCTTATTAAGGCTTATGAATAAAATTAGAATAGGTGTTATAGGCTTAGGATATGTAGGCTTACCTTTGGCAATAGAATTTGGTAAATTTTATGATGTTATAGGTTTTGATATTTCTAAATCAAGAATAAATGATTTAATTAAAAATATTGATATTAATGATGAGGTTTCAAAGCAGGATTTTAATAAATCAAAAAAAATTATTTTTACGAATAATCAAAATAAATTAAAAGAATGTAACATATATATAATTACAGTACCAACACCAATAAATAAAAATAAAACACCAGATTTGACTCTTATAAAAAAGGCAAGTGTTTTAGTATCAAATTTTATTTCTAAAAATGACACTATTATATTTGAGTCTACTGTTTTTCCTGGATTAACAAATGATATAATTATACCTTTAATAGAAAAAAAATCACAATTAAAAATAAATATTGATTTTTTTTGCGGTTATTCCCCCGAAAGAGTAAATCCTGGAGATAAAAAAAGAAAATTAACTAATATCAAAAAAATTGTTTCTGGTTCGAATAAAAAAACTCTTGATAATATTGCAAATCTTTATAAGAAAATTGTTAAAGCTGGTATTCATAAAGTTTCATCAATAGAAATAGCTGAAGCAGCTAAAGTAATAGAGAATTGTCAAAGAGATATAAATATAGCATTTGTTAATGAGCTATCAATGATTTTTGATAAAATGAATTTAGATACAAATGAAATATTAAAAGCGGCGAATACTAAATGGAATTTTTTAAATTTTAGACCTGGATTAGTGGGAGGACACTGCATTGGTGTTGATCCTTACTACCTAACGTTTCAAGCAAAAAAATTTGGATATAACTCGAAAATAATTCTTTCTGGCAGAAAAGTAAATAATGAAATGGGTAAATTTGTAGTAAATAAAACTGTTTCTATTTTAAAAGCAAATAATTTTAATATTAAAAAATCTAATTTATTAATAATGGGATTTACTTTTAAAGAAAATTGTCCAGATATTAGAAATACTAAAATATATGATATCTTTATTGATGCAAAAAAAATATTTAAAACAGTAGATGTTTATGATCCAGTTGCAAATAAAATTGATGTTTTTAAAAACTACAAATTTAACTTATTATCTAGGCCAAAAAAAAATCATTATGATGCAATAATAATTCTAGTTAATCATAATTATTTTAAAAAAATTGGATTTGATAATATTTTAAAACTATCAAAAATTAAATCTATTGTTTATGATTTTAAAAATATCTTTAAATTAAACAAAAATATAGTTTTGAAAAATGAATATATTGCAAGATAAAAATTTATTTATAATTTTAGCTTCTTTATTTGTAATTAATATAATATTTTTGTATTTTTTCTCTTTCTTTGGTAAAAACATAAACTTAGTCGACATTCCTAACGAAAGAAAAACCCATAAAGGAGAAATCCCACTTGTTGGAGGTCTCTCAATTTATTCAACTTTTATTTTATTTTTTCTTTTGGTAGACACAAACCATATTCATAAAATTATCTTTATTACATCTCTTATAGTTTTTTTAGTAAGTTTGTATGATGATAAATTTAATATTGGCATTACTGAAAGAATTTTTTTTCAAATAATATCATGCTTAATAATTGTTGGTTTTGGTATAAAAATAATTGACATAGGTAGTTATTTAAATTTTACAATTCATTTAGGTGCTTTTGGAATTGTATTAACTTGTATCACAATGATTGCCTATATGAATGCAATTAATTTTTCAGATGGATTAGATGGTTTAGCTTCGGGATATATTTTAAATTGCTTAATTTCAATCATAGTATTCAGTGTTTTAAATGACAATTATAAAAATTTAGAGCCATTGTTTTTTTTAATATTTGTTTTATTAGGTTTTCTGATTTCAAATCATGGTATCTTAATACCTAAAACCTTCTTAGGTGATTCTGGCTCAACTACTTTAGGCTTTCTTATATCTTGTTATTTAATTTACTTCACTATGCCTGATATTCGTTACTTTCATCCTGTTTTAGCTTTGTGGGCAGCCCCTATGCCAACCTTCGATTTTTTAGCAGTATTTACAAAAAGAATTATGTCAGGAACTAACCCTTTTAAACCTGATAGATTACATATCCATTATTTATTGATTTCCTCAAATTTTCCTAATAAATTTATTCCACTTCTTTTAGTGTTTATATCGTTTCTCTCAACATTATTTGGTTATTTGATATATAATTACTTGGGATCAATTCATTCTTTAGTATTTTTCTTTTTCTTATTTGTTATTTATCTAATTATTTCAATAAATATTAGCAGATCTTTAAATAAATTCTAAAATACAGATTAAATTTTTTCTAGAGTTTCAATTAGTTTATTAGTTTCATTTAAATTATTGTAGTGTGTCATACTAAGTCTTACAACTCCATCAGTAGTATCTATGCCTAGTGCTTCTAAGCATCTCCATGCATAAAAATTATCATTTCTAGTGGCAATTTTATTCTTTACTAATATGTCTGATATTTCTTTTGATGTTTTCTTTCTAGAAGTAAAAGATATAGTAGGAGCTCGATTTTTATTGAAAATTTTATTTTTACCTATTAGTTTTAAATCATTTCTATTATCTAAGTAATGTAAAATTGGGTTAGCTATTGTTTCTTCATGTACTGAAATTAAATTATTTATTTGTTTTATTTTTTCTTTTATTTCAATTTTTCTATTAAAATGATGATTATATAAATTATCAAAATATTCATATATTCCAATTAATGATACTAATTCCTCATGATTTGGTCCACCAGGATTTATTGTATATGGATATTTACCTTTAAGAAATTCATGATTTTGATTTGGAAGTTGTTTTAAAATTTCTTCTTTTCCATACATTAAGCCTAAATGAGGACCGTATGTTTTATAGAGACTAAAAGTATAAAAATCTACACCAACTTCTTTTACATCAGGAAAACCATGAGGAGCATATGAAACACCATCACCAATAACAATTATATTTTGTTCATGTGCTAGATCAGATATTTTTTTTAAATTATTAACTGAACCTACTATATTTGAGCAATGAGTTACTGCTAATATTTTTGTTTTTGAGCTTAATATTTTTTCTAAGTCAGAAATTTGTAATTCATGTGAATCTAAATTAAACTTCCATTCGACAATTTTGGCACCTATATCCTCTAATCTTCTCCAAGGCAATGAAAACATCTAAACGCAGAACAAATCACAGCAATTGAAAAAATCTGGATTCAAAAAGGCCCTGATGTAATCAGATAAATTTTCAAAATTAATCGTCGTGGA
>MDSW01029703.1_pt1 | contig 12330 bp, 10 predicted proteins | sample 811171 | NCBI WGS metagenome assembly MDSW01 (sample SAMN05326641, study PRJNA326480) | marine metagenome | isolation source: seawater | place: Atlantic Ocean: North West | collected 2012
CGCCGGCTTGGCCCATCACCCATGTCCGAAGATCAATTGATCAGGGATATTTCCGGAAATGCTGCGCAGACCTCTGCAGTAGTGGTGGAACTAGAGCTAGAAGGCAAAGTATTGCGTCAACCCGGAGGACTGTTATCAAAAACCATGGCGTCTTAGGTGTATGTTGCGCAGATACCATCGCCCTATCATGCCCCGCCCGAATAATGTCATCGTCTTACAAGTCGAAAATACACGACCCAGGCAGGCCTCTTAATGAAAGAAATTTCGAGCTTTAGAAATTGGTGCGGACAACGCAGCCTTCCCGCCGAAATCCGCTAAAGGCCACCAAAAAGAGAGCTGTCTTTTACTATTTATAGACGGTCATATGCCACAATAAAACAGCCGTCGTGCGTCTTGTGATCTAAGAAAATTATGTTTTCAGACGGGTTTTCCAAGCGGTAAAATTATGCAAACCAATTGATTTTTTTCTGATTTTTGGTGGCGAGCTGGCCGTTCTCATTGGTTCGTTCTGAGGGGAATTTCTTATGAAATGGCTGCATTGACAAATGTGGATGTTTCCCCGCATGTTCCGCCGCTAGAGAATATTGGCTGACTCGGAAGGAACTATAATGCCTGTTGTTGTTGTTGAGTCACCTGCAAAAGCAAAGACGATCAACTCATATCTGGGGCCAGATTACACTGTTCTGGCCTCCTTTGGACATATTCGTGATCTTCCGGCAAAAGACGGATCCGTGGACACGGAAAACGGGTTCGAAATGACTTGGGAAGTAGGCAACGACAGCCGCAAACATCTCAAGGCGATTGCCGACGCTCTTAAAGAGGACAACGCACTTATTCTCGCAACCGACCCGGATCGGGAAGGGGAGGCGATCAGCTGGCATCTTGAAGACGCCTTGCGCAAACGCCGCGCGATCAAAAGCGATACGCCTGTCAGCCGTGTTGTCTTTAATGCGATCACCAAATCAGCCGTCACCCAAGCTATGGCAAATCCGCGCGAAGTCGATACGCCCCTCGTGGATGCCTATCTGGCGCGCCGCGCGTTGGATTATCTGGTGGGCTTTAACCTGTCACCTGTTCTTTGGCGCAAACTCCCCGGTGCACGCTCTGCAGGTCGTGTGCAATCAGTTTGCCTCCGTCTCATTGTTGAGCGGGAAATGGAAATAGAGGCGTTTAATCCGCAGGAATATTGGAGCGTCAAGGCGCTGTTGAAATCACCGCGGGGTAAAGAATTTGAAGCGCGCCTTGTTAATCTTGCGGGCAAAAAGCTCGACAAATATGATATTGAAAATGAAACGAAGGCGGAATTGGCTGTCCAAGCCGTGCGCAGCCGTGATCTCTACATTGACAGTGTCGAAGCAAAACCTGCAGCGCGCAATCCTTCAGCGCCCTTCATGACGTCTACCCTGCAGCAAGAAGCATCACGCAAATTTGGCATGGGGGCGCGTCAAACAATGTCAGCTGCCCAGCGTCTCTATGAGGCAGGTCATATTACGTATATGCGCACAGATGGCATCGACATGGCCCCCGAAGCAGTGATGGCGACGCGTGAAGCGATCGAAAACCGGTATGGGAAAGAGTATCTGCCCTCCAGCCCACGGATGTACAAAAACAAAGCCAAAAACGCGCAAGAAGCTCATGAATGTATTCGCCCCACAAATGCGAGCAAAGATGCCGCCAGCCTGAAATTGACCGATGCAGATCAAAGGAAACTTTATGATCTGATCTGGAAACGGACCATTGCGTGCCAAATGGCAGCAGCAAAGCTGGAACGCACAACTGTTGAGATTATGAGCAAAGATGGTCAGGTCGGCCTGCGCGCCAATGGTCAGGTCGTTCTTTTTGACGGGTTCCTCAAAGTCTATGAAGAGGGGCGTGATGATACGTCGAACGATGGTGAAGACCGCCTTTTGCCGCAGCTGATGCAAGGGGAGGGCGTTGAAAAACGCGCCATCACGCCCGAGCAGCATTTCACCCAGCCGCCCGCGCGCTATACCGAAGCCACGCTGGTCAAAAAAATGGAAGAATTGGGCATAGGTCGCCCGTCAACTTATGCTAGCATCGTGACCACAATTCAGGATCGCGAATATGTGCGAAAAGACCAAAACCGGCTCATTCCGGAGGACAAAGGGCGTATCGTTACAATATTCCTTTTGAATTTCTTTAAACAATATGTGGAATATGATTTCACTGCGGCGCTTGAAGATCAGCTTGATCACATAAGCGCGGGCGATGCTGATTACAAAGATGTTCTGTCCAAATTCTGGAGAGATTTTTCTGCGGCTATTTCAGAAACCTCTGATTTGCGCATTTCAGAAGTTTTGGATGTTCTGGATGATGCGCTTGCGCCGCAACTTTATCCCCCCCGTGAGGATGGAAGCGATCCACGGACATGTCCGCTTTGTGGGGCTGGGCAATTGCATCTTAAAACGTCGAGAACAGGTGGCTTTGTGGGATGCGGCAATTATCCTGAATGTCGTTATACCCGCCAAATCGGTGGTGACCAGCAAGACAGTGGCGATAAAATTTTGGGACAAGATGGCGAGGATGACATAAGTTTACGCTCCGGTCGTTTTGGTCCCTATGTGCAGCGCGGAGATGTGAGTGAAGATAATCCCAACCCCCCGCGCGCCAGCTTGCCCAAAGGTTGGCAAGCCTCTGAAGTTGATTTGGAAAAAGCACTAATGCTGCTTAGCCTGCCGCGTGAAATTGGTCCCCATCCAGAAGATGGTGAAATGGTCGAGGCGGGCATCGGTCGCTATGGACCCTTTATCAAGCACGGAAAAATCTATGCCAACATAAAAGATGTGAATGACGTCTTTACCATAGGGATGAACCGCGCTGTTGAAGAGCTCGCGCGTAAAGCCGCCTCAGGAGGCGGGCGCGGTGCTGCGCGTGCTGCGGCAAAGCCCTTAAAGGAATTGGGCGAGCATCCAAGTGAAGGCGGCACAATCAGTGTTTTTGATGGGCGTTATGGTCCCTACATCAAACATGAAAAAATTAATGTCACCTTGCCAAAGGATGTCACCCCTGAAGATGTGACGCTAGATATGGCTGTCGCACTTATTGCGGAAAAAGCTGCAAAATCGGGCAAACGCAAAGCTCCGGCAAAAAAGAAGACGACACGGAAAAAGACGGCTTCAAAATAGACTCTGGCGGTTTTTTTGATCACAAAGAATTGACTCTTGCATCATCTCGGGCGACATGATTGGCCAACCAGAAAGGAAAGATGCGAGATGAAAAAGATTTATCCTTCAGCCGCAGAGGCATTGGACGGTTTGCTTTTTGACGGCATGTTTATTTCGGCAGGTGGCTTTGGACTCTGTGGGATACCGGAACTTTTACTGCAAGCGATCAAAGAGGCAGGAACCAAAGACCTGACATTTGCCTCAAACAATGCAGGCGTGGATGATTTTGGCATCGGCATCCTGTTGCAAACACGTCAAGTCAAAAAAATGATCAGCTCCTACGTTGGCGAAAATGCTGAATTTATGCGTCAATATCTTTCCGGAGAGCTTGAGCTTGAGTTTAATCCCCAAGGCACGCTGGCCGAACGGTTGCGCGCTGGGGGCTGTGGAATTCCGGGATTTTTCACGAAAACTGGCGTTGGCACCGTGATTGCAGAGGGCAAGGATCACAAAGATTTCAACGGGGAAACCTATATTATGGAAACAGGCCTTTTTGCTGATCTGGCGATCGTAAAGGCATGGAAGGCGGATGAAACGGGCAATTTGATTTTCCGCAAGACAGCACGTAATTTTAATCCTCCCGCCGCAATGAGTGGCAAGATATGTGTGGCAGAAGTCGAAGAGATCGTTCCAACCGGATCACTGGATCCTGATCATATTCATCTTCCGGGCATTTATGTGCATCGCCTCATTCAGGGGGAACACGAAAAGCGTATTGAACAGCGCACAACCAGACCAGCGGCATAAGGAAAGAAACGATGTGGGATCGCAACCAGATGGCGGCCAGAGCCGCACAAGAGCTGCAAGATGGATGGTATGTCAATTTGGGGATCGGCATTCCGACCTTGGTCAGCAATTATATTCCTGAGGGCATCGAAGTCACGCTGCAATCAGAAAACGGCATGCTTGGCATGGGCCCTTTCCCGATTGAAGGCGAAGAAGACCCAGACCTGATCAATGCCGGCAAGCAGACAATCACCGAATTACCCCAAACTGCGTATTTTGATAGCGCAACAAGCTTTGGGATGATCCGCGGGGGTAAAATCGCCATGGCCATCCTCGGGGCGATGGAAGTCTCGGAAGAAGGAGACCTTGCAAATTGGATGATCCCGGGAAAGCTTGTCAAAGGGATGGGGGGCGCGATGGATCTGGTGGCAGGCGTCGGGCGCGTTGTTGTGGTTATGGATCACACCAATAAACACGGTGAAAGCAAAGTGTTGCCAGCCTGCACTCTACCCCTGACGGGCAAGGCTGTTGTGGACCGTATCATCACAAATTTGGGCGTTCTTGATGTTGTTGAGGGCGGTCTGCGCATCGTGGAATGTGCCGATGGTGTGAGCGAGGCAGATATTCGCGCGGCGACACTTGCCAAACTGGTGGATTAAGCTTTCTGACCTTTATAACGGTATGAATACAACAAAGCGTGCGCCCAAGGGTGCGCGCTTTTTGAATTTTGGCGGGTTGGCGACACTATTCGTTAGGGATTTTGTGCCATGACATAATAGTTTCTGCGATTTGTCCAATTTTTGCCTGATTTCTCATTGAACTTTTATTTGTCGGACAAGGGACGGCGGAAATAAATTTAGAAAATGAGGTCTTCAAAATGAAAGCAGTCAAATCGAATTTCAATGTCAAAAACAATGCCTCAGCTATGGAGTGGTTGCTGGTTGCTGTGGCAATAATTGTCATTTCTGTTGGCGCACTGGGACAATTCAAGTCCGAAACACGGTCCTTTTCGTCACATTTCGCGGGCACGATCAGCGACTAATCCTGTGTTGGGAACCTTTTTCAAAAGCTCCCGTCCATAAAATCATTCCCTAATTGGCATAAAGCATCTGTCGCACTGTGATGCGGGGTTTGCCCTTTTTGCTAATCAGGCTAGAACCCTGATATGACGGCGCTTTCCAATCGATTTGAAACTTGGCTTTCCAGCAAAAACTGGCGTTTGCATCCGCATCAGCTTGCTATGGTGGACGCCTCGTCAGAGGCTGCACAACTGCTCATTGCCCCAACCGGCGCAGGCAAGACGCTGGCGGGATTTCTGCCGAGCCTTATCGAACTTGAAAATATGCATGGAAACGGGCTTCATACGCTTTACATTTCCCCGCTCAAAGCCTTGGCTGCCGATATTAAGCGCAATTTGACTGCTCCAGTTGAGGAATTGGGGCTTGATGTCACGATTGAAGATCGCACGGGCGATACCTCCTCTCATGTAAAACGACGCCAACGCGCCGCCCCCCCTGATATTTTGCTCACAACTCCCGAAAGCCTAGCGCTTTTGATTTCGTATGAAGATGCCCCGCGGATATTTGCAAATCTCCAACGGGTTATTGTCGATGAAATCCATGCCCTCAGCGAAAGCAAAAGAGGCGATCAACTGATGCTGGCGCTCAGCCGAGTACAGGCGCTGGCCCCAAAGTTGCGCCGGATCGGATTGTCTGCCACGGTCGATGATCCAGACGCGATTGCATGCTTCATGACTCTGGATCATCAAACCTGTCCAATCCATTTTGCCGATGCGGGGGCAGCGCCTGATATTCGCATGCTCGATCCTTTGGAACATCTGCCTTGGGCTGGGGCAGGGGGACGTTATGCGATTGCGCAGGTTCTCCAAGAGGTGCGCAAGCATAAAATAACACTCATTTTTCACAACACCCGCGCGCAGGCTGAGATTTTTTTCCATGCTCTTTGGCTTCAGAACGACGACGCGCTTCCAATTGCAATTCACCACGGAAGTCTTGATAGACAACAACGTCACAAAGTCGAACAGGCCATGGTGAACGGACAGCTTAGGGCGGTTGTCTGTACCGGTAGTCTTGATCTTGGCATAGACTGGGGCGATGTCGATCTGGTCATTCAGATCGGGGCACCAAAAAACGTCAAACGGCTGGTCCAAAGGATTGGGCGGGCAAACCACCAATATAACGCGCCCTCCAAAGCCATCATCGTGCCAGCCAATCGTTTTGAAACGGTGGAATGTGTGGCGGCTCTTGAGGCGGTGCACGAAAACGACCTTGACGGTGATCCAAAAGGACCGGGGCCTTTGGACGTCTTATGCCAACATATCTTGCTGGTGGCCTGTTCTGGTCCTTTTGATCCTGATCGTCTTTATAACGAAGTGCGTGCAACAGGACCCTATCTTGGCCTGTCTCGAAAAGATTTTGACGATTGCCTCGGATTTTGTACAAACGGCGGCTATGCATTGCGCAAATATGACCGTTGGCAAAGATTGCTCTGCCGCGCGGATGGCACATATGTTTTGCGCGATCCGCGAAGTGCGCAGCGGATCCGGCTCAATGTGGGGACCATACAGGACACAGATACTCTGAAAGTGCGGCTTCAACGGCAACGGGGGGGTAAACCGCTTGGCGAAATTGAAGAAGGTTTTGCCGCAACCCTCACTCCGGGCGATACGTTTCTCATCGGGGGGGAAGTTGTCCGCTTTGAATCTCTGCGCGAAATGACGGTGGAAGTCAGCCGGCAGGCCGACAAACAGCCTAAAATCGCAACCTTTATGGGAACGAAATTTGCCACGTCAACGCTCCTGTGTGATCGTATTCTGAACCGTTTTGAAAAGAAAGACTGGCAAGGATTGCCTCCGGATACTATCGACTGGCTGGAACTTCAGGACCGAATATCGACCCTGCCCAAACCCGGCTCTCTTTTGGTGGAAACCTTTCCTCGACAAGGGCGTCATCATCTATGCGTTTACGGGTTTATTGGGCGGAATGCTCAGCAGACATTGGGACTTTTGATCAGCAAACAACTTGAATTACGTGGCCTTGCGCCGCTTGGATTTGTGGCGACAGATTACGCGACCCTCATCTGGGGGCTTGAAGAGCTGATGGACCCCAAGTCTCTGTTTGCTCTGACAGATTTGGAAAGTGGACTTGAGGAGTGGTTTGCCGAAAATGCACTCATGAAGCGCAGCTTTCGCACGGTTGCGACCATTTCTGGACTCATCGAACGCAATATGCCGGGGCAGCGTAAATCGGGCCGGCAGGCAACGTTTTCCTCTGATATCATCTACGACACCTTGCGCAAATTTGAACCCGACCACCTCATGATGCGGATCACGCGCGACGAAGCTATGAGCGGGCTTGTGGATTTTTCACGCATCCGCCAGATGCTTTTGCAGATCGGAGATCGCATTGAACATCGACGTCTGGGCCGGCTTTCACCGCTCTCGGCCCCCCTGTTTCTTGAGGCGGGGCGTGTGCCGGTTGAGGGCCAAGCGCTTGAGCGGATGGTTGCCGAGGAGGCCGCGCTTTTGATGCGGGAAGCCGGGCTTGAAATATAGGCTTGTAAAAGCCCTGTCTTTCTGCGTTTTTCTATTTCATGACGGGATATCATTTTACTTTGGCTGGGGCCGACCTCGTTGCGCTTGGCTCTGGCGCTTTATTTTGGCCTGACAAAAAGCTGCTTTGCGTGTCGGACTTGCATCTTGGAAAAGCTGACCGGCTCATGCGACAAGGTGGGCCGTTATTACCCCCTTATGAGGTGAAAGATACGCTCTATCGGCTTGAGGCAGATATTGTTCTTTCAGATGCGCAGACGGTTGTCTGTCTGGGTGACAGTTTTGATGATCTGGACGCAGAAGCGAGCCTGCGTGAGGATGAACTGTCGTGGGTCACCCGTTTGCAGGCGGGGCGGCGCTGGATTTGGATCGAAGGAAACCATGACCCGGGACCGCTCAACATCGGTGGAACGCATTTGCAAAGCCTTCCAATCCCTCCGCTGACCTTTCGCCATATCCCGAGCCCAAGTTCAAGCGGTGAGGTGGCCGGTCATTATCATCCCAAAGTTCAGATGACCCTGCGCGGGCGTCATTTTGCCAAATCCTGTTTTTTAGTGGATGGCGATCGGCTGATTTTACCCGCCTTTGGCACCTATACCGGCGGGCTCAAAACCCAATCTCCTGAACTCACAGGCCTTATGCGGCCGGAGGCGGTTGCCATTCTCACAGGAAAGCAAGCGCGCGCCATTCCAATGCCGCGATAGGGGATTGCCTCAGGCGGTCAGCCCTTCGGGTTCATCTAGTCCATTGGCGCGACAGCAGGCTGTTACTGTATTTGCCAAGAGGCAGGCAATCGTCATCGGGCCGACTCCACCCGGAACAGGCGTTATAGCTCCCGCGACAGAGGCGCAGCTGTCAAAATCAGCATCCCCGACAAGACGCGTACCACCTTCGGGTTTATCAATCCGGTTGATGCCCACGTCAATCACTGTGGCCCCCGGTTTGATCCAATCACCTTTGACCATCTCGGGACGACCGACAGCAGCCACTACAATATCTGCACGGCGGACGACATCAGGAAGGTCCTTTGTGCGGCTATGTGCGATCGTGACCGTGCAACTGTCGCCCAGCAACAGCTGGGACATGGGTTTGCCAACGATGTTTGAACGCCCGATAACCACAGCATCCATCCCCGAAAGCGAGCCATGATAATCGCGCAACAACATAAGACAGCCAAGCGGTGTACAGGGCACCATCGATTTTTGTCCGGTCCCCAAAAGGCCGACGTTTGAAATATGAAAGCCATCCACATCTTTGGACGGATCGATGGAGTTGATCACCAAATCTTCATCAAGATGTTTAGGCAGGGGCAATTGCACCAGAATGCCGTGCACGGCGGGATCAGTGTTCAGCGTTTCGATCAGGTTCAAAAGGTCTTTTTCTGAAGTTGCTGCATCCAGTTTATGCTCATAGCTGTTCATGCCCACTTCGACAGTTTGCTTCCCTTTGGAGCGCACATAGACTTGGCTTGCCGGATCTTCGCCGACAAGCACTACGGCAAGCCCCGGCGTGATCCCGTGATCATTTTTGAGCCGTGAGACATGTCCTGCAACCTTTTCGCGGACAGAGGCGGCAAATGCTTTGCCATCGATGATGTGAGCAGACATTCGTTTTCCCTTCAGATGTCATAGCGGCCCGATTTTCGGCGGGCCGCGAATGCTGGCTTATTTAGAACAATCCCTCGATTTGCCCCATGTCATTGAGCATGATCGCTTCGGATGCGGGAACCGAAGGAAGGCCGGGCATTGTCATGATCTCACCGCAGATGACGACCACAAATCCGGCTCCAGCACTCAGGCGCACTTCGCGCACTGGCACAGAATGGCCAAGCGGTGCCCCGCGCCGGTTTGGATCGGTGGTGAAGCTATACTGTGTTTTCGCCATACAGACGGGCAAATGACCGTATCCGGCGGCTTCCCATTCTTTCAGCTGATTGCGGATTTTGGCGTCTGCCAAAACCTCATCCGCACGGTAGATGCGTTTTGCAACGGTTTGAATTTTTTCAAAAAGGCTGAGGTCATCGGCATAGAGCGGCGCAAAATTGGCAATGTCTGCATCGGCGATTTCGGCAACACGGGTGGCAAGATCAATCGTTCCTTCGGAGCCTTTTTCCCAATGCTGACACAAGATTGCTTCAGATCCCTGTTCGGCCACATAATCTTTGACGGCTTGCACTTCGGCATCTGTATCAGTGACGAAATGGTTAATGGCAACGACCACCGGAACGCCAAAGCTTTTGACGTTTTCTATGTGGCGACCAAGGTTCGGACATCCCGCTTTGACCGCATCTACGTTTTCGGGACCAAGATCTGCCTTAGCAACGCCACCGTTCATTTTCATCGCGCGGACGGTTGCGACAACGACCACCACTGAGGGGGCAAGACCCGCTTTGCGGCATTTGATATTCATGAATTTTTCGGCGCCCAAATCTGCGCCAAATCCCGCTTCGGTCACAACGTAATCGGCAATTTTCAACGCCGTTGTGGTTGCCATGACAGAGTTGCATCCATGTGCGATATTGGCAAATGGTCCCCCATGGACAAAGGCTGGGTTGTTTTCCAATGTCTGGACCAGATTTGGCTGCATCGCATCTTTCAAAAGCACAGTCATCGCCCCATCAGCTTTGATGTCGCGGCAGTAAACGGGTGATTTATCGCGTCGATAGGCAACTATAATGTCCCCCAGACGTTTTTGAAGATCCTCAAGAGAGGTTGCAAGGCAAAGGATCGCCATCACCTCTGAGGCTACGGTTATGTCAAACCCTGTCTGGCGAGGATACCCGTTTGCCACGCCCCCGAGGCTGGTGACAATATCGCGCAACGCGCGATCGTTCATGTCCATCACACGGCGCCAAGTGACGCGTCTCTGGTCGATATCAAGGCTGTTGCCCCAATAGATATGATTGTCAATCATCGCCGACAACAGATTGTGGGCCGATGTGATTGCATGGAAATCCCCCGTGAAATGGAGGTTCATTTCTTCCATCGGAACAACTTGCGCGTAACCACCGCCGGCAGCCCCGCCTTTCATTCCGAAACACGGGCCAAGAGACGCTTCGCGGATACAAATCGCTGCACGTTTGCCAATTTTGTTCAATCCATCGCCGAGGCCTACGGTGGTGGTTGTTTTTCCTTCGCCTGCGGGGGTCGGGTTGATCGCCGTAACAAGGATCAGTTTGCCGTTTTTATTGCCTTGCACAGAGTTTATGAACTCTTGGCTCACTTTGGCTTTGTCATGACCATACGGCAAAAGATGCTCTGTCGGAATGTCGAGCTTTGCACCAATTTCCTGAATTGGCTTCTTGTTCGCCTCTCTGGCAATTTCGATATCCGTCTTGTAACCCATGGTCGTGTTCCCTTTGGCGCAGGTTGGTCAATGGAACTGCTTATACGCAAGGAGAGGACATAAACCTGCCAGCGATTGCGACATTTTTACCGCCGCTTGCGGCGAAACGCGCATTTGGGGTTTCGGATTGGAAACGATTTCCACATTTATTGACAAACAACAGGCTCACATGCTGAGCGATGCCAAAACAGCGGCGGCAAAAGCGGCACCTGTCATCCATGTGCGCAGGTTATGCAAACGTCCCCAATCGGCAATTTTGCGTTCGATCTCGCTGGTGTCTGTCTCCGGTGTGAAGCCGAGCAGTATTTCATTTGTTGGCGCAATTTTTTTCGCAGTAAAAGGACCAAGAGCCATCAAAAGGACAAAGGTAACAAGCCAGCCGATGTGAAAGCGAAAGACCATAATCAGCAGTATAAAAGGCAAAATGACCATTCCCGATGTCTTGAGCACAGCCATCGCCTTTGGAAAAATGCTTTGCCAATTGACCAATTTGTCCAAGGTTGCCAAATCTTGTCGCGCAGGCACTTCCACCCAAGAGATATAAAGTGATGCGCCGGCCATAAGCCCAATGCCCAGCAATGAAATCAATTCAATCATATTTACGAATAAAGTCATCTGATCCGCACTCCCTTACCTTACAGATATCCCAACATATTTAATGAATGGATGCGGATGTTAAGTACATGCAAAGAATATTATCTTCAGAAGATTTGTGTCAGCTGTGGCTTTCGCGACATGGTTTTTGCCACTTTATCTCTGCCGCTTGCGAGCATGAGCAATCGCACGGATGATTAAGACCAGAGCGTTGTGAGTGCTCTTTGGGATAAATCAGCGTCATAGGCGCTTCCGCCGATGTCGTTTTTTGTGACCTCTTTCAGGATATCCCCAATGGTTGGGACATCTATTGGCGTGTCACTGTTCCAGAGTTTAGATCGTATCACGGATTTTGGGCAATGGATGTAGACTTCGGCCACAGTGATTTTGATTACACATTTCGGGCTATGACCATTATGGGCAAAGCTTTGGCAAAGAGTTGTATCAGTCGTCAAACGCGCCAATCCGTTGACGCGCACCACATCCTTAACGCCGGCGTGCATAAACATAAGCGATATGCGCCCGTCCTCAACGATGTTTCGTAAACTATCAAGACGGTTATTGCCGCGCCAATCGGGCATCATCAGGGTTTTGGGGTCATGAATTCTGACTACAGGACCATCATCACCTCTTGGGCTTACATCTGTACCCTCTTTCCCGACCGTGGCCATCACGCAGAATTTGGATTCCGATATCCAACGGGTGTAAAGTGGTGTTAGGTGGTCAGATCCCTTGCGCCGAGCGCCTTCGCTCGCAGGTCCATAAAGCGGTTCAAGGTCTTCAATTTTTTTGAGGTATTCCATGAAATCCTGCCTCCTGCATGAGCTCATTTGAACGCGTTTCAATCACATGTTCCAGCCGATCCATAAATGCGTCCTTATCCAACCCCTGTTCAATCGGATCGAGAAA
>MDSW01065127.1_pt1 | contig 12330 bp, 14 predicted proteins | sample 811171 | NCBI WGS metagenome assembly MDSW01 (sample SAMN05326641, study PRJNA326480) | marine metagenome | isolation source: seawater | place: Atlantic Ocean: North West | collected 2012
GTAAGGCAGTGGATTGCAAATCCTCTATCCCCAGTTCGAATCTGGGTGTCGCCTTAATAAAGGGGGTGTGGTGGAATGGTAGACACACCAGACTTAAAATCTGTTGACTGCACAGTCGTGAGGGTTCAAGTCCCTCCACCCCCATTATTTGAGAAAATTAATATTGGCCCAGAAAATCTAGTTAGCCAATATTAATTTTTTGCCGTTTATTAAAGAATAAGTATGAAATGTTGCTGCATATTAGTAAGTTAAACCTAAACTACGTGATGTTTCACTACCTAAATAAACCCTAACACTTAAAAAGTCTGTAGGACAGGCTGTTTCACAACGCTTACATCCAATACAATCTTCTGCTCGTGGGGCAGATGCAATTTGGCCAGCTTTACAGCCATCCCATGGAACCATTTCTAACACATCACACGGACATGCACGAACACATTGTGTACAACCAATACAAGTGTCATAAACTCTTACATTATGAGACATAAGTGCTATTTTGTTTAAATATGAATAAAATACTTTTAATACGGACCGATGGTACCAACCTTATATAATATATTTTAAAGTATTTCAAAGAAAAAACTTAGTTTAAGACAAATATTCTCAAATATTTTACAAAAAACTAACTTGTATTAACCTTATTTTTAATATTTTTAAATATGATAATAAATTATAAATGCAAATTTATATTTTCTATACCAATACTAAATCTTTAATGCGGACGGAGAGACTCGAACTCTCATGAGGGTTGCTCGCTAGAACCTAAATCTAGTGCGTCTACCAATTTCGCCACGTCCGCTTATACTTACATATATAAGTCTAACAAAAAGGAATACATTTTACAACTGCTAAATTTATTTCAGGGGAAAGTTCTTTTTCTTTAAAGCAACCCTGTTATTTGGAACAACAATAAGAAATCTTCGTTAACATCCGAAAAATTAAAATAAAAAAGAATAGGTTGAATAAAAACAACCTATTCTTAAATATTTAAAATTCTTATTAACCAACAGTAACCCAGTCAACATCAACGTTTTCAAGAATGATTGATGAGTTGTAGATTTGTAAGATAATAGTTAAGAATACTAAGAATAAAGCCATGAAGACACCCATTACCGGTGTTGTACCCCAACCTGGAGCTACCTTACCATACTCTGAATTAAGCGGTCTTAATATTTCCCCTAATCTCGTTCTTAATGCCATAATTTTAACTTAAAGAGATATTTAATAGTACTATTTTAGTAATGCTACTCATAATATATATTATAAGCAAACTTTTGTTTTTTAGTACATTTTGTTAAATAACTAATTTTTAGTATGGAAACAACAACAATCTTAAGCATATTTATTTCTGGCCTTCTTCTTGGTATTACAGGTTATTCTGTTTTTACAGCTTTTGGGCCAGCAGCAAAAGGGCTACGTGATCCATTTGAAGAGCATGAAGATTAAAAATAACTTCAATTAAGTAAATTTTTCTTAATTTATCAATTATTAGATTATATTGGGATGAAAGGAAAGGATAAAAAAATCATTTACCGGAATAAATGATTTTTTTATCAGTAACCTTAATTACTTTTTAACGATTCTTGGTGGATCTCTGAAGAAAATTGCGAAGAAAATAACAACTAGAGTTCCGATCAGTAAGAAACTGTATACTATTGCTTCCATGTATCTAATTTAAATAATATAAAGAATAATTTACGTTCGGCTTATTATACGATACCCGTCTTCTTAGTTGATTTATCACCAAGCTTTTGGAACGCACCAAATTCAACCTGCTCAATAACCTCAGTACCAATACCAGCGAAAACATCTCTAAATAGAGTACGTCCACCATGCCATAGGTGACCTAAGAAGAATAAAAGCGCAAAGTTGGCGTGTCCAAACGTGTACCAGCCTCTTGGACTACTTCTAAATACACCATCTGACTCTAGTGTAGTTCTATCAAATTCGAAAACTTCACCAAGCTGAGCTTTTCTTGCATATTTTTTAACCGTTGGCGCATCTGTAAATACTTGGCCATTCAGCTTACCACCGTAAAAGTTCGTACTTACACCTACTTGTTCAATACTGTATTTTGATTCTGCACGACGGAAAGGAATATCCGCACGAACAATACCATCTTTATCTACTAAAATCACTGGGAATGTTTCGAAGAATGCAGGCATTCTACGTACAGTTAGCTCACGGCCTTCCTTATCTTGGAAGACAGGGTGACCTAGCCATGCTTCAGCAATACCATCACCTTTGTTCATTGGACCAGCACGGAATAGACCACCTTTCGCGGGGTTATTACCAATGTAGTCATAGAATGCTAGCTTATCTGGAATTCTTGACCACGCTTGGCTTAGTGAAAGACCCTCACTAAGTGAAGCCTCAACGCGTCGCTCGATTTCTTGTTGGAAATATCCACTGTCCCATTGGTAACGAGTAGGGCCAAAAAGCTCGATTGGTGTTGTAGCTGCACCATACCACATTGTACCTGAAGTGATAAACGCTGCAAAGAAAACCGCAGAAATACTACTTGAAAGTACTGTCTCAATGTTACCCATACGTAATGCACGGTAAAGTCTTTGAGGTGGTCTAATTGTAAGGTGGAATACACCTGCAAGAATACCTAAAATACCAGCAGCGATATGGTGTGAGGCAATACCACCTGGGTTAAATGGGTTAAACCCTTCCGCTCCCCAAGCAGGTGCTACAGCCTGTACGCGTCCAGTGATACCATAAGCATCTGAAACCCAAATACCTGGCCCAAAAACACCTGTAACGTGGAACGCACCAAAACCAAAACAAAGTAGGCTTGATAAAAATAGGTGAATACCAAAAATTTTCGGTAAATCTAGTGCAGGCTCACCTGTACGTGGGTCTCTGAAAAGCTCTAGATCCCAGTAAACCCAGTGCCAAATAGCAGCTAAGAAACATAAACCAGATAAAACAATATGTGTTAAAGCTACACCTTCAAAACTCCAGATACCTGGGTTAGAAACACTTTCACCAGTAATACTCCAACCACCCCACGAGTCTGTTACACCCAGGCGAGCCATGAAAGGCATTACGAACATACCTTGTCTCCACATTGGGTTTAGAACAGGGTCTGATGGATCAAAAACTGCAAGCTCATATAAAGCCATTGAGCCTGCCCAACCAGCAACAAGTGCTGTGTGCATTAAATGTACAGCAATTAAACGACCTGGGTCGTTAAGAACGACTGTATGAACACGATACCAAGGTAGTGCCATTTATCTTTTTCCTCCTGTAGAAAAATTTTTGACTTTCTTACACAAAATTTTAAAGTTCACTTTTTTGATTCTTGGAATTTTAATTTCTAGAAACGAAGTTATAACTTTATTACAATTATATAATAAAATTAGTAAAGTTTTCTTTTTTGATTTAATTTAGTATTGAGACCAAATAGAGGTCAATTAGACAATATGCAAGTTCTAACACTTGTTAGGAAGTTTTACTTACTAGATGACTCCTAAGGTACCTACGTCTCATAATTAATTTGATTAAAGTTAAATTTTTCAAAAAAATTCTATACAAAAACATAACAATCGGTTATTCTATCATTATAGAAGCGGGTGTAGCTCAGGGGTAGAGCGCAACCTTGCCAAGGTTGATGTCGCGTGTTCGAATCACGTCACCCGCTTTAGAAAAGTATAAGTAGCACTTTGGTTTAAAAAAGTGCTACTTATACTGCATTTTGGTAAGACGGCATATTTTAAAACTTTTTTATTTGAAATTTATTATGGTAAAACAAATTGGTAAGAATTCGGTACAAAAAAAAATAAATTTTTAAATTAAACTTTCTAATGGGATTAACTCGTAGGTTGTATGGAGCGACTTTAGTAGTTGTTGGAATTTCGACTTTTCCAACAACTGCACCAACACTTGGAGCCATGTCAGTTTCATTTGGAACTGTCGGATTTGGTATAACAATTTTATTTTCTTAGATCTTAAATATAAATTATTTATTTAAAAATTTAAGCTAGACAAACGATTATATTTCAAGGTATCATTTAGCTATAATAATAATTCCTCAGTAGCTCAGGGGTAGAGCGATCGGCTGTTAACCGGTTTGTCGTAGGTTCAAATCCTACCTGGGGAGATAAAAAAAAGTAAGGCCCATTTTTGATAGACCTTACTTCTTTAATAATCTTGCGTATTTTTACTTTTTCTAAGCAGGAACAACATTAAAAATTCCTGTTAAAATAACTAGTGCAGACCAGATACCCGCACCACTCCAAACAATGCTTTGAGATTTTTCCCACTCACCTGGTGTTGCTAAAATTACTGGTACTGCTACTACCATTGCAAATGAAACAACGATAAGAAGAAAAACAAATACTTGAACGATTCCAATCATGAAAAATTTTCTATGACTAAATAAAAATATATTGTAGAAAAAATTACTTTTTCTTTAACTTAATTTCCTTATCTTTAGTTTATAACATATTTCCACGATCTTTTAACAAATTGTTATATAATATATTCTAAGATTTTTTATAGTTTATGAGGTAAACATTAAAATGGATGTAAATTTCTTACTATCAGCTCTACCTGAACCATATACAGCTTTTCGTCCAATAGTTGACGTAATGCCTATCATTCCGGTACTCTTCCTTTTATTAGCTTTTGTATGGCAAGCATCTGTTGGATTCAGATAATATAATTTATTATTATTTAAGCCACAAAAAATAATTCCAATTAAAAAATTAAACCCTAATTACGTATAAATTTATTCATACGTGTTAGGGTTTTGAAATTATGTCTATTAACTAAAATCAAATAGTAAAAAAAAATATATATATGGTTGATACTGCATCAAAAGTAGGATTTATATCGCAAATTATTGGTCCTGTACTAGACGTTGAGTTCCCAACGGGTGATCTTCCAAAAGTTTACAGTGCGCTAGTTGTTGGGGAAGGTGACTCAGCTGTTACTTGTGAAGTACAGCAGCTTCTAGGTAACAACAAAGTTCGTGCCGTTTCAATGACATCTACAGATGGTTTAAAGCGAGGCGCTTCCGTAACAGATACTGGGTCTCCAATCTCTGTACCAGTTGGTGCTGCTACTTTAGGGCGTATTTTTAACGTTTTAGGTGTACCTGTAGATGAAATGGGTGAATGTGGTGCTACTTCAACTTTACCAATTCACCGTGCAGCTCCTAGATTCGATGAGTTAGAAACGAAGCCAGCTATTTTCGAGACAGGTATTAAAGTAGTAGATTTACTTGCTCCTTACCGTCGTGGTGGTAAGATTGGTTTATTTGGTGGTGCTGGTGTAGGTAAAACAGTACTTATCATGGAACTTATCAACAACATCGCAAAAGCACACGGTGGTGTATCTGTATTTGGTGGTGTAGGTGAGCGTACACGTGAAGGTAATGACCTTTACTGCGAGATGAAAGAATCTGGCGTAATTAACGAGAAAAAGCTAGATGATTCAAAAGTAGCACTTGTTTACGGACAAATGAACGAGCCTCCAGGTGCACGTATGCGTGTAGGATTAACTGCTCTAACAATGGCTGAGTATTTCAGAGATGTTAACAAGCAAGACGTTTTACTTTTCATTGATAACATTTTCCGTTTCACACAAGCGGGTGCAGAGGTATCTGCTCTACTTGGACGTATGCCATCTGCAGTAGGTTACCAACCAACTCTAGCAACAGAGATGGGTGTTCTACAAGAGCGAATTACATCAACAAATGAAGGTTCAATTACTTCAATTCAAGCGGTATATGTACCTGCCGATGATTTAACAGATCCAGCTCCAGCTACAACATTCGCTCACTTAGATGCAACAACAGTTTTATCTCGTGGTTTAGCATCAAAAGGTATCTATCCTGCTGTAGATCCACTGGATTCTACATCTACAATGCTTCAGCCAGGAATTATTGGTGATCTTCACTATGATACAGCGCAACGTGTTAAAGAAACTCTTCAACGTTATAAAGAACTTCAAGATATTATTGCTATTCTAGGTCTTGATGAACTTTCAGAAGAAGATCGTGCGGTAGTAGCAAGAGCACGTAAAGTAGAACGTTTCTTATCACAACCGTTCTTCGTAGCAGAAGTATTTACTGGTTCACCTGGTAAATATGTATCTTTAGAAGATGGTATTACAGGATTTAACCAAATTCTTGACGGTAATTACGATGATTTACCAGAGCAAGCTTTCTACCTAGTAGGTGGTATGGATGAAGTTATTGCTAAAGCAGCTAAGATGAAAGGATAATAATCAATTATTAATATGAGTTTAAACGTTCGTGTAATTACTCCAGACAAAGTTGTTTGGGATGCCGCAGCTGAAGAAATTATTTTACCAAGTAGTACTGGACAACTTGGTATTCTGACGGATCACGCACCCCTTCTTACTGCCCTTGATATTGGGGTAATGAGATTAAAAAATGACGGGAACTGGACATCAATTGTTCTGATGGAAGGGTTCGCAGAAGTTGAGAATAACAAAGTTACAATCCTTTGTAATGGTGCTGAGGAAGCAAGTTCAATCAATAAAACTGCCGCTCAAGAAGAATTAGAGAGAGTTACTTTATTAGTGGACCAAGCAGAAACTAAGAAAGAAAAAATTGAAGCTACTATTGAATTACGCAAGTCAAAAGCAAGATTACAAGCCGTAGCATAATATCCCTTTAATACGAAAATACATTGGAAAAATAAAAAAGGATCTTCATCGTTGAAGATCCTTTTTGGTTTAACACAAAAAATTGGTTAGCTTTGAATTCCATTTACAAAGTTATAATTCTTGTAGAACTTCGAATTTTTCACCTAAAAGAACTTTTACATTTCCATCTTCCCCGACGTCTACAACAGCCGTATCACCAGCAACAATTTTTTCTGATAAAACTTCTTCAGCTAAACTATCTTCTAATAAGCGCATTACGGCCCTACGAAGTGGGCGTGCCCCGTATGCTGGGTTATAACCTTCATCAATTAAGCGTGTTTTGAATCTATCCGTAACAGCTAATTGAATGCCTTTCATAGAAACACGCTCAAAAACTTCTTTAAGCATAATCTCAGCAATTTGACCTACTTCATCTTTTGTTAATTGTCGGAATACAATAATCTCGTCCAGACGGTTTAAGAATTCTGGTCGGAAGTACTGTTTTAATTCTTCGTTAACTAAAGACTTGATACGGTTGTAATGAGAACTTGATTGGTCTTCTGATAATTCAAAACCAAGGCCTCCACCACCTTTTTCAATAACTTTCGAACCAATGTTCGAAGTCATAATTAAAAGTGTATTCTTAAAGTCTACAATTCGTCCTTTTGAATCTGTTAAGCGACCATCTTCAAAAATTTGTAGCATTAAGTTAAAAACATCTGGGTGTGCTTTTTCAACCTCATCGAAAAGAACAACAGTATACGGTCTACGGCGAACAGCTTCTGTCAATTGACCACCTTCGTTATAACCTACATAACCAGGAGGAGAACCGATTAATTTTGAAACTGTATGTCTTTCCATATATTCTGACATATCTAGCCTAACCATTGCTTCTTCAGATCCAAAGAAGTATGTTGCTAAAGCCTTTGTAAGTTCAGTTTTACCTACACCAGTTGGCCCGGAAAAAATAAAACTTGCAATTGGACGGTTTGGGTTCTTTAGACCAACACGTGCTCTTCTAATTGCTCTAGATACAGCTACAACTGCCTCATCTTGACCAATAATACGGCTGTGTAATGTTTCTTCCATTTGAAGAAGCTTTTCTGACTCGCTCTTTGTTAGTTTGTTTACTGGGATACTTGTCCAAGCAGCAACAATTTGAGCAATATCTTCTTCTGTAACTACAGGAGTCTGAGTATTACTTTCAACATCAGCTTTTTTACTTTGTGCAACAGCATTAATTTGGGCTTTAATTTCCATCTCACGCTCACGTAACTGTCCTGCCTTTTCAAAATCTTGGCCACGAACTGCTTCATCCTTTGTTTTTAGAATTTCGCGTAATTCTTGGTCTAACTCTTTGGCTGCAGGTGGAAGCTGCGAATTTAATAGTCTTACACGTGAACCGGCTTCGTCGATTAAATCAATGGCTTTATCAGGAAGAAAACGATCCGCAATATATTGATCTGCAAATTTCGCAGCCGCCGCTAATGCTTCATCTGAAATTACCAGTTTGTGGTGTTTTTCATAACGATCTCTTAAACCATAAAGAATCTCAATAGTTTCATCTACGGAAGGTTCACCGACCATTACTGGTTGGAAACGTCTTTCAAGCGCTGCATCTTTCTCAATATGCTTTCGATATTCTTCTAAAGTCGTTGCTCCAATACACTGTAACTCTCCACGGGAAAGGGCTGGTTTAAGAATATTTGCAGCATCAATTGCTCCTTCAGCTGCACCTGCACCTATTAATGTATGAACTTCGTCAATAACTAAAATGATATTATTTGCTGTTCGAACTTCGTCCATAATCTTTTTAAGACGCTCTTCGAATTCACCACGATATTTAGTACCAGCAATTAATAAACCAATATCTAAAGCGACTACTTTTTTATCATCTAAAGTGTCAGGTATATCGCGGTTTGCAATCCTTTGCGCTAAACCTTCAGCAATAGCTGTTTTACCAACACCCGGTTCACCGATTAAAACTGGATTATTCTTTGTTCTACGGCCTAGAATTTGAATAACACGTTCAATTTCTTTTGCTCGGCCAACAACTGGATCTAGTTTACCTTCTGTAGCTTTATCTGTTAAATTAGTACCAAACTCTTCTAATGTTGGAGTCGTACTTCTTGTACTACTATTACTAGAATTAGCTTGAGTATTATCACCTAGTGAACGAATAATTTGACTTCTAACTTTTGACAAATCAACACCAAGATTCTCTAAAACTCTTGCAGCAACACCTTCTCCTTCCCTTATTAATCCAAGTAGAAGGTGCTCAGTACCGATGTAATTGTGACCTAATTGGCGCGCTTCCTCTAATGAAAGTTCAAGAACTCTTTTTGCACGAGGAGTGAAAGGTATCTCTACAGCAACAAAGCCAGAACCTCGACCAATAATTTTTTCAACCTCTACACGCGCATCTTTTAAGTTTACACCCATTGATTTAAGTACTTTGGGACCTATCCCAGTACCTTCTCCAATTAAACCTAAAAGAATTTGCTCTGTACCGACAAAATTGTGGCCAAGTCTTCGTGCCTCTTCTTGTGCAAGCATGATAACTTTAATAGCTTTTTCAGTAAAGCGTTCAAACATTATCGTTTTGTAATGAAATTGTCATTATCTTTGATAATAAATATATTAGCATAAAATTTTTACACGTAAATAAAAAGGAAAAGAATTACGATATTTTTATTACTCGTGTTTTTAAGAATTTTCTTAAAATTGGTTGAGTTCAAGAAATAATAATTTTTTTAATAAAGTTTTTTGCTTATTTGTAATTAATTCTGGTAAATCTAGTATAATAATATTTAACACCTTTAAAAAAAGTTCGTCTTAGCACTTTTTAAGAGTTAACTTTAAAAATTTATATAAATAATAATATGATAAACTGGAATACGATTGTTCAGCTTATTTCACTGGGTTTGGTTGTTCTTTCAGGACCTGCTGTCATTTTCCTTCTTTACTTTAAGAGAGGAAATTTATAAGACAGGCAATTTCTATTAAATATAAATATTTTCTCAACTAAGGGTAGGTCACTTTTCTATAAGAATACTTCATAGAAAAAGCGTATACCCTTATGAGAATAACAAAATTATAGTTTTTATTCACTTTGCAAGGCTTAGATTTGAGCTATAATTTGTTGAATGTCAAAAAGGTTTGACGCTTTCTTGATCTAACGATATAATATTGATTGAGTGTAGTAGAAAGAAGCGCTCTTAGTTCAGTTGGTAGAACGTAGGTTTCCAAAACCTGATGTCGAGGGTTCAAGTCCTTCAGGGCGTGTTAAAATATTTAGATTTCAGATCGTAGTGATACTTTAAATGGATTGTTAGTTTAAAAATAGTTTGGTAATAGCTGATCATACACTGTATGAGTATTATATCGTATACTATATTCTTTATTATTAAAGTAAAAAATGGTATATTATGAGCTAAGTATAAATCGTGGAGAGGTGGCCGAGTGGTTGAAGGCTTCAGATTGCTAATCTGATGTACGTTTTATACGTACCGTGGGTTCGAATCCCATCCTCTCCTTAAAAAAACACAACCTATTCAAAATAAGATACAAATAAAATTAACAAATCAATGTTATACTATTTTTACAGTGAGAAAATTATAATAGCCAAAACGAAAGAAAAATTTATACATGAATATTCTAAGCCTAGGTTGGTCATCTCTTATGGTTATGTTTAGCTTTTCATTAGCATTAGTTGTTTGGGGCCGAAACGGTTTCTAAAAACTTGAAATGTAATATTAATTTAAGCAGTAGGAGATAATTAAGAATGGATTTACAAACTAGAGAAATCTTTAAAGTAGCTGGTATCTGCTGGGCACTAGTTTTAACTGGTTTAAGCGTTGGTTTTGGTTTACTAAAAATTCAAGGAGAATAATTTTTTATTTTCCATTTGACTTAAATAAAAGTTATGTTAGAAAATATTTGGTTCGCTATAATTTTGATATTAGTTATCATTATCTTATCTACAGATCCCAAAACTTCAATTGTTGGTGCGCAGAAAAACCAGATAGACATGCTTTTTTCAAGTGCAAGTGATAGCCAAACTTTCTTTCGAAGAATGACATGGGCTTTAGTGGCCACATTTTATACAACAACGTTATTGATTAGTTATTATGGGTAACCTTAATAGCAAAAAAAGAACACGGACAATATGAATTAAAATCATGGTGTTCGTGTTCTTTTTTTACTATTAAGAGAAGAACCCTATGTTAGCAAGTAAAATATAGGCAACAACGGCACCACCGAAAGCACCAACAAAAAAGCCACTCGTAAATTTTCTCCAACCTTTTGAAGATTCAAGACCTTCCTTAGTCCCACCATCTTGAAATGATGCTAACCCATAAGAAGTTAACCCTAATGTTAAAATTAGGACTAAACCAATATCGGAAAGAAGACCTACAAGAAGAGCGTTTTCTGAATTACGAAGTGGTCCTAGAATATAAAAAGGGCCAATAAGGAAATAACCATGTGCCATGCCAATTTCAAGGCCTCGTAATAGTGGAGATAAACCTCTTCTGTAGATTGGTAAATTTCCTAAGTATAGTTTAGTTGCTGTTGAAGTTGTTACAGGCGTAGAAAGATTTCCTACGAATGGATCGTCATTATATGGTTTAACGAATTCGCTCATGTATCAAATTTCTTGTATAAGCTAATATATATATAAACAGATTATATATTGAATTAAAACAAATAATGATAACACAAAAAAATTCTATAGAAAATAGCAATGAAACTTTGCTTGTAAACGGTTTAAAATACGAATACCAACCACCAATGAACGTATTAAATCTACTCCGATATTTTGGTTTTAATACGCATATTATTGTTGTCGATTACAACGGTACTATTCTATCAAAATCAAAATGGCAAAAAACAAATTTAAGACGAAATGATTCGTTAGAGATATTGACTGTTGCAGGGGGTGGTTAAAAATAATACACTTAGCTTAATTAAACTTTCTTTGTTAAAAATTTTTAGATTTATAAATTCGGGATGACAGGATTTGAACCTGCGACACCCTGCTCCCAAGGCAGATGCGCTACCAAGCTGCGCTACATCCCGTAACTATATGGTAGTATTCTAACTTACAAAGGTGCTTTTTTCAAGAGCGTAAAAATTTTTATACAGAAAAGTTAAAAAGGCTTCTACCCGCAAAAGGATAAAAGCCTTTTTATTTATTTAAAGTGAAGATAAATCAAATTATCCAAACTTACCTGTTGTTGATGCAATTACAAATGGTGCATATGTAAATATATAACCAACAGCAAAGTGTGCTAAACCTACAAGTCGCGCTTGAACAATTGAAAGCGCAACTGGTTTGTCTCTCCAACGAACTAAGTTGGCGATTGGTGTACGCTCGTGAGCCCAAACTAGAGTCTCAATAAGCTCTTGCCAATAACCTCTCCATGAGATTAAGAACATAAAACCAGTTGCCCAAATTAAATGTCCGAATAAGAACATCCATGCCCAAACAGCTTGAGCGTTCATACCAAACGCATTATACCCATTAATTAATGGTGATGAGTTTAACCATAAGTAATCACGTAACCAACCCATAATATATGTTGATGACTCATTGAATGCTGCAGCATTTCCACCCCAAATTGTCATGTGCTTCCAGTGCCAGTAGAATGTTACCCAACCAATAGTGTTTAACATCCAGAACATAGCTAAATAGAAAGCATCCCA
>MDSW01065742.1_pt1 | contig 12329 bp, 7 predicted proteins | sample 811171 | NCBI WGS metagenome assembly MDSW01 (sample SAMN05326641, study PRJNA326480) | marine metagenome | isolation source: seawater | place: Atlantic Ocean: North West | collected 2012
CGACGGCAGTGTCGGCAATCTGTCGTTCGTGACCAACTACCGCGGTCAGTTCAACTCGCAGATTCGCAACGGCGGTCTCGAGAAGCTGATCGAACGCATGGAAGCCCGCTATAACGCCGGCAGCTGAAGGCACGACCCCGCATGAGCGAGCACCACGCCCAACCGGCCCGCGTACGCCTCTCCGGCGAACTCGACGCCGAAACCGTACCGCGGCGCCTGCGCGAGTCGGAGGACTGGTTCGAACACGGCGAGGAAACCGTGATCGACCTGTCCGACGTCGAACGCGTCGACAGCGCCGGCGTGGCGCTGCTGCTCGAATGGGTGCGCGACGCCCATGCCAATCATGCAACGCTGAGCTTCATCAACGCGCCGGCGCAGATGCGCGCCATCATCGACTTCTGCGCACTCAACGACGTGATCAGGCTTCGCGGCGCCAGCTAAGTGCCAGCTGACAATCGGCGGTTGATCTCTGCCAGGGGCGGCGTTTCCGAACGCCGCCCTTTTTTATCGCCTGGCGTTCGTGGCGTCAGGCCGTCGCCGCCGGCACTTCGAGCGCGTCGATCACGCGGATCTCTTCCAGCGACTCGGGGTTGGCGATGGCCTCGGTATTGTTGATCGGTACACCGCGCAACATGCGCGCGACCGCCATTTCCACCTTCTTGCCGCTACGCGTATACGGCAATGCGGACACCGGCACTATCACCGCCGGCACGTGGCGCGGACTGGCCTGTTCGCGCAGGCGCTTGCGAATATCGGCGGCCAGCGCCTCGTCGAAGATGAAACCCTCGTTGAGCACCACCAGCATCACGATACGGCTGTCGTCACCATACGGCTGGGCCGCCACGAGCGTATCGGCGATGGCGTCCATGGGCTCGACCTGCCGATAGATTTCTGCCGTGCCGATACGAATGCCGCCCACATTGAGCGTGGCATCACTGCGGCCGTAGATCACCGCCCCGCCGTGCGACGTGAACATCACGAAATCCCCGTGCGACCACACGCCGTCGAACGTGGAGAAATAGGCGTCGTGGTAGCGGCTGCCGTCGTCATCGTTCCAGAAGCCGACCGGCATCGAGGGTAGCGGCCGAGTACAGACCAGTTCGCCACATTCGTCGATCACGGCCTCGCCCTTGTCGTTGAAGGCCTGGGCGGCAACACCCAGCAGACGACACTGGATCTCGCCGCGCCGCACCGGCAACAGCGGGCAACAGCCCACGAACGACGACACGATATCGGTACCGCCCGAAATCGAACCGAGCAGCAGATCCGACTTGACGTTGACATAGACCCAGTCGAAATCCGCCGGCAGTAACGGTGACCCGGTAGACATCAGTGTACGCAGCGCGCCGAGATCGAAATCCCGACCCGGGGCGACCCCGGCATTGCGGCATGCGGCAATCCATTTCGCACTGGTACCGAAATGGGTGATGCCTTCACGTTCGGCCACGCGCCAGAGGGTGTTCATGTCCGGATGCCCCGGATTGCCGTCATAGACGATGAGCGTCGCGCCGGTCAGCAGGCCCGATACCAGCCAGTTCCACATCATCCAGCCGCAGGTGGTGAAGTAGAAGAACACGTCACCGCGCTGAATATCCGCGTGCAGCATCAGCTCCTTGCTGTGCTGAAGCAGCGCGCCACCGGCGCCGTGGACGATGCATTTCGGCACGCCTGTGGTACCCGACGAGAACAGGATATAGACCGGCTGATCGAAAGGCTGCGGCGTGAACGACGGCGCCGCCCCGGCGCCCTTGCCCAGCGCGGTTTCCCAGCTGACGAAATAGGGGTAGCCGTCGATCGTCGGCGCCGCCCCGGCGTTTCCGATCATGACCACCGTTTCGATCGAGTCGATGGCCTGACGAATCGACTCGGCGTGCTCGATACGGGCGAAATCCTTGCCGCCATAACGATAGCCGTCGACCGATACGAGCACCTTGGGCTCGATCTGGGCGAAGCGGTCGACAATGCCCGCGACGCCGAAATCCGGCGAGGCCGACGACCAGATGGCGCCCAGGCTGGCGCAGGCCAGCATTGCCACGATGGGTTCGTGCGTGTTGGAGACGACGCCCGCCACCCGGTCCCCGGCGACCACGCCGACCGATTTCAGATAGGCCTCGAAGGCGCCCACCTGATCGATCAGCTGGCCGTAGCTCAGGCGGATGTCACCGCGCGACTCGCTCAACCCGACCACCGCGGTACGGTCGGGGTCGCCGTGCAGCCCTTCGCGCAACAGATTCTCGGCAAAGTTCAGGCGCGCCCCCGGACACCAGCGGCCGGGCAACGCGTCGTCGACAAGCATCCGATCCGGCGGCGTGTCCGCAATCACGCCGGTGTAATCCCAGATGCTCGCCCAGAAGGCTTCGAGATCCTCAGTGGACCAGCGATGCAGGGCGTCGTAGGCGTCGAATGCCGGATATCCGTTGGCCGGCAGCCAGGTCATGTAATCGCGCATGCGCGTTTGCGCCATGCGGTCTTCGCTGGCCTGGTAGAGAATCGCGTTGTCCTCGCTCATCGCAAACGGCCCTTTTTCTGTCGGTTTTACAAGCCTGCCAGCTTACACCGGCAACGTCGGCCCGCGTTCGAATCCAACCACGTTCGCTTGCTCGGCCGCGGCCCGGCCCGCGCCACCGTGCACGGCCGAGCACCGTTGGTCGGCCGACCCGCTATCGGCGTCGAACAACGGTGAAACGCGATTCCAGCCAAATTGCGGCGCACGAATCGCCGTGCAAGACTCGACGGCGATCGCGTGCGCGCGCCACCGCGCGTTCGTGCGCGAATAACAACGCCAACCGCTCGCGACCGCGCGCCGAACACGAATCGAGGAGAGCCATGCCAGAGTTCCAGACCGAGTCCGCCCCGGCATCGCCGGCCAGCGGCGACACCCCGGCGTTCGGCACGCTGCCCGGCCGGGTTGCGGCACATGCGCAGACGCGTCCCGAACACGTCGCGCTCATCGACGACCGGCGCTCCATCACATATGGCGACCTCGACCGGCGCGTGAATCGCGCGGTAGCCGCCCTTCAACGCGACGGCATGGCTCGCGGCGACGTGGTGGCCCTCTGCGGCGCCAACGCCATCGACTACGTGGTGGTCATGCTCGCGGCACTGCGCGCCGGCGGCACGTTCGCGCCGCTCGCGCCGTCGAGCACGCCGGCAGCGCTCGGGCTGATGCTGGACAACTGCGGCGCATCCTTTCTGTTCGTCGATGCCCTGGGCCACGGCGCGGTGGACGCCGCCCGCGAACGACCGGCGCTCATCGGCGTCAGCATGAATGGCGACGACGCCTATCAGCCGTTCGAAGCCTGGCTCGCCGACCCGGACATGCCCCCGGCGCCGGTTACCCCCGACCCGGATACCATCTTCAACATCATCTATTCTTCGGGCACCACGGGCGCGCCCAAGGGCATCGTGCATACCAACGCGCTGCGCTGGCCGCAGATCGCGGGCAGCACGGTCTCGCTCTACGACGCGGACTGCGTCACGCTCGTCTCCACGCCGTTGTATTCGAATACCACCCTGGTGAGCTTCATGCCGGCGCTGGCTGCCGGCGGCACGCTGGTACTGATGCCGAAATTCGATGCCGGTCAGTTTCTTGCCCTGGCCGAAAAGCACCGCGCGACCCACGCCATGCTCGTGCCGGTGCAGTATCGGCGGCTGCTCGACCATCCGGATTTCGACCGCACGGATCTATCCAGTTTTCAGATGAAATGCTGCACCAGCTCGCCTTTCGGCGCCGACGTGAAAGCCGAGGTGCTGGAACGCTGGCCGGGCGGCTTGCTGGAGTTCTACGGCATGACCGAAGGCGGCGGCAGCTGCATGCTCGTCGCCCACGAACACCCCGACAAGCTGTATACCGTAGGCGAGCCCATGCCCGGCCACGAACTGCGCATCATCGACGAACAGGGCGTGGAGATCGACCGGCGGCAGACGGGCGAGATCGTGGGCCATTCCGGCTTCATCATGCGCGGCTATCACGGCGACGCCGAACGCACGCGCGCGACCGAATGGTACGAGCCGGAAACCGGCGCGCGCTTCATTCGTACCGGCGATATCGGTTATTTCGATGAAGACGGCTTTCTGACCATCGTCGGCCGTGCCAAGGAGACCATCATCTCCGGGGGCTTCAATATCTTTCCGAGCGATATCGAAGCGGTGCTGCGCGAACACGAATCGATTGCCGATGTAGCCGTATTCGGCATCGCCAGCGAACGCTGGGGCGAAACGCCGGTCGCGTTCGTCACCCTCGTGCCGGGCGCCGATACGAACGCCGAAACGATCCAGGCCTGGGCGAACGAACGGCTCGGCAAATTCCAGCGCCTGAGCGATACCCGCGTGGTCGAATCCATACCGCGCAACGCGATCGGCAAGGTGTCGCGCAACGACCTGCGCACTATCTACAGCGCCAGCGCGTAGCGGCCTAGCGCCCGAGCGACGGGGAGCAATCTCCCCGCCGGTCGGACCGAAGAAGCACTTTTACTAGCCGACGAAATGGCGCGCGTTGGCGAACAGCCGTGCCCAGGGGCTCATCTCGCCCCAGCCCTTCGGCGCCCAGGATAGGTTCACGCTGCGCGTGACCCGCTCGGGATGCGGCATGGTGATCAGCACGCGGCCGTCGGCGTTGCACAGGCCGGTCACGCCCTCGGGCGAACCGTTGGGGTTGGCCGGGTAATGCGCCGCCGGCGCGCCGTGGTTGTCGACATAACGCATGCCGACCTGGCCGTTCGCGGTGAGCATGTCCAGATCGTTGGCATCGGCGAACTCGGCCCGGCCTTCGCCGTGGGCGACCGCGATCGGCACGCGGCTGCCGGCCATGCCGTCGAGCAACACGGCTTTCGATTCGGCGATCTCCACGGCGCTGGTACGGCCTTCGAACTGGCGCGAGGCATTGGCCACGAAGCTCGGCCAGCCCTCGGTGCCGGGGATGATCTCGGCGAGCGCGGCGAGCATCTGGCAGCCGTTGCAGACGCCGAGCGCGAAGGTCTCGTCGCGGGCGAAGAAATCGGCAAAAGTGCTGCGCGTGCCGTCGTTGAGCAGGATGGATTTCGCCCAGCCCTGCCCGGCGCCGAGCACGTCGCCATAGGAGAAGCCGCCACAGGCTGCCAGGCCCTGCATATCGGTCAGGTCGCGGCCGTCGGCGATCTCGCTCATGTGTACGTCGACGGCGTCGAAGCCGGCGCGGGTGAATGCCCAGGCCATTTCGTTATGGCCGTTCACGCCCTGCTCGCGCAGGATCGCGACCCGCGGGCGCGTGGTGTTCACGAACGGGGCGGCAATGTCTTCGGCGATATCGAAGGCAGGCGCTACGGGCAGGCCGGGATCACCGTCGTCGAGAATCGCGTCGTATTCCTCGGCCGCACAGTTCGGATCGTCGCGCAGCGCGGCCATGGCATGGCTCGTGGCTGCCCAGGTGCGCTGCAGCTCGGCGCGTGGGGCATCGAACAGCGTCTTGCCGGCTTGCGAAATCGTCAGCCGCTGATCTGCGACCACGTCACCAATCGTATGCGCGGTCAGGCCGGCCGCCCGCAGTTCGCCGACCACGACCGAGGCATCGTCGCGGCCGACCTGCAGCACCGCGCCGAGTTCTTCGTTGAACAGCGCGGCCAGTGCGTCGTCGCCCAGATCGTCGAGCGCGATCTGCGCGCCCACACGCCCGGCAAAGACCATTTCGGCCACGCAGGCCAGTAGGCCACCGTCGCTGCGATCGTGATAGGCCTTGATCCGGTTCTCGCCGGCCAGACGCTGGATCACCGTAAAGAACTGACGCAACTGTTTGGGTTGATCCAGGTCGGGCGCAGTGTCGCCCAGCGCGCCGAAGGCCTGGGCGAAGGCGCTGCCGCCGAGACGGTTCCGGCTGTTGCCGAGATCCGCGAGCACGAGCGCGGTCGGTGCTTCGGCCGGTGCGATGAGCTGCGGCGTGAGCGTCGCCCGCGCGGCGCTGACCGGCGCGAACGCCGAAACGATCAACGACAGCGGCGCGCTCATGCGCCGTTCGTTGCCGGCCTCGTCGGTCCAGACACTGCGCATGGACAGCGAATCCTTGCCGACCGGAATAGCCAGGCCCAGTTCGCTGCACAGCTGTTCGCCGACCGCCTGCACGGTGTCGTACAGCCGTGCGTCTTCGCCCGGCTCACCGCAGGCCGCCATCCAGTTGGCGGAGAGGCGGATATCGGTCAGGTTGTCGATACGCGAGGCGGCGATATTGGTCACCGCCTCACCCACGGCGATGCGCCCGGAAGCGGCGGCGTCGATCAGCGCGAGCGGCGTGCGCTCGCCCATCCCCATTGCTTCGCCGGCATCACCGGTATAGGCCGTGGTGGTCACCGCCACGTCCGCAACCGGCACCTGCCAGGGCCCGACCATCTGGTCGCGCGCGGTCATGCCGCCGACGCTGCGATCGCCGATGGTGATCAGGAACGATTTGCTGGCGACACTCGGCACGCGCAGCACGCGCCCGACGGCGTCTGCGATCGCGATACCGCTGTGGTCCCAATGGGCCAGATCAACCCGCTGGTGTTCCACATTACGCTGCATCTGTGGCGTACGGCCGAGCAGCACGCCCATGGGCATGTCGACCGGGTAGCGTGCATCGTCGCTGTCGGATTCCGCGTCCTCGACAGTGAGCTGCGGCTCGGCCGTGGCACGACCGACCACGGCATAAGGGCAGCGCTCGCGCGCGCACAGCGCTTCGAAGGCGCCGAGCTGGTCGGCCGCGATCGCGAGCACGTAGCGCTCCTGCGATTCGTTGCACCAGATTTCCATCGGCGACAGGCTCACATCCGCCGCGTCCACGTCGCGCAGGCGGATACGCCCGCCGCGATCGTCGGCGTCGATGATTTCGGGCAGCGCGTTGGACAGCCCGCCCGCGCCCACGTCGTGAATCGAGGCGATCGGGTTGCCCTCGCCCAGCGCGATACAGCCTTCGACGACTTCCTGGCAGCGGCGCTCCATTTCCGGATTGGCGCGCTGTACGGAGGCGAAATCCAGCTCGGCACTGGACGTACCACTGGCCATCGACGAGGCCGCCCCGCCGCCGAGGCCAATGAGCATGGCGGGGCCGCCGAGCACGATCAGCGCGGCATCGACCGGCACCGCGTGTTTCTCCACGTCGTCGGGGCGGACGTTGCCCATACCGCCGGCGATCATGATCGGCTTGTGATAGCCGCGCAGGCCGGTTTCTTTCGACTGGTACTGGAAGCTGCGGAAATAGCCGCCCAGCGCCGGACGGCCGAACTCGTTGTTGTAGCGCGCCGCGCCGATCGGGCCTTCGAGCATGATGTCGAGCGGCGTGGCGACCTGTGGCGGGCGGCTGTCGTCGGTTTCCCAGGGCTGGATATCGTCCGGCAGGCGCAGATCCGATACCGAGAAACCGCTCAAACCGGCCTTCGGTTTGCCGCCCCGGCCGGTCGCGGCCTCGTCACGAATCTCGCCGCCCGCGCCGGTCGCGGCACCGGGATTGGGGGCGATCGCGGTCGGGTGGTTGTGGGTCTCCACCTTCATCAGGATGTGCACGGGTTCTTCGTGCAGGCGATAGACGCGATCTGCTCCGACCAGCTGGCGGGTCGCGCTGTGGCCCTCGATCACGGCCGCGTTGTCGCGATAGGCCGAGAGCACGCCTTCGGGCCGTGCGCGGTGCGAGTCGCGGATCATGTCGAACAGCGACTTGGCGCGGGTCTCGCCGTCGATGGTGAATTCGGCGTTGAAGATCTTGTGCCGGCAGTGCTCGGAGTTGATCTGGCCGAACATCATCAGCTCGACGTCGGTCGGGTCGCGATCGAGGGCGCGATACTGCTCGGCGAGGTATTCGATCTCCTCGTCCGCAAGCGCCAGGCCCCAGTCGCGATTGGCAGCCTGCAGCGCTGAAACACCCTCTTCCGCCAGCGGCACACGGCGCAGCCCGCGCCGGGCGAGCGTGTCGAACAGCCGCGGCAGGCGCTCGGCATTGGGCAGCAGCGACTGGGTCATCGGGTCGTGCAACACGCCGCTTTGCGCCAGCGCTTCGAAATCCGGCGTGCTGCCGAACGAGAACACCACGCCGCGTTCGAGACGCATGAGCCCGACCAGCCCGCTGTTGTGGGCGATATCCTCGGCCTTGGTCGACCAGGGTGAGACGGTGCCCAGCCGCGGGATCGCGATCACGCCTTCGGGCACGGCGTCGTTGCCGTCGACGCCGAGTACGGCGAGCAGACGCTGCCAGGTGTCGGCATCCGGGGTTTCGGCGAATGCCGCCACGAACACTTCGCGCGCCACCAGGCTGGCGACGTCGATACCGGCGCCGGCGAGACCGCCGCGCAGGCGTTCGAGCTCGAATTCCGCCAGCGCCGGTTTGCCGGCGATGACATGAACGGAAGCAATGGCGGATTCGCCTACCGGTTGACCAGACTGCGCCACGACAGACCCTCGCGTTGATTGGCGACATGCACCCAGTCGGCCGTGGTCGACAGCGCTTCGGCGAGCGCGGCCTGGGCCAGTTCCGGGCGGTTGTTGCTTTCACTGATATGGGCCACGACCAGCTGCTGCAGGCTCGTGGCATCGATTTGGGTGAGCAGCTCGGCGGCCTGCTGGTTGCTCAGATGGCCGAGCTTGCCGGCGACCCGGCGCTTGAGCGACGGCGGATACGGGCCCGTGGCCAGCATCTCCGGGTCGTGATTGCACTCGAGCACCAGCGCATCGCAGGCGTCGATCATCTCGCGCACATGCGGCGTCGCATAGCCGCTGTCCGAGAGAATGCCCAGCCGCTTGTCGCCGCTGCCCACGACCAGCTGCGCGGGTTCGCGCGCGTCGTGCGGCACCGGATAGGGAAACAGTTCCAGATCGCCGATGGCGAACGGCTCGTGCGGCGAATACAGCTCGATGGCCGCCAGCGCGTCGTGGGCCTTGGCGGCCCGGGTGCCGGGCGTGAGCCACACCGGTATCTCGTGGCGACGCGAGAAACGCGACACGCCCCGCCAGTGGTCGTCGTGCTCGTGCGTGATGACCAGCGCGTCGATATCCGCCGGCACGAGCTTCAGCCGCGCGAGGCGTTTTTCCATCTCGCGCGCGGAAAAGCCGCAATCGATCAGCAAACGCGTGGCGCCGTATTCGACGACCAGCGCATTACCCTTGCTGCCACTGCCGAGCAGCGCGAAACGCATGGCGCCCCCGTTGTCGCTCATGCCGTCGTCATGCGCGATTCACGCGCCACCGCCCGGGCCGTGGTTATTGCCTGACGGCGTCTGGCGGGTATAGACCGGGAACGGGCGTACCTTGCTGTCGCCGTCGGCGGGCGTAACCCGGGCCGTGCCGCGGCGGGTGACCTCGTCGATGCGAATCACCGAATGCATCGGGATATAGGAGCGCTCGACGTCCGCGAATTCGCTGGCGAGCTTTTCTTCCGAAGGGTCGATGACCACCGAGGAGCGCTCACCGAAGACCAGCTTCTCGATCTCGATGAACCCGAACAGCGCGCCCTGCGAGACCGAGCGCGCGAACACCTCGTAGACTTCACCCTGATTGAAGAAAGCCACGCGGTAGAGCCGCTGCTTGGAGTCCGCTATGGGCATGGGCAGGCCGGGCTTTGATGAAGGCGAGAAAAATGGCGGAGAGGGTGGGATTCGAACCCACGTGGGGCGTCAGCCCCCAACCGATTTCGAGTCGGTGCCGTTATGACCGCTTCGGTACCTCTCCTAAAACTCGTTCAGCCTACCGGCGCTTTTGCGGCGCTACGCTTGCCGGTGGCCCGTCAAGAAGTCGCGTATGTTAAAGGATAACGCCGGCTTTCCCAACACTCGCGTGCAAGATAGCCTGACGCCATGACCACTGTTTCGCCACAGCGCCCGCCGCGACGCTGTTCATACCGCCCTGTGCCATGACCGGCCTGCGCGAACTGCTGCGCTGTCTGCAGCTGCTCACGGTCGTCGCACTTGCGCTCGCGCTGGGCACTTGCGTGTCCCGGCCGGGCCTGCTCGAACAGATCGACACCCTCGGCACATTGCGCGTGGCAACGGTGAACTCCGCCAGCACCTATTATCTGGATGCCGACGGGCCGACCGGCTTCGAGTACGACCTGATCCGCGACTTTGCGCAATCGCTCGGCCTGCGCTTCGATATGGTGGTCATGCCCGATCAGCAGGCCGTTATCGATGCCGTGGCCTCGGGGCATGCGCATCTCGGCGTAGGCGTGGCCGTGAGCGAAGCGCGCCGTAAGCGCGTGCGCTTTACCCCACCTTACGACGAAGCCGCGCTGGAGGTCGTCTACCGCGTCTACAAGCACAAACCGACGAAACTGGCCGATCTGTCCGGCGATCTCGTACTGCCCGCGCATACCGCCTTTGCCGACTGGCTGCGCGCGAACCGCCCGGATATCGAATTCAGTGTCGACGACCAGGCCAACACCGAAGAGCTCATGGATCGGGTGGCCTCGGGCGATCTCACCGCCACGATCGCCAGCGAGGATATCGTCGACATGAACCAGCGCTACTACCCCAACCTGCGCGTCGCCTTCAGCCTCGATGACGTACGCCAGCACACCGCCTGGGCCATGCCCGACCAGGGCGACATGGCCGGCGATGACACGCTTTACAACGAGGCCATCGCCTTTCTCGAACAGGTCAAGGCCAACGGTCGGCTGCATATCCTGCGCGATCGCTACTTCGGTCACGTCAAGCGCCTGGGTTTCGTCGGCGGGCACGAGTTCGCCCGCCAGGTCGATAACCGCCTGCACCTGTGGGAAGACTATTTCAAGCGCGCCGGCGAGGAATACGGCCTGGACTGGCGCCTGCTCGCCGCGATTGGCTATCAGGAATCACACTGGGACAAGAACGCGGTCAGCCCCACCACCGTACGCGGCATCATGATGCTCACCCGCGCGGCCGCATCCGACATGAACGTGACCAATCGTCGCGACCCGGCCCAGAGCATCGACGGCGGCGCGCGTTATTTCATCCGCATGCTCAAGCGCATGCCCGAGGAGATCGACCAGCCCGACCGGACCTGGTTCGCCCTGGCCGCCTACAACGTCGGCTACGGGCATGTGATGGACGCGCGCCGGCTGCTCGAAGCGCAGGGACGCGATCCCAATCTGTGGGTGAATCTGCGCGATGCCCTGCCCTGGCTGACCCAGGAGCGCTATATCGCCCAGACCCGCTACGGCTATGCGCGCGGGCACGAGGCCGCGGCCTATGTGGGCAACATCCGGGCCTATTTCGACATCCTTACCTGGATGACCAACAACCGCACCGCCCAGGAACCGCCTGCCCTGGACGAAGAGGAATCACCGGCCAGCACCGACGTCGCCGAAAGCCAGTCGATCTCGATCGATTCACCGGCGTTCTAGGCCGAGTCGCGCTCAATCGCTGCGGATCTGGAGACGTAGCTCTCAAGTTCGTCCGCGAATGCACGCGCAACGCACGCAAAGAAAGACAGAATTCAGGTCTAGCTTCTTGTATTCGCGTTTGCTTTGCATGGACCGGCGGGCAGCAAGGCTCTGGAACACCAGAAAAACTAGAGCGCAGCGAACCAAGCAACTCGCCGGCTCGCGCTCTGAAGCGAAGCGTGAAGAAGTTAGTTCACGGACACACGGCTTATGGCATCGACCCGAACACGGATTTGGAGTCGGATTATTAATATTTGCGTTTGTTCGCGTTCATTTGCGGACTGGTCTTGACGTGAAAACGCAAAAGCTGAACACACAAAAAAAGCCGCAGACGAAAACGCCTGCGGCTTCTCGATCGACGCTGTAAGCCAGCGCTTGAGACCATGGCGACTACGCCGTGAAGCGGTTATGCAGGCCGCATTCGCGGTTGCCCAGCACCTTGGTCGGATCGTAGTAGTTGGTTTCGTTCGGCAAGCCGTGCTTCTCGCGATACGCCGCCATGTCGTCGGCCGTCCACTCCAGTACCGGCGCGACTTTCACGACCGCGTCGGGCGAATCCTGGGTGACGATATCCATGTTCTTGCGGAATTCGGTCTGATCACGACGAACCGCCGTCAGCCAGACATCCGGCGCCATGGCCTTCATCGCGCGGCCGAACGGCTCGAGCTTGACCTGACGGGTGAATTCCTCGTGCTGCGGGTCGTCCACGTCCGGGATGCCCATGAGCGCGTCGCGGCGCGCAGCCGAGGACAACGGATTGAACACGTGCACGTTGAGGTTCAGATCGTTGATCAGCTTCTCGGCGAACAGATAGGTCTTGCGCGTGGCATAGCCGGAGTCGATCCAGACCACGTCCATATCCGGCTGAACCTGGGTTGCCAGATGCAGAATCACCGCCTCTTCCGGGCCGAAGTTGGTGGTGACGATGGTCTTGCCACCGAGACCGACCGCCCATTCCACAATTTCCTGCGGGTGCTTGCCG
>MDSW01156128.1_pt1 | contig 12329 bp, 10 predicted proteins | sample 811171 | NCBI WGS metagenome assembly MDSW01 (sample SAMN05326641, study PRJNA326480) | marine metagenome | isolation source: seawater | place: Atlantic Ocean: North West | collected 2012
ATTTGGCGATGTCTGCAAGAGGCTTCTTGCAGCTGCTAGCGGTCGTTGCCATGTTGGTGCATCTACAGAATCAACTTTAGAATCACTTTTTCTGAGCACACTTGTTTCTGGCCCAAGAGAAGAGTCCTTATCGGTCTGCGTGATCTTTTCTGGACTAGCTGATTTTTTTGCCTCACTTGGCTTCGGTAGAAGATCATTCCAGGCAGTTTTTATAACATCGGGATCAAAGAGTCGAGCAGCACGTTCAGATAGAGTTGGCTTGCTCTGGGTTGTATCTGTTGGTTTGGTAAGCGTTACCGGAGCCGTTTGTGTTGACTTTCGGTTTGCACCATCGGATGTTTTACTTCTGACTGATGGCTGAACAACAGGGACAATGGCTTCCTCAGGTGCTGCCTCTGTTACCTGTTTTTCTGATGGTTGGCCGATTGATTCTACCCATGACGGGAGTTGCATCGACGAACCAGACTTTTGTTCCACGGCTTGACAATAAAAAGCCGCAGTTACACAAGTGATGAAAAAAGCCGTTGAAACAAGGTGTTGGCTGAAGCGTTGCATCACAATCACGATTTGAAGCCTCCGAAGTCACGTCGGCAAACACTACAAGAATGCCACTGTCACAAAAGATTTTTGGACACTAGAAGTCGCAGGAAACTGAGTCTAGACCAAAAACAAGTCGAAACGTGTGAAGTACATCATTCGTAGCTTTATTCAATAGATTGGGAAAGATGGGGCATTATGGTTATTCCCCAAGTCGATAAGAAGAGACTACAGTACATAGCATGTTCTAAGGGATCACACTGTCTTGCCGATGTTGGATGAATGGCTAATCGATCAAAACACAATCAGCACATTGTCATTATTGGTGGTGGACTTGCGGGTCTATCGGCAGCGGAATGGCTTCTCCGGCAGGAATTGCCTCCCAAAGTAACTATTGTTGAATCGTCAGATCGACTTGGTGGTGTGATTGAAACTGTGAGTCAAGGGGAATGGCTCATAGAACGTTCGGCAGATAGTTTTCTTTCTGTACGTCCCGAAGGAATTGAGTTAGTTGAGCGTCTTGGAATTACCAAGGAACTCATCAGTATCAATCCCGAAGCAAGGAGAGCGCTTATATGGAGCTCACAAAAAGGTGGTGAAAGCGGCTCCCTTCTTCCAGTGCCACGAGGTTTCAGACTGCTCGCTCCAGGGCGAATCATTCCGTTTTTACGATCGAATATTCTTTCTTGTTCTGGTCGTCTGCGGGTTGCTGGAGAACGTTTTATTCCTCGGCGATCACATAAAGATCTTGACGAAAGTCTTGAGTCTTTTGTCGTTCGAAGGCTGGGTCAAGAAGCATTTGATAAATTAGTTCAGCCGTTGGTTTCCGGTATTTGGACAGCTGATCCAAAGAAACTCAGCATGGCGGCGGCGTGCCCAGAGTTCTTGAAAATGGAACAGGACTGGGGAAGTCTTACGAAAGGTGAAAAGAAGAGAGCCGCGCAGGCGAATGGTACATGCGATTCAAGCGGTGCCCGTTACGGGCAATTTGTATCATTCAAAAGGGGGATGCAGACACTGATTGATGCACTTGAGTCTCGGCTTCGGAACGCTGGTGTGCTGGTGGTTCAGGATCATGTGAGATCCTTGCTGCGAGGTAGTAGTCAATGGCAAGTTGTCCTTGGGAACCAGTCAATTCGAGCCGATGGAGTTGTGCTGGGAGTACCAGCCTCAACAGCTGCGACGATGGTTTCGACAGTGTCACCAAATCTATCAGCTGAATTAAAGAAGATTGAATTTTCAGGTGCTGCCGTTGTTTCGCTCGGATTTGACCGACGAGATGTATCTCATGCCTTGCAAGCCGCAGGCATGATTATTCCAAAGGTTGCAGGCAAGCGAATTCTGGCCGCGAGTTTCTCAAGTAGTAAATTTCCTGGCAGAGCACCAGATGGTGCTCTGCTTATTCGGACTTTTATAGGAGGAGCACTTGATATGAGTATTACGAGGCTCACTGATGAGCAAGTCATTGAAAAAGTTCTTGTTGATCTTCGAGCGACAATTGGTCTTCACGGCAGCCCATCAATTGTTCAAGTAGATCGATGGCACAGATCCATGCCACAGTACAACCTAGGACATGTCGAGAGAATAAAAAAAATCCGACAAGCTGAGGCAAAACTTCCGTCTTTTGGCTTAGCTGGAAGTGCGTATGAGGGCGTAGGGATTCCGCAGGTAATCCTATCGGGACAGACCGCTGCAGCCCATGCAATAAAAATGAGTCTTCACTAGGATAAGCAAGCCTGGCTTATGCCTGAAGTTTACGTGCCTTCAGTTGCGTCTGCCTCATCCTTGTCCTTGGTCGGCTTTTTTTTCTTCATTGATATTTTTTGGACACGAACTTTTGCGAGACCAAGTGGACTCTGTCCCTCTTCCCACTTTTCTAGTTCTTTGAGTTTCGTTATCCGTTCTGCTCGGGTCAATACTCCTCGGTTACCACCACCACCTTTTCGGACTCGGAGGCTTTTATTCATTGTCATGGCGGGGATTCCTACGTTTGAGATGATATTTTTGGTAGAAGCGTTCGAATGAAGTCAAATCGTCGTAAATAGACCAAAATCTAAGTGTAAATCACGTCTTGGGTCCTTCAAGCCCCATTCTCTAGTTCAAACGTGCAATTTTCCGAAGAAAATCTTCCATTGTGTCATGCCGGTTTTCAGGATCAGGCTTGAGACAGTCCATTATGGCCTCTGCTAGGCGATCAGGGATGTCATTGTCCAGTTCTCGAATATCTTGAACCGGTGTGTCATGAGCCAAAGCTGCACGAGCGTCACCACCAGGCCACGGTAACGTGCCACTACAAATTTCATAAGCAGTGACACCAAAGGAAAAGATGTCGAGTCGGTGGTCAGATTGCCGCCGTCGAATGACCTCTGGAGCCATGTAGTTTGGCGTTCCGGTCCGGTTTCCGGGTCTGAGGAACGCTGGCTTATTTGGAACAGAAAGACCAAAATCAAATAACGTAGTCTTGCCTTCAGGACTCATCATCAGATTTCTTGGACAGATGTCACGATGAACAAACCCAGCCTCATGAACCGCAGCGACACCTTGTGCTGTTTGCCGAATTAAATCAATTCGATGGTCTAGTGAGAGTGGGTCGCCTCGCTTTAAGCGAAAGTGAACGAGCATGCCATCCAGAAAGTTCTGGACGATGAACTGTCCGCCGTCGTGTGTTTTTCCATGCTCAAGGGTTTTGACGACATGGTCACCGACTATCAGTTGACCGATTTCACCCTCAGTCGGTTTGTTTAACCCTTTAAAGCGACTCTCTATTGGAGCAACCTTGTCCATGTTTGGAAGCTTCAGGCCCACAGTGTTGCCAGACTCTTTGTCACGTGCCTTGTAGAATCGGGACATAGTCCCTGCAATGCCTTCACCAATCGGTTCAAAACGCTGCCATACATGAACTTTGGAAGTCCCTCCAAAATTAAATAATGACCCTAGTAGGCTGCGGATGTTCATAAGCGATGAAGCTGGCAAAAAATAAAATATACAGTCAGTGACTTTTTAGTGACGACATTTCTGCATGTGCCTTGGCTAGCTCCGCTTCGATTCGTGGAATTTCCGCAGGATCATCAGGCTGTTCTTTTTCGGCAGTTAAAAGTCGTTGGAGTTTGGTGATTTTCTGCTGAAGAACATCAATTCGTTTTTTTGTTTTCTTATCCATGAAATTAGCCTGATTGGGAAAGTCAATAAATTATTTATTCAACTCCGATGCGATCGGCTGATTCATCAGGAACGTCTGTGGTGGCCTGCTCACGGAAGGCAGATCCTGCCTCTGTGCTTTTGTAACGATCTTCCTCAGCAGTATCATTTGGAACAGAATCAACACCAAGTGCAACGCCGAGTTCTGCACCAGAGGATTGATTGGGGCCTGTGTGCAGGTTACGAAGCCAACCGGATAATATGATGATGGCAACGGCAATACCAAGAGTAACCCCGAGCCAGCGAGCACGATCACTTCGTATCCAAGCCGTACCAGAACCTCGGCCAACGAGCCCGCTTGCAAAATAGAAAACGATCAAAGCGAGAAGAAACTTAACGCCAAATATAGTGTGGTAACTTGTTTGCTTCATCCACTCGCCATCTCCCCACCCTTGAGATTTAACAGCGCTGTTAAAGAGAAGAAAGTTTGCCAGTCCACTCACAAGAAGAAGCGTAATAGCGATAATGACCCAGGGCAGCCATTTTCGTCGAATACGTTCCTGAAATTTTTCACGGCTGTCTTCTTCGGTATCAGCCAAGGCAGGCAAAAGAGCAAAGCGAGAAAAGCATAATCCTCCAACAAGAAGTACTACCCCAAAAATATGCATCCATCGCAGCAGAAGTAAGAGGGCGTCCATCGAGATTTCCAAGGGGAGGTATGTAGGGTGTGTATAAAAATAAGCATCAACAGATTTTCACAAATGATGCATTACTATCTTAATTACCACAAGAGCCAGGTGTCCAACGAAGAAGGCAAAGAGCGTTCTGCGGGGGCGATTTGCTGTCCGAAATATTTTTTAGGTAATACTACGCAAGAGCATCGTCGGCTGTTTGGTTTGACTGTGGCTACATTAATAAGCGAGAACAAGAGGAGTAGGTATGTTTTCTCCTGATCAGTTTAGTGGACAGTCAGCGCATGAAAAATGGATGAGGGTTGCTCTCAGTGAAGCGAGGCAAGCAGTTGAGGAAGATGAGGTGCCTGTCGGAGCGGTTGTTGTTACTGCTGGCCGAATTGTTGGTGCTGCTCACAACCAAAGGGAGCAGTTAGCGGATCCGACGGCTCACGCAGAGATGATTGCTTTGACGCAAGCAGCGTCGTCATTGGGTTCTTGGAGGCTTCTCGACTGTGTCTTGTATGTCACACTTGAGCCCTGCCTCATGTGCGCTGGTGCGATCGTGCAGGCAAGAGTACCAGTTGTAGTGTGGGGTGCAGGCGATCCGAAGGCTGGTGCAGTTGAATCGCTCTATCATCTTTTCGAAGACTCCAGACTCAATCATCAGGTCGAGCACGTGGGGCATGTTCTGGAGCAAGAATCCAGTGAACTGCTTTCAACTTTTTTTCGACAGAAGCGTGAAAAGCGTCGGCTAGAGTAAAAGCGAGTGCAAGAACTGCAAGCAAGGTGCAGAACTATCTTTGATCGAGCGGGACAAATTCACGGAGTGTCTCGCCTGAATAGACTTGCCGTGGTCGGCAGATTTTTTTTGTTGGGCTTCGGTGCATTTCCATCCAGTGGGCAATCCATCCGGGAAGGCGTCCCATTGCAAAAAGAACCGTAAACATCTGTTCTGGTATGCCCATCGCACGATAGATGACACCGGAGTAGAAATCGACATTTGGGTATAGTTTACGCTCGATGAAGTAGTCGTCTCCACGAGCAACTTCTTCCAGCTGTTGTGCAATATCAAATAAAGGATCACAGCGATCGATTTTGGCGAGCAGTTTGTCACACGACGCTTTTATGAGCGTTGCTCGTGGGTCATAGTTTTTGTAGACACGGTGTCCAAAGCCCATCAGACGAAATCCAGAGTCCTTCTTTTTGGCAAGTTCTACGTATTTTTTTACGTTGCCACCATCCGCCACAATTTGTTCTAACATCTCGACGCATGCCTGATTGGCGCCACCATGGAGCGGACCCCACAGGGCAGAGACACCTGCAGAAATACTTGCGAAAAGGTTTGCATCGCTTGATCCAACCATGCGAACCGTTGAAGTTGAACAGTTCTGTTCGTGATCGGCATGCACAATGAGGAGCATGTCAAGCGCTTCGGCAAAGTCTGTGTCTATCTCATATTCCTCGCACGGCACAGCAAACATCATCTGTAGGAAGTTTTCGCAATACGAGCGATCATTCCTTGGGTATATGAGGGGTTGTCCAATCGACTTCTTGTAACTGTATGCTGCAATTGTTGGAAGTTTTGCAAGCAGGCGATGAACACTTACTTCAACTTGCTTCGGATCTCGAACATCCAATGAGTCTTGGTAAAATGTTGAAAGCGCGCCAACGACACTACCGACAATAGCCATGGGATGCGCATCACGAGGAAAGCCACTATAAAAGCTTCGCATGTCCTCGTGAATCATTGAGTGATTGGACAAAGAATGGCGGAAAGTAGTTAACTCGTCTTTTGTTGGAAGTTCCCCATAAATAAGGAGATAGGCAACTTCAATAAAATCACAACGTGCCGCAAGGTCTTCAATTGGATATCCCCTATAGCGGAGGATTCCTTTTTCACCATTGAGAAATGTGATGCCGCTTGTCGTTGATCCGGTATTTACATATCCCTCATCAAGTGTGATGTAGCCAGTGCCGGATCGTAAACGAGAGATATCAATCGCCTTCTCGCCCTCACTTCCGACGATGACTGGCAATTCGACAGGCTGCCCTTCGAGGGAAAGGTTTGCTGGCTCCTCGGATCGTGTTCCTGGCCAGGGCGTTGACCGAATTGAATTTGCTGTCGGGGCGCTCATGTGGCGGGGCTCCAAGGTCGTGTTGAGCGATTATCAGACCGCGTTTTCGGCCCGAGTGAACTCACTCAAGTAGTTTAGTCCTCAAGCGACCTGTCAGCAATCGACCTCAATGCCAATAAGGTTTTGCTTTAGTTATGGACTAATCGTGCCGCTGAAGTGCACGTTATCGGGTGGCCGATGGTCTTCCAGCTATTTTGGTGTTTTTCTGCTCTTCATCGAACACCGTCCATATTGGTGTCCGGTCTCTCAGCCTATCCAGATATTCTTTTCTTGCATTTTCTTGCTTCTCTCTGCGAAGGCCCATTCGAATGGCAACCTGCGCGTCAATAAAAGGTGTTCTCCCAGCATCGGTTCGCTCAATGACTCGGATAATGTGAAGTGCATTCTGATCGTCTAGAATTGCACTGAGTTCTCCAATTGGTAGAGAAAAGATTGCCTTGTCGATGACCTCTGAAACTAGACTACCCTGAGTGGTCCAATCGTAGAGCCCGCCATTATAAGCTGTAGGGCCTTCAGATGATTCTTTTGCAACCTCCTCAAATGGGCGACCATTAAGAACATCATTCCCCATTGCAGCAAGTCGATTCCACGATTGATCTCTCGGCTGTTTTTGACTGATTCTCACAGTTAACTGTTCGAATCGGGCTCGCGCCGGAAACTCGTATTGATCGAGATGATTTTGATACCAAGCAATCATTTCTGCATGAGGAATTTCTCCGGCTGTATTTGCGTTTTGTTGCATCCATTCCTGTGCGAGGGCTCTCTCAAAAAACATTTTTCGCATGCGCCCAAGTGACTGACCTTGCGTCCGCAACAGTTGTTCGTACTCACGGACAGACCCCACGCCTGCAGCCTTTACCATTTGTGGCAGTTGTTCTTGATCGAATGCTTCATCTACTTTTTCACGAATCTCTGGGAAATTTTCTTCGGGTATCATTCGGCAAGCATCAACATAAACAAGAAGTGTTTCGAGGTGTTGATCAATTACCTGCTGATAAATTTTATAGCGGAGTTCAGCAATTTGCTCAGGACGCAGTCCAGGAGAGACTTTTTTAATCCATTCTGACGCCGCCGGAGTCATTAAGTCTCCCGCGAGCACCACCTCAGGCCCGACACGAGCAACAACCTGTGCCATATCAAGAGACTTCATGCCTGGCGTGTCAGCTTCTACCGAGCCAGTTGGCTCAGCAGTGACTTGAGTTTCCTCGTAATCTGCGAGGACAACATCACTCGCGCCACGATCCTTCTCTTTATGTTTGGTGTCATGAACGAGAGGGTTTCCGTCTTCATCGACAGGCTCTAGTGGCGCTCCCGGTCGTTCTAAAATACTCGAAAGTACATTTTTGCTGAGAGTCGACGGAATGCTTGTTGGCCAGTCGGATGGCCTTGAGATCGACTCAGGAATAGTCGGCATAACAGGCTGGAAAAGCTCTGGTATCTCACCAGAGGCCTGAGGCTCATCGGCTACCGTTGCACAAGTTATGCACAAGTAGATAGCGAGTGCATAAGTGATGGAGCGAGGACACAAGTAGTTCAAGTGATACACGACCAATGTAGGAGAAAGTTAAATGGTGGCATACTAGCCGCCACAGTTCGTTGTAAAAGCGATGGGAACTCTACACACCGCGGTACTTTCAAAAAAGGCTACATTCTGAGCCGTTAAAATAGAGAAGACAAGGCCGCCATTATTTGTCTGAAAGCTATTTGAAACACGAAAAAACAGTGCCTTCTGAACAGATTGCTGCACGCGTGGTGGGTTTTTCTGATTGCCAATTCGGGCGTGAGCAGAAAAATACATGCCTTTATGGTAAGGCAGGTAATCTGTGGAGAGCAGCGGCTTCTCTTGATGGCGAGCCTAGTCAGATTTGATCGATGAAGGCTGCCTCATAAAACTATTCAATCTGGAAAAGTTTTTTGACAGTCTGAAAGAGTTTGTCTTCATCAGAAGCAACACGCTTATGGAGAGGTAAGACAACAGTTTTGTTTCCAACGACACGAACCTCTTGTCCAGATAATAGGCAACGCTGTCTCCATTTCTCAATGCGATGAATGTCATGATGACCAATGACAAGAAGTCCCGGCTGCTTGGAAATAGAATCAATGCTCAGCGAAGACGCGATTATTCGTAGCCGTGCAAGATCAAGTAGGCGATGGAAAGCCATCGGTAATGGTCCGAAGCGATCCTCTATTTCTGTCTCGAGGTCATCAACATGTGACAAGGCTGAGGCTCGAGAAATTCGACGGTAGAAGTCAATTTTTGATCGCAGATCGGCTATGTAGTCTCTGGGAATCCACGCATCACCTGGCAGATCGATTCGTACCGGTGGAGGATCCTTTGGAGGGAGATTCTTCAATCCACAGACGGCATTTTCAAGGAGTCGACAGTAGAGTTCGTAACCCACAGATGCTATGTGGCCACTCTGCTGAGTGCCTAACAGATTGCCAGCGCCTCGAATTTCGAGGTCTCTCATGGCTAAAGAGAAACCGGCTCCGGTACTGGAAAATTCCTGAATCGCTCGAAGCCTTCTCGCCGCTGTTGATGTCAGTCGTGTTGATTCTTTAACGATAAGATAACAATACGCTCGGTGATGTGATCGTCCAACTCGGCCCCTTAGTTGATGTAAGTCAGCAAGCCCATAGTGGTCGGCTTCATTAATGAAAATTGTATTTGCTCTCGGTATATCAAGCCCACTTTCAATGATAGTTGTCGCCAACAGGAGTTGTGTTCGACCTGTAACAAAGTCAACCATGACTTGCTCCAATTCACCTTCATGTAGTCTTCCGTGCGCTATCCCAATGGAAATGTGAGGGGCAATCTTACGAATTTTATCTGCAACTTTTTGAATGTCATTGATTCGGTTGTGAACGAAAAAAATCTGTCCATCTCGAGCAAGTTCTCTATCAATGGCATGACGTAAAAGAGTTTCATCAAATCGGCACGCCCGTGTTTCGACTGCAAGCCTATTAGCCGGTGGTGTTGTCAGATTTGAAATGTCCCGAATACCTAACATGGCCATGTGAAGTGTTCGGGGAATAGGTGTGGCTGTCATGGTAAGAACATCAACACTGGCACGCATTGCCTTGAGCCTCTCTTTCACGTCGACACCAAATCGTTGTTCTTCGTCAACAACGAGAAGCCCTAGGTTGTCGAAGTGAATATCGGCCTGCGCAAGCCTGTGTGTTCCAACGACTATGTCAACAGTTCCTCGCGCGATTCCTTCAAGTGTCTCACGTTCTTCACGAGATGCTGTGAGTCGTGAAAGGCCACGAATGGTAAACGGATATTCTGCAAATCGCTCAGTGAAGGTGCGACGGTGTTGTTCAGCTAAAATCGTAGTCGGTACCAAGACAGCCACCTGGTTGCCAGCTTCGGCAACCTTGAATGCTGCCCGCATAGCAAGCTCAGTTTTGCCAAATCCGACATCACCGCAGAGGAGTCTATCCATTGGTTTGAACTGTTCCAGATCGCCTCGGATTGTTTCAATGGCTGTTGCTTGATCTGGAGTAGGATCGAACTGAAACGATTGTTCAAACGCTTTTTGCCAAGGCGTGTCAGGTGGAAATGCTCGACCAGGCTGCTTTGCCCGTACTGCTTGAATCTCGAGCATGTCAGCCGCCATGTCGGCAACTGCTTTTTCAACCGCTAACTTTTGGCGTGTCCAGAGAGTCCCGCCGATCTTTGCAAGTTTAGGGCCAGTTTTTCCACCACCGACATATTTCTGAACCAATTCAATGGATGAGGCTGGCACATACACTCGAGTTGATTCTGCAAACTCAAGCTCCAGGAATTCCTCCGTCCGCCCATGTTTTTCAAGGAGCTTCAAGCCTTTATAGCGAGCTATTCCATGCGCGACATGAACAACAAAATCCCCTTCATTGAGGTCGAGGAACGTGTCGATGGTTCGGGTGAGCCGATGTTTCGGTAATCTATTTCGTGGGGAATCTTGTCGGCGGAAGAGTTCAGCTGCAGAGATCAGCACTAGTTTGTCTGGAACGAGACGAAATCCGGCAGAGAGTCTCCCTTGCAAGAAGTGGAGGCGTCCAGCCCGCGCCGGAGCCGATGGAGATAAAAGCTCGTTCAGCCTTTGTTCTTCGGCTTCTGTGGGCGCGGCGATCCAAACATCTTGGTCTTTTCCTACCGTGTCGAGTTCATGACAGACTCTATCAAGTTGGCCAGTGAAGCGTTCGACGCTTTCAACGGCTAAATGGGCAGTTGCCTCAAGACTTGCAGGAGCGATCGCAGATAAAATCACAGATGGAAATCGGTATACACGAGTGAAGAATTCTTCTGACGGAAGCACTAGTTCCATCGGAATGATGGTAGCTAGTCGTTTTCCTTCATCTGACAACTCCTGTGGTTCGACAAGGCTCCACCAGGTGCCCGAAGGTACAACATCCGTGAGCCAAGCTCGTCGATTACTTTTGTTTAATGATTGCAGAGCGGTCAGGTCGACGGACTCTAGCGTTCGAACACTTCGTTGACTCACGGTATCGAATGTTCGAAGTGAATCAATTTCATCATCATTGAGTTCAAGCCGAACGGGTCGCTCCCAGTCAGAGGCAAAAAGATCAATAATGCCACCCCGACGAGCGAAGCTGCCGGGAGAATCAAGTGTGTCGACTTGTTGCCATCCTCGGGCAGAAAGCCATTCAGCTAACTCTTGAGGATCAACCTTGGCTCCAAGAGTGAGGTGTCGTGTGCTCTCCTCAATCTGCCGTGGGTCGGCAAGTGGAGTTAATACAGCCTGCATAGACGTGACTAGAATTCGCGGGCTTTTATCCGAGTAGTCCACTAGATGTTTGACGGTAGCCAATCGTTTCGCTTCTGCTGGATCATTAACCTGAGTGTCGTGGTCAGTGGGTGGGTCGCCGATCGATTCGATGGGCGGTAGAACGTCAATGGCCAAGGAGGTAAAAAGTGTGAGGTCATCAGCAAACATGTCCGCATCCACTGCATGCGGAACAACAACAACAACGAGGCCTTGCCGCTCGTTGGCTCTTGCTGATGCAATGCCAGCGACAGCCAGACTGCTTGCCGCTCCCCAGGTTCCCCCAATTGTCCCACCATGACCCTGCTGAAGACTGGTAAGAACCTCGACAAAACCACTATGCTCGCGCAGTCCGTCGGCAAGTTGTTGCAGTTGCCCCGAAGTTACGGGTGACAATGCGTTTTCACGGTCATTCTGAGCAGCTAACACAGTCGTATTGTAGGGGATGATCCAAAGAAATAGTGCTTAATATAGTCTCTTAATAGCTGACCCGAGGCCTCTTTTCGTGTATCGTTGAAGTGTACGGAGTTTACCGAGTCCGGCCTTCTTCCAATACGGGCGAGTGTTCGTGGAGAGGCCTAAGGGTAAACACGAGCAAAATACGTTTATCTGTTTCAAAGACAACAAGAGAGGACGATGGCGATGGCAACGGCACCTGATCAGACACGAAGTGAATCTCTTATCAGCGGAGCCGATGCAGTTATTGAATCACTTGTCCGCAATGGTGTTGAGGTAATTTTTGCGTATCCGGGTGGTGCGAGTATGCCCTTGCATCAATCACTTACTCGGTTTGGTGATCGACTCCGAACTATTTTACCGCGTCATGAGCAGGGTGGTGGTTTTGCAGCACAGGGATACGCCCGCACAACTGGAAAGCCCGGAGTGTGTATGGCAACGAGTGGCCCAGGGGCGCTCAATCTGGTGACGGCGATTGCTGATGCAAAACTCGACAGCATTCCCTTAGTAGCCATTACTGGGCAGGTTGGCACAAGCGTCATCGGTACCGATGCATTTCAGGAAACACCAATAGTTGAAGTGTGTCGAGGCATCACCAAGCATCATTACCTTGTGACTGA
>MDSW01053642.1_pt1 | contig 12327 bp, 11 predicted proteins | sample 811171 | NCBI WGS metagenome assembly MDSW01 (sample SAMN05326641, study PRJNA326480) | marine metagenome | isolation source: seawater | place: Atlantic Ocean: North West | collected 2012
GTACGACGCAAAATGGTTCTGTGTCACCTAATTAGCATGCCAAGAATTGATGCTCCCGCCAGCCACGCTCCAACCATCGAGCCAACATTGCCAAGTGCGGTTACCAGCAGCACCCTGCCCACCCTGTTTTTCCAGAATAGCGAGGTCTCGTCTAGCTTGAGGAAGTCTTGTGCGTCCTTTCCCGTGGGGGAGGCCACCTTCAGCTGGGTGTAGCCAGCGAACCAGCCCGCTGCCAGGGTCGGATTGAGCGAGGTGATTGGTGAGGCTACCGCGCCGACCAGTATAGATAGAGGGTGTCCTCTTGCAATGAGAACCCCCAGACCAGCTAGTAGGGCATTGAGGATGAGCCAAGTTTGCGCAGTCTGTTTGAGGTCTTCCATTTCCCCGTTGTATGCCATCCACCCTACGGCCCCCAGAAGGAAGACCGGTATGGCTGCCATCAGTGCGATTGGCCAAACAGACTTGGGCGGCTCCTCAGATAGCTCCGCTAGCCTCGAGGTTGTCTCCATTGCAGGCTCACCGAGGTTTTGGACCACTCCGCTGAGATGTCCCGCTCCAATTACTGCCAGCACCTTCCCCTTTCCTCGAATCTGCTGTATCCTGCCCGCCAAGAATGAATCCCTCTCGTCGATGAGGACCTCGCCGGCTCTGGGGGCGATTTCCCTGGCCTCCTCCATCATGCTGCTCAGGAGATCGGAGTCTCCTAGGACCTCGTCTATGGAGACCTCTTCATCGTCTTCCTCCCAAAGTAGTGCATTGAGTACCCTCCACTTCTCAACGAAACCCATCTTCCTCCAGGCTCTTCTTAGCGTGATTACTACGTCCCTGTCGATCATCTCCACTTGTATGTCGGACTCCTCAGCAGCGTTAACCGCGGCTAGGAGCTCCGCTCCGGGTCTTTCCCCGGATGAAATCCCCATCCTTCTTTGCTGGGCGGCTAGAGCTGACTGTAGGAGGATCATTGCTGACCTACCCTCCTTGATAATTTTCAAGAGGTCCTCTGAGTCTAGTGACTCGGGCTCGGTCAGTGCAGACATTCTGGAAGGGCACAGCTCTACTGCAACCAGGTCAGGCTCCCAATCTTCTATTTGACTTCGAACCAGTTCAACGGACTCGCTACTGACATGTGCGGTCCCGAGGATCCTCAGACCGTCATCAATTTCGACGATATTGTTGACACTCATCGGATCACCGTATTGCCTTCATTGCCCGGAAGAAGTCCGAGTGATCAGCCACATCGTGAACCCGAATGACGTCCACCTCCTTCTCCGGCGAGATCGCAGCGACGCCTAAGGTCCCTGCTAGCCTATCTTCACTGTCCTCCCTCCCCAGGAGGTCAAGGAACATGCTCTTCCTGCTTACTCCCCACATCAGGCTCATCCTTTCGTCTGGGACTATTGATCTGCCAGAAGATAGCAGGGCGATGTTGTGGTCAAGGGTCTTACCGAACCCAATTCCCGGATCAGCCACGATTTGACTCGGTTTCACTCCTTCATCCATGAGCGAATCAGCAACATCGGCGAGGTATCCCCTAACCTCTCCTACAACATTGTCGTAGCTCGGGTCATCCTGCATGTTCTCCGGCAAACCTTTCATGTGCATAATGCAAACGGGGCAATCATGATCAGAAACGACACTCAGCATTCCGGAATCGCTCATTGCAGAGACGTCATTTACCATATCAGCCCCCGAATCAAGAGCTTCTTTTGCCACCTCGGACCTTCTGGTATCTATGGATATGCAGATATTGGGAAGTTGAGATCTGATCGCTTCTATTGCAGGTATAACTCTGGACAGCTCATCCTCGATTGTCACCGGACTGGCTCCCGGCCTAGTGGACTCCCCCCCTACATCGATCCATTCCGCACCTTCGGACGCCATCCTCACGGCAGTTTCTGCCGCATGTTCAGTGTTAGAAGATCTAGAACCTGCATGAAAAGAGTCTGGAGTGACGTTCACGATTCCCATAATACGTGGAAAACCGTCTTCTCGGCGTTTGAGCATGGGTCGCCAGTCGGCCATATGTGGTTCGCAAACGACGATTGCTTTATGATGTGACGGAGGGGCAATCGGACGATGGCTCTGGGAGAGGATGCTTCTCTAGAGGCTCCTGAGCCTCAGCCCGCCGCAGAACCAGGAGAATCTCATGATCCTGAAACGCTATTCATTCTGGACTCCATAGTCCAGAGGCTGAAGCCCCGAGACGCCCACCATGTCAGGGACATGATAACAGAACGGGCTAGGACGTCTGGAGCTCTATTCATATCAAGCGCGTTGTGGTGGTGGATAGCTATCAGCGAAGGATCAGACCAAGTGGACGACTCACTAATACCAAAGTCAACGCTGGGATCATTCGACTTCGGAACAGTCAGCCTGATTGTTCCCCTTCTGATAATTGTGGCTACTCTGTTCACTGGGATAGGCAGGGAGAGGGGAAATGCCACAATGAACTTAATCGGAGGGGGGCTAGGTGTTCTGGCAATATTCTACATAATCGAACCAGCAATGATGCATTTCGGAGAGCTAGAGGGGGATGCGTTGTTCGCAACCGGAAGGGTTCTCGTCCTCGCAGTTATGGTTGGTTTCGCCTCTCACATGATGTTTGACGCACTACTCCTTCAATGGGTCAGAGCGAGTATGTTGAACATGGGAGTAGATGTTTTTCCCTCATCTGAAGCCGAATCCCTAGAGGGTCATGCTGATGAGTCACCCCCTTACGCATGAGGCATGGGTCGCGATGCCCCTCCTAGGCTATCCGTTCTTCGACTAGGGCATCGTCGAGACAGGGACAAGAGAATAACCTCCCATTTGGGACTGACAGCCAGGGCGTTCGGCGCAGACGAGATAGTCCTCGCCGGTGACAGAGATCCATCTGCACTTGAAACATGGGATTCTGTTACTGAAAGATTTGGGGGAAATTTCGAGAGCAGATACGAGGAAAGTCCACTTTCATGGCTCAGAAGCACCTCCAAGTTCGGTCAAGTAACTATAGTTCATCTGACTATGTATGGCGAGGCCTGGAGGGATGCAACTCCCTCAATCCCCACAGATAAGCCCGCTGTTGTTGTTGTAGGGGGGACAAAGGTTCCCTCGGAGGTATTCCATTTGTCGGATTACAACATATCCGTGGGAAACCAACCTCACTCTGAAGTAGCCGCTCTCGCCGTATTCTTGGATTCGTGGCTGGGTCCCCTCGATTCAAAATCCAAGTTTGAAGGAGCCCAGATTAAAGTTCTCCCGTCCGCTAATGGCAAAATAGTAATCAACGAAGAAGAGTGAAATTGCATAGTCAAATTCTCAATATCTCTGTCAACCATTAAGAATCGTACTTGGGCAGCTTTGCTGATGTCGGAGAGTTCAGCGCACGGGGGCTTCTGTCCCGGGGCTGGAATTCGTGGAGTTGAACACCCTCCAACCTTCCCGGATGCCGCCGATTCACTACTCAACTCTCCCGGCCCAGAACAGCCTAGTGGTTCGAAGGGAATACTCCTGCTGGCCGATGGAACCCGTTTCGAAGGGACATTATTCGGCACAGAACAAATAGCAGAGGGGGAACTAGTATTCACAACTGGGATGTGCGGTTACCAGGAGAGCCTCACTGATCCATCTTTCGCCGGTCAGGTACTGACTTTCACTTACCCCCTTCTAGGAAACTATGGGGTCCATCCTGGTGTCTCAGAGTCCTCCTCAGTTCACCCTCGTGGCGTGGTATGCAAACAGCATATGGCTTTCCCCGATCATAGGAACTCCGTGGGAAGCGTACATGATCTGCTAGTTGCGAACAACATCCCCGGAATAGAAGGTATCGATACCAGAGCACTCACTCGAAGAGTCAGAGAGCATGGGACTCTGCTATGTGTTTTCGGCCCAGCCGAAAGAGTCGATGAAATGGAGACCATTCTCAGAGAGATGGCCCCTCCAGATGCAGATGATTTGGTCGCCGAGGTAACATGCGATGAACCAAGACTACTGAATCCAGGAGCCACCGACGAAAAAGGGGCAGCTCTCCCTCGTCTCGCCGCTATAGACTGCGGAGTAAAGCACAATATCCTAAGGGAACTGTGCCGAAGATTCGAGGTCGTCTGGTGTCCAGCGAGCATGACTCTGGAGGAGATGAACAGGGACTGGTCCCCCGACGCACTATTCGCCTCAAACGGACCTGGAGATCCGGCTCATCCGGGAGCTGCGACCGACGCCCGTAAGACTCTAGCAGCTGCGGTCCGCCAAGGCATGCCTGTGATGGGGATTTGTCTGGGTCATCAATTGATGGGACTGGCTGCCGGTCTGAGGACTTACAAGCTACGATATGGGCACCGTGGATCTAATCAACCTGTCATGGACCTAGAAACCCGAAGGGTCCACATCACTAGCCAGAACCATGGATTCGCTGTAGAGGACCCAATACAAGGAATGCTAGCACCACATCCCAGCGGTGCATGCTCAGAGGTGACAGACAATGTTCTCGGTGCCGAATTCAAAGTCAGACATGTAAATTCCAATGACGGGACTGTAGAAGGTCTTGATCTTCTGGACAAGCCAGCATTTACAATCCAATTCCATCCGGAGGCATGTCCCGGACCTCATGACGCATCTCCACTTTTCGATAGATTCCAGAACATGGTGGCAGAACACCTGAGTAAAGCAGGGGCAGAGATTGTAAGGAAGGATGGCGGTGTCTGATGCCTCGCCGTGATGACCTGAAGAGAATCCTCATTCTCGGTAGTGGGCCCATCAGGATAGGACAGGCGGCAGAGTTCGATTTCTCAGGTTCTCAGGCATGCAGAGCTCTCCGCTCAGATGGATACGAAGTAATCCTGGTCAACTCAAATCCGGCAACTATCCAGAATGATCCCGAAATGGCAGATAGGATATACATCGAGCCGTTGCTTCCCGAGGTAGTAAAGAGAATTATGGAATCTGAGAAGCCAGATGCCCTTCTTGCTGGTATGGGGGGTCAGACCGCTCTGAACATAGCGTCTGCGTTAGCCAAGGATGGTACTCTTGATGAGTTGGATGTCGAATTGATTGGGTGCAATCTGGCCGCTATTGACGAGGCAGAAGACAGAGACCTGTTCAAGAAGGTCTGCGAAGAGATTGACCTTCCAGTTTGCAAGGCTATTGCCTGTGACTCCATTGAAGAGGTTATCGCCGCGGCAGAAGAACTTGGCTCATTCCCCCTGCTAATTAGGCCCGCATTCACACTAGGTGGACTTGGCGGTGGAACCGCTTTCAACATTGGCGAATTGGTCGAGATCGCTAGTCAGGGTATTCTCCACTCCGCTATAGGCCAGGTCCTGATCGAGGAAAGCATCCTAGGATGGCAGGAGCACGAGTATGAGGTGATGAGGGATGCATCAGATAATGCGATAATTGTGTGCACAATGGAAAATATTGACCCAATGGGCGTTCACACCGGAGAGTCCATAGTGGTCGCACCTCAACAGACTCTCTCGGACAGTGATCACCAGGGTCTCAGGGATGCTGCTCTGAAGCTAATCAGAAGACTGAATATTAAGGGTGGTTGTAATGTACAGTTCGCAGTTGATCAGTCAACTGGGGATTACAGAGTAATCGAGGTAAATCCCAGGGTATCTAGATCATCTGCCCTAGCATCTAAGGCTACGGGCTACCCAATAGCGAGGATGGCCGCATTAATTGCAGTTGGATACACCTTGGATGAACTGCCAAACCCCATCACAGGCGAAGGCACAACGGCTGCCTTCGAACCTACGCTTGACTACTGCGTGGTCAAAATTCCTAGGTGGCCGTTCGATAAGTTCCGAACAGCAGATAGGAAGATTGGCACTTCTATGAAATCGACAGGAGAGGTAATGGCGATTGGGCGCTCTTTCGAGGAGGCCTGCCTGAAGGCATGGGCCAGCCTAGAGTACGGAAAGCCCCATCCGAGGCCGCTAACAATGTCTGATGCTTCTGATGGGGAGACTATGGACGAGCGGGCCTCAGAGAAGCTTCCTACTGCACTCCTGGAAGACTGGCTGAGGATCCCCACTGACAGAAGAATGGGGGCAGTAATCGAGGCATTTCGTAGAGGATATTCGATAGAGGATGTTAGGGACCTCACCGGAGGGATTACTCGTTGGTTCCTGAGGAGATTCGAGAAACTCGCCGCGATAGAGACTGAAATAAGGGCGGCAGGAGAGATTGGAATGCGGCCAGCAGGAATTCCAGAGTCAGAGATGCGGTCCTGGAAGGGTGCAGGTTTCACAGATTTACATATCGCTGATGCTCTATGTGGTTTCCCAGAATTCGGATTCAAGAATCTTCCAACCGGTCAGGACGAGACTGCTTTGAGGATGAGGAGGCACAAATTACGGGTACATCCTCGTTACAGGATGGTTGACTCTTGTGCTGCTGAATTTGCTGCAGTCACCCCTTACTATTACTCGACATACGAAGGCGGTTCTGCTGACTCAGGAGTCGACTACGTTCCAGGGCTCTCTTCATCAGTAAAGCAGAAGATCGCAGTTGTCGGCTCAGGACCAATAAGAATCGGACAGGGTATCGAGTTCGATTATGGCTGCGTCCATGCCGCCGGTGCAATCCAAGATTTAGGACATGAGGCTATCATAATCAACAACAATCCGGAGACAGTTTCAACAGATTTCGACACTAGTGATAGGCTATACTTCGATCCGCTCACACTAGAATCAGTATCAGAGATACTCCTTCGGGAGGATGCCAATGGGGTCCTTCTCCAATTCGGGGGTCAGACTGCCATAAATCTTGCACTCCCACTCGCAAACGAACTGCCCCATCTATCGACCATGGGCCTCGAGTTGATGATGGAGGGGACAACACCGGAATCCATTGATGAGGCCAGTGATAGAGAGAGATTCGAGGAATTCGCTCTTAGATGCGGTTTGAGGATGCCCGATGGAGCAACGGCAACCACGCCAGAGGGGGTTAGGCACGCAGCGAATGAAATCGGATACCCCGTCCTAGTCCGACCCTCATACGTACTGGGGGGCAGGGGAATGGAGATCCTAGCGAATTACAAGCAATTGGAGTCTTACATGAGAGATGCATATCTTTCATCAGATCGGCCCCTCTTGATTGACAAATACCTAGGTAATGCAATGGAGCTGGACGTTGACGCCGTGTGTGATGGCGAGGACGTGTTAATCGGTGCGATTATGGAGCATCTAGAGGAGGCAGGAATTCATTCGGGGGATTCCACCTGCTTCATCCCCCCGCAAAACGTCCCCGATGAGATCCTAGAACAGGTAGAGGAGTGGACTAGGGTGATTGGCCTGGAGCTGGGTGTTCGCGGATGCTATAACATTCAGTTCGCAATTCATGATGGTCTACTGTACGTATTGGAGGTCAACCCCAGAGGCTCCAGAACATTCCCATTCGTTGCAAAATCAACTGGTATCCCCTTGGCTAGGATTGCGGCTAGGGTCGCATTAGGGGAGAGGCTGCGCGACCTGGATATCCCTGAGCCCCAGACCGATGCAGTATGCGTAAAAGCTCCGGTTTTCCCATTCATCAAACTAAGGGGGCTAGATCCAGCACCGGGCCCGGAGATGAAGTCGACAGGAGAGGTAATGGGATCGCACATAAGGGCATCAGCTGCCTACCTAAAGGCCAGACTGGCAACTGAAATCCCGGTCCCCACTCAAGGTGGTGTCTACATCACAGTGAAGGATGAAGATAAGTACTCGATGATCCCCCTCGCAGAGAAACTGAGAGATATTGGATTCACCATATACGCTACAAGAGGGACATCTAGAGTTCTTCGAAGTGAGGGTGAAATTGAGGTAAATACGTGTTATAGAATTGCCGAGGGGAGGTCGCCAGATGCTTTAGACCTAATGAGGCAAGGCAAGATCCAACTTGTAATCAATACTCCAAGATCGTCTGGAGGGGCAGTTCTAGACGGGAACATGATGAGGAGACTTGCGGTCGAGCTAAACATACCGTTCGTAACAACCATGGCAGGAGCTAGGATGGAAGTTGAAGCAATTAAGGAGGCCTTGGAAGGTATTCCTGATCCAAGGCTTCTGGAAATCAAATCACTGAATTAGCGTTGCACCTGTTTCAGTACGGGTGATTTTTCCGTCCTTGATCATGTGTATTGCCATTACAGCTTCTCTAGTCCCATCTGGGAAGCTCATCATTGAGTGCTCGACGAGAATCTCGTCATTCTCGTAGATGCACCTGGGCTCTTCTATTACAACATCTGAATTTGCCATCATCCCCCTCATCATCTCACTGACTTGCTCTTTATCCATCGTTGTTCCGGATTGGTGTCGAACGAATTTGTAGTCATCGTGCAATGCCTCGATGTAATGCTCTGCGTTCCTCTCTTTCATTGACCTCATTAGTAGTTCGTAGACTGCCATACCTACCCCTCAGCCGGTTGCGATTTCATATTTTTCTAATCGAGCTCTGTATTTCCAAGAAGGGATAAGATATTGCCCCTATCCATTTCGAATATTAGTGATGAGGCCTTTGGGCCGTTCCTTCTACCAATTATTGCCCAGTAAATCGAGGCAAAACCCTGCTTTCTGGAGACTTCAGTTGATTCGCATGCTTCCGATATTGACTCTGAGATTCCCGCATCGGTCCACTCGCACTCGGAAAGTAAGGATTCGAGTTTTCGGAGGAAGTTAATTCCGGTCGTGCCAATCTCCGCTCTTGCATCATCCCCTATCTCACTTCGAATCTCCAACTTCGCATCCTCGGGGAAGTGAGGCCCATCTATCCAATTCCTCATGCGGGCAAGCCTCACTTTCAGGGAATCGCTCGGCTCTCCTTTGATATGCCCAGATCTGTTTAGAGATGACCATACATCTCCATCTGAAGACTTGATTTGGGCTAACATAGATAGATGCCTGAAAGAAACCCCTCCAACGGAATCGATAGGATCTGACCCAGGATTGACTTGGCTTAGCCTGATTGCTCCACGCCGCGTTTCAGCCGCTACCATTTGTCGTTTGCTCATTTCTTTCACATCCTGAACGGGGTTGGCAACCAATCTCTCGTACTCGTCAGCAGTCTGGAAAAGAGCACTCCCGGTATCGAACTCGATGTGCCGGTTGATCTTACTTCTCGCAATCACGTAGCGGAGGATCTCCGGAGGAACCAGAGACAGAGCTTCCATCGGCCCAATCGTCAGCCCAGAGGAGCTTGACATGGGCCCCATTCCCTTCAGTTGTATCCACTCGTAGACAATTTTGTCCGGTGGATTCCCACCAAGTAACTTGCATATCGGAATCCCAGTGTCGTAACTCCCTCCAGCGGACCCATGGTCTTTGCCTGCAGGCTCACAGGTTATTCCGTGAATCACCCATCTAGCAGCCCAATCAATCCTCCAGGGCAACTTACCATGTGCCTTCCTTATGTCCGACTTGCCCTCATTTCCTGAGGAATCTCTCCAGAGCACGTATGGCTTCTCATATCCTGTTACGGACACTCCGTCCATACTGCCGTCAGAGCCAATTGGATTGTAGGGAAACCAGTCAGAGGGCAAGTCTCTTCCTGAGATTTGCTGAATAATCCCCCTTATTTCGTCCCTATTCCTGATAGCTGAGTCGATATATTCCGCAAATAGTCCCTTTTCGTATGTCTCATGATTCATGACCACTTCTGGGCTAACCCCTATTTGTTCAAGCGCATCAAGGAATGGTTTGAGGAAATAATCGGCATAGGTAACGCTCCCATCCCCGGGACTCCCGTCCTCTAAAGGAGCAGGGATGAATGCTAGAGGGCAACCGATGTAATCCTCGTATCCTGGGGAGAGGAAGTCGTAGACCCTCCTCAAAGGATCCATTGAGTCTACAATGAATATGTATTTCGAATTCATTCCCGCATCCATGCAGGCCCTGTGTATCATTTCGGCCGATAGAATCTCCCTCAGGTGCCCAATGTGGAATTCTCCAGAAGGAGTTATGCCGGAGGCCGAGACCTGTCTGTCACCCCGCTGCATGAGCCTTTGTGCGGTGTAATCCGCCCAGTGCATATGACACCTCAGACCGTCGCTGCTCTTATCAAAGCCCTCAGCGGGACCCCGTCTACGTCATCGTCCCAAGATTTGTTGACCAGGACCATGCACATCTTGACGTCCGCGCCTGCATCACTGAGATCTGAAGCAGTTTTCTTCATTGTTCTCCCGCTCGAGTATACGTCGTCTATTATGACAATCCTCTTTCCTTCGACGCTCGCATATACCTGTGACAAGTGCCCACTAACATCCTCGTTGATGCTTCTGACGACTGACATCTCGAGGTTCATGGTAGAAGATATTGCCTGTGCGAAAGCTATGCCATTTATGCTCACGCCAACAATGGTATCGACATCGTCTCCAACCATCTCCTCAATGATGTCGCAGAAAATATACGAAATCGTTTCTATTCTCTCTCCTTTTACAGCTATTGACCTCCATCCAACTTTCACATCCAGAGGCTTTTCATCCGCTTCGTAGTCACTGGCTGACAGCCATTGCACAGTGGTCTGGGATAGGGATAGCTCGTCCGCTATTTGTTGGGTGTTCAGTCCACTTTCTCTGAACTCCTCAACCTTGGTCCGAAGCTCATCTACACTTAGGTGCATCAAACCTCCCTCGCATTGGAGCGATATGAATCCACCGGGACTAAACTATGGGAAATATTGAATTTTGTATATTCAGAATCTTCCGGTGCTACCGAAACCTCCGCCCCCCCTCTTGGTTTCTCCTAGGTCTCTCTCATCAACCTCAGCGAACCGAACATCAGGAATAGGGGCAATTACCAGTTGTGCAATCCTTTCTCCAGATTTTACTTCGTATGACTCTCCCTCCCCAATCCATGTCATTAGGACGAAGAGCTCGCCCCTGTAGTCTGCATCAATCGTCCCGATGCTGTGTGGGAGGATTAGCCCCTTTGATCCAAGAGATGATCTAGCCCTAACTTGTCCTTCGAAGCCCTCTGGAATTGCCACTCTTAAACCCGTTTTGATTTTGACGCTAGAGCGGAATTTAATCACAGTGTCCTCCAGGCAGTACAGGTCCCATCCCGCAGCATGTTCGCTTCCTTTCGTCGGCATTCTAGCATTGTGCTCGGTCTTTGCCACCTTCACGACAGGAACCTCTTCCATGGTGGCCCGAGTTAGAACAGGTCCTTGACCGTTCCCAAAACCCCCGGTGGGGTGAAAAGGTGCACTATTCTCGGACGGCCGTGACCAACCGCGACTACGAGGAACTATTGGAACGGGCCAGAGATAGGATCCCCAAGGACATCAGTGAGAGGTCTAGGTGGACAATGCCCCAACCAGACATCATGATCGAGGGTAGTCAGACTATTCTCAGGAACTTCTCCGAGATCGTTGACTCTATGGACAGGGACGCTAATCATGTGTTTCAATATCTCCTGAACGAACTTGGTACTTCTGGTAGCAGAGAGAAATCCAGAATCATGCTGAAGGGGAAGGTACCTCCAAAGAGAATCAAGGAGAAGATTGTCTCGTACGTAAAGGCCTTCATCCTCTGCGGGGAGTGCAAGGCTCCTGACACCCGATTCTTAAGGGAGGACCGGACTACCCTTCTGAAGTGCCAAGCTTGTGGAGCAACTAGGCCTGTCAGGCTGTAATCATTTAGGGGAGAAGTCCAGCAGAACTTTTCCCTTGTTCTTCCTATCATGCATATGCATCTGTGCATCGGCCACATTCTCAAATCTCCAAACTCCATCGATAACAGGATCAATTTCCCCATCACTGAGCATCCTCGACAGATTATCCAGATGGCCTTTGAAAATCGACTCATCCTCTAGCAATCCCATGTGTACTCCAAAAACTGCCTTGTTAGAGGACATCAGCTTTAGTGGATCGAATCTTGGCATCCCCCACCACATCCTGAACTCAGAGATCCTTGATCTTCTGTTGCCCTTCACCGCAGCAGATGCCCCGAAGTAGTACAACTTACCTCCCTTCCTTAGCGACCTATATGATCGGAGTAGGTGTTTGCCACCTACCGGGTCTATTGCATGATGGACTCCTTTTCCTTCTGTCATGCTCTTGCAGACATCAACGAAATCCTCCTCTTCCCTATCCACGAACCTCATTCCTAACGACTCAACGAAATCCCTCTTCGGTGCCGAAGCAGTTCCGATTACCAGGGACGCACCAAGGGCATTGCAGATTTGTGCAACTGCAGTCCCAACCCCTCCCGCCGCATGGTGGATTAGCACGGTTTCTCCCCGGGCTATTCTTCCTAGATGAACTAACATGTGGTATGAGGTTCCGTATGTCACCGGGATAGCTGCCGCCTGGTCGAAAGAGACAGAGTCGGGAATCTTCACAACCCTTCTTGCATCTAGACAAACCTTCTCA